>Ga0114930_10002258_pt1 | contig 17496 bp, 14 predicted proteins | sample AnhtaG_FD_87300 | JGI IMG/M metagenome (GOLD analysis project Ga0114930, IMG submission 87300) | Deep subsurface microbial communities from Anholt, Denmark to uncover new lineages of life (NeLLi) - Anholt_01485 metaG | ecosystem: Environmental > Aquatic > Marine > Oceanic > Sediment | place... | reverse complement strand
CCCTTACCTTGTGGAGTGCGGCAGTCCACAGTCTAGATCCGGTCAATGTCCTGTTGTTTGCTCGTTTAACAGAGGCTTCGGCTGAGTTGGGTATTCTAGGGCAGTTAAAGACAATACTCAATTTTTCCAACACGTCACATCTGTTTGCGTTCGGTGTGTTTTATGGAGTTTTTTGTATAATACGTGTATTAATGGGACTATCCCTTCGAAAGGAAGGATGGCTCGACATTTCTATCATGTCTAATGGGCTTGCAGGCGGCTACGTATTGACGATCTGGGTGAAACATCTTCTCGGAGCTCCACTCACCTCTAGCCTTCTATTTTCGTCTGCGCTCAGTTTCGGTTACGTATTTTTATTATATTATGGATTGCGGTCGCTCGTAGATATAATTTCACGGTGGGGCATAAGATCAAAGTATGAGCATATAATCGGAGGCATTCAAAGTATGGGAACTGGGTGGATTTTGTCACGACTATTCGGTGACCAAGCTATTGTATTCTCCGGGGTGACTTTTTTCATATGTACCTTTATCGTCACTAGTGTATTTGAGGCGACCATCGGACGCCTAATTAAACGGATGCATACAGCTCTGCCGGATCAACGAGTGGAATCGATTGTACCCATTGTACTCGCTATGGCACGGGAACGCCAAGCAGAGTTTTGGGAATCGGTGCGTTTGTTTGCTGTGATTACTGGTTTATTTCCCTTTCTTGTGTTTGGCGTTGCGAAACTCGTAATCATGGCTCTCTAAAAACTTAGGCTAATTAGAAACAAAATTGGTGCTCATATAGATAAAGTCTTGCCCCTTGCGGATTCAATAAAATTAGTAGACGGAGATTCAATAGAAGTAGCTGACAAAATATTGTCCACACTAACGCAAGTTAGGTGTATTAAGGACTGCCCGACAGCCTATAACATAGGATATACGCTCCGGCCTAACGCCTTTGCCCTTCGGGACATTGCTCCCCACAGTTGCAACATCGTATATACCGGAAACGTGACGGGGAATCATTCAAACTTCCCTGAATTAATTATAAGTACTCTCTCCTTTTTATCCAACTTCTCCATTCTTAATCTTTCTTTTATCTGAGCCTCTATTTGTCTATTTACCGGTACTGAGATAATTAGACTAAACTTAGCATCTAAACACTTTTTGATATTATCTACAGCATTCGAATTACCAGTTTCAATTTCAATAGCAATTTTCTCTCCTGCCTTTTCAGCGACGAGATCAGCTCTTTCTCCGTTTAGCTTTTTTTCGACAGTTACTTTATAGCCCAGTTTCTCATAATACCTTTTTACCCTCTCTCTCCAAAACTCATGAATTAGACCATATCGTCTAACTCCATTCTTGGTCCCATATCCTAATTTTCTAAGTATCTCACAACCCTTTCTAGTTAACCGAGTCAGTACGATTCTTCCACTTCTAGTACTTATTTCTTTGGTTTCTATCAAACCTTTTGAAACAAGTGATTCTTTCAAATTATTTCCTCTGCGAGCACTAATCTTTAATCTAGCGTTTCTCTGAACAACACCTGATAAGGGATTTTTCAAAATATCGACAAGATATCGTTCTTCTTTTTCCTGAATCCCTTTGTCTCTAGACGGAATATCTTGAATCTCGCTTAGTTCTTTATCTTCTCTATACCAAGCTTTGGAATAACCGGAATAGCTTCTCATCTTCCTTCTAATCATCTCATCAGTCACAATTCCCTTTTTAATCTTAATTAGAGGAAACTTTATTAAGAAAGGAGAAAACCATCTTCCCTGCAATTTTACAATACCATAACCTACCTCCAGCCTTCCCAGATACTCCTTTTCTTCGTTGTCCAAGAGCATACAGTCAGCGGCAATGTTGACATCACTTCTATGCTTTAAATTCATAGCTATAGTACAGTAAGTATTTCCTAAAGCAGGAATCGAGATTAACGAGGGGTGCTGATCAATTAAAATTACTGATTCTCCCAGTTCTCTAATTTCTCTTAAAATGGTATCAGTAATAGCTTCTCCTCCTTTAGATTCCTGTTTTTGTTTTAGGAGAATGTGATGAGCCTCTTCTAAGATAATAGCATGCTTAAAGGTTTCTCTTTTTCCCTCTGCTAATCGGTAGTGATGAATCCATAAAAGAAGCGATTCAATAAAAAAGATCTTATCAGAGTTGGTTAAAGCATCGAGTTCTAAAATAACATTCTTTTTTAAAAGAAAAGATAAATCTATTTGTCTTCCTACATTAAGAATTCTTCCCATCTCTCCAAAGCACAAAGTTCCCATAGCTCTTAAAGTAGAGCTCATCCACTGAGCCTCTCTTCCCTTGGCAGGATAATCTTTTAGCCAATTATGTACATCTCTCATAGTAGGGTATCTATCAGGTATTCCTTTATAAACCCCATATTTTTGATAGACTGAATCAATTGCTTTTTGCAGTAGATACATTACCCCTTCTCCTAAAAAATAGGCATGACTTACGATTTCAATGAATTTCTTGAGCCAGGTGGTAGCCTGAGTTCCTTCAGGAGGAATCAAGGGATTAAAAACCATGGGAGAGATATTTCTTCCGACGGTAAAGATGAGAATATCATCCTTTTCAGAATCTTCTAATCTTTCCAGTATATCTCGATAGTTTCTTTTCCAGTCGAAGATTAAAAAGGGCTTTTTCTTTTTCAAAAGATTCAAAATAATTACACAAACTGTATTAGTCTTACCTGCTCCAGATCTTCCAAAAATAGCCAGGTGTTGAATCCATTCGTTTTCCCTTATTCCCAAGGGATAAAACTCTTTCTCATTATAACAGACCATTCCTATTGGATATTCACCAAAACATACCTCTCTTGGGGGAGGGGAAAGCAGGATTTTTTCGGTATCAACCCTTTGATTTAGGCTCCTAAGATAAAGAATTTGCAGCATACTCTCGATCTCTTTTCTTCCTTCATAGTCTTCTGTTAAATAAGCAACCCACAGGGTATCTGCTCTATCTCCTAAGATTGGCTTTAGCCTTCTACACATTTCCTGAACTTTAGTGGCGCTCATTTTCTTCTACCTTTTCCTCCAGAGTATTTAGATAGTTTGTTGAAAGGAGCTCGTTTCTTTTCTTGGCAGCCTGATATTCTTTCAAACTCTCCATGAACTCCTTTTTCAAGAATACCAAATCTCTCCAGTAGCTTAGCTCCTCAGACCTTAAATCTTTCTTCAAGCTAAACATTTGCCCGTCTAGATTTGTTCTTCTCCTCCCCATGCTGATATCATGGGTGTAAAGAAGCTTTGCCAGTGCTTCAATCTCCAAAAGATAGCTTTCGCACCTACACATATCTTTTCTGATACTCACCACATTTCTCTCTTTTATTCTCTTTCTTTCCTCAATCTGAGAGAGAATATTTTCCAGAGTTGCCCTCATCATTCCCACCTTATCTGAAAAGAAAGTATTAATTAGATCATTACTATTTTTGGAAGTTAGGTCTTCTAAGTTTTTGCTTTTTGTCAAAAGACCATCTTGTTTTGAAAAAGAAGGTATTAAATCATTAGTTTCTTTAGAGCCCGGGCTATAAAAAGATAAACCTGGCCCGGTATAACCCAGAACCAGGGGTAGATCATATCGAGGTAAATAGTAGTTCATTTTGCTCACCTTACTTTTATTTTCTTTAAAGTAGTGATTTTCTCTTTTAAAAGCGTTGCACTGAATCTATCTTGGAAATAATCTTCGTTATTGAATAGAAGACGTGGACGAGACAGGCGGTTTTGAATACGAGTTTATTTTTCAGTTATCGCACTGCAAGATGCAACCAAAACTTTACAAAAGAGCAAATTCGTATATACTAAGTCATACTAAATGGCGCCTTGAGGGACAAAAACTTCCGAAGCTATATGCGGGGCATACGCTGGTAACTCGAGGATTCGCGAAAGGGAATGATGATTAGTAACGACACCAGTAACAACAAGAACGCATTGATTAGCCTCAACGAAAGAAATCTCGCAAGAGTAATCGGCTGGATATCAGTAATTGATTCAAAAGCGAAATTCATCTTCTCTGTAATTCTTGTCGTCTTGGGATATTCAATAATCCAAATCGAACCCCTTACAAAAACTTGCACAACATTATGGGAAAACAAGGTTTTTACATCAGCAGTGGTCTTAGTTTTTCTTATGATTGGTACGTTTGTGTGTCTCGTTGTTTCCTTCATTTACTTGGTCTTCATCATATACCCCAGAAGAAAGCCATATAGTGGAAAATCTTCATATTTCTACTACGAGTCAATTGCTCGAATGCCTGCTTCTGACTTCAAAGCCAAAATGTCTTCTATTAGCTTAACTGAAGCGATAGACGGTCTCAGTGATCAGACATACAACAATGCCAAAGTAGTAAAAGAGAAATTTGACCAGCTATCAGTCAGCGCCATCTGGTTCTTGATCGCCCTTGGATTTTTAATCTTCTTTTCAATATTTCATCAAATTGTACCTAAACTTTACCTAACCTAATAAGGTAAAGGAGGAGACAAATGGCTTTGACGAAACGTGAAGCACTCAGAGCATTGGGACAAAAGATTAGACAGAGATACAGCTTTGCATTCAAAGAATCTCTTCTATTGTCCGGAGAGCAGATAGAACAATTTCTCCAGTCTGTCGAAATTCCCTATCAAAGGTTCGCGGAAGTATACAGAGGAATAGAATTTCGACCAGGCGGTCATCCGGATTACAACCACTTGGTAGAACCAGAAAAAATCGGTAGTACCGAAAAGGGTGAAATAACTACTCTTTTCATAGACCTGAAGAACTTCACGAAATATTGCCGTTTTCTTTCAAGGGAAAACGTTTATAAAGCAAAAGGGACAGTCATTGCAGCTGTCATTGGTGTGTGCCGGATGTACGGTGGTCATTTGCATGAAATCCCGGGGGATGGAGTTGTATTTTTCTTTGGTCGTAAGGATCAGGAACCCTTGGATGCTTCATTACAAGCAGTACAAGCTGCTTGTAATGCAATGGCATTTCTGGAAGAAGATGTAATTCCAGAATACAACGACGAAGATACATATCCCAATATTTATCCAAAGATTGGCATTGACTATGGAATTGCGCTTTGGGGAGGTTACGGTTGCGACCCATACTACGAAGTAAAAGCTACAGCATTTAATGTTGACGTTGCCTCCAAGATGATGCACCAGTGCAATTCTAGGGAGATCGCCATAGGCGATGACCTAAAAACATTTGTGGACATTGACGAGGAAAAGTACCTTACGCACGGATGGAAATATGAACGCAGTCTTACCGTGCAAGGAGAGAAGAAGTCTTTCTCGTACCAAACATGGATTTTCAATTGGAGGACCTTTCGTCGTGAGGAGATGAACGAAGATTCAGACCTTTCGAAGCTTGGGATGATCGGTTCTGCACCAACGATCATCACATCCAAATCTAAACTTGGAGATGCACCCTTAGCATGAGACAAAGCCTAAGAATAAAGAGAAAAGTATTTCGGCAAGCACACCTTGAGGCTGAAAAGGCTCGCTATCTCGCAATGCCCGGACAGCCCTTCCGGATTGTTAAGGATTGGGATCACGACCCCAATGTTATCTGGCAGGCGACAATCCAAGATGCTTCTCTGCAAAACAAGTATGAAATTCAAATTCACTATGGGCAAGCTTATCCTTTTTTCCGCCCCAAAATTTTCCCAGTGGACCAGACGATCAGGGGGAATCGCCACCAAAATCCAACACCTTGGAGATCCCAAGAACCAGGTGATATTTGCATCTTCCAGGATAACCTCGATGATTGGGTCGTAGGCATTACGTGCGACGAGATTATTCAACGTGCCAAAAAATGGTTTCAGAAATATGAGGACAGAACTCTAGAAGACGAACCTGCACCACCCGAAATTGAGCGGTACTACCCCTCGCAATTTCGCCTATCTAAACCAGCAGTAATTTTGGCCAAAAGTTTGACTAATCCACATGAAGAAAGATTTGGTCGATTTCTTTGGGTTCCGATGAAATCGGGACGATTTGCGTTCATCGCAATCGTGCCACATGAAGAAAACTCTCAGACTGTAGCTAGTGAGGTCCTCAGGTTGGCTAGACTTATCCTCCCTAAAGACTCGGTTGATACCAGTGGCACCGTGACGGGACTTTGGTACCAAGTTAACCGCGAACCATTCAACTCTCCGCCGCTTACGTCCTCTAATTTAATCAACTTTATTGCTCGGTATGGCGAAAACAAAAGCTTAACCGAAAGGTCCATATGCCAAGACTATATTCGATCATCACCTCAATTGGTAGCCATCTGCTATCCCGCTTCTTTTGCGGATCTTCATTGGCTTGTGTACAAATTTGACTTCCAAAAGCCGCTTCTAAAGGACGGAGTTATTCCGGGGTTTCGTAAACGGACCCAACATATAGCAATTCTACAACAAAACCGCAACAAGGAATTGAGACTATATCCTACCCATCATCTGAGTAAGGAATCTCTATTCAAAAGGATTTCCAAGCCAACTTTTCAAATTATGGACAAAGCGACAGTCCTTGTTCTTGGCTGCGGCACAATCGGTTCGCGTGTAGCCGAACTTTTGGTAAAGTCTGGATTGGGACACATATTGCTAGCGGATAACAATGAACTTAAGGTTGGCAACGTATGTCGACATGTTCTCGGCTTGGATAAGCTCGGAGAGAACAAAGCTCTCGCTCTTAGGGAACACTTGCTTCAACGGAACCCATTTACACAAATTGAAGTGTTTAGCAGGAACATTCTAAGTGACGATACGTTGTTTTCCAAGGCAATTCAAAAGGCAGATTTGGTTATTTCATGCATAGGCAGAGATGCAATAGAGACCTGGATTAATGGGTGTGCGATGGATTTCTCCAAGTCAACGTTTTTTTGTAGAACTTACGCACACGCGACGATAGGGGAGATTCTTCTTGCACGTTCAGGAAAATGCTGCTTTAGATGTGTAAGTGAATTCTTTAATCAACCGAATTGCACAGTACCGCGGCCCCCCAAGCTTGAATTCGAAGAGATGGTCAATTTCGATACCGACTGTGGAGCTACGTTCATACCCGGGAGTGCAGTTGATGTTGATTTCATTTCTTTGCACTGTGCAAGGCTTGCCACTTTATTTCTTACTGGGGAGGAGCTAGCAGCAGATTATTGGATCATTCGAGGCAGATCGTTTAGTGAAGACGAGGATTGGGAGGTCGAAGAAGAACTTAAACCCGCCTTTAAGGTCTTAGATTATTCACTTAAAGCTTCTGGCCATTGTCAAGTCTGTGGTAAATAGAGGAGTTAGTTTTGAATCTAAGGAGAAAAGGGGCTTGGAAACCGAAATGCACTATTTCAATTAAGGAAAACGTAATGAGTTTGATTGAAGAACAGGCGCAATTCTCGACCAATCATGAGACAGGTGGAATCATAGGGGGATTGGGCTCCGTGCGAGAGGATAGAATTGTTATTTCACATGCCAGTGGTTGTGGCCCTGCAGCCGTTCAAAGCGCTACTTTTTTTTCAAGAGATACGGCTTATTGCCAAAGAATCATTGATGAGTGGGCTTCACACTCTTCCGGTAGAATAGACTATCTCGGAGAGTGGCACAAGCACTTGGAAGACGATCCCAAACCAAGTCTCACCGACTTGCAGACTCTCACGGGCATCGCCAGGGGTCCAGACTATCACGTATTTACAGCGATTTTGCTTATTATCGGGAATTCAAATAGTAGATCGTCTTTACGAGTCTTTCTAATAGATAACAAGGGACGGTGTGCTTCTGTACACTGGCAACTTTGGGATGAGAAGCTAAATACTTGAGGTCCTTCGAGGAAGGACACGACTTCATATAACAGCCTGCAACCGGCTTGACTTCGTCGCGGCCAAAACGGCCATCGGCGGCTGCTTTGAGCAGACAATGGCTAATCGAAATGCTCACTTCGGGACAAAGTATGCTTCCAGAGAATAAACATAGATTGACAATAGAAATCCTTATCTAATGGAAAGAGATAAAGACTGAAAGCTTTAAAGATTTGTCCAGGGAAGCGAAACGAAAATATCCTGCTCCCTTCCAAGATTTTTCAGTATAGATCCCAGTATAAAATATTCTGTCATAAGTTCTTTTGGCACCTTCTTAATTTCTTTTATGCCGCACCAAAGTTCAAAGACAACGGAAATTTACACTCATCTCGCCATGAAAAATTTAAGGAAGATCAAGAATTCGCTCGATTCAATGTGCGGAAGTAGGAGAAAGAATGCGCAAAAAATTTGCATATACCAACCAGATGAGAGATGGCACAAAGCTGGCATACCCTCCAAACTTAACAAAAAGCGAATTTTGTGTATAATTGAATTGTGCGAAATGCAGTGACACTACTGCTATCGCCCACACATCACGCGGTCATATCTTTCACCGAGCAGTTCGAGGGCTTCTTAGATGCTAGACTATATCAAGGCTGGATGGAAATGGTTACTGAGTGCTATTGGACTCGCATTTGTTACACTTCTAATATCATACGCTCTTCAACTTATCTTAAAAAGGGCAATATTGCCTTGGTTCTGGAGGCTGGTAAGGGGGTTCGCTCATCTGTTAATCATTCACTGGATAAGCCTTGTGTTTGCATTCTTTTTCGTACTTATATGGATACTTGACCGTAGCGCTAATCTATGGGTCATACACTGGGTAGGTTTATTGTTTGTATTCTTTGCTGTGTTAATATGGATACTTGACCGTAAAGTTTATCGTCTCAAAAGAAAGGACCTCACGATACTTAACGGTAAAGTTTCTCATCTTGAGAGCTATGTTGTCAAGTCTTTCGAAGACGATTTCAAGGCAGATCCCAACAGAAATTGGGACTACCGAGGGAAATGGGACTTAATTCCTGGTGGTGGGCTGAGTGTGACTCAGTCGGAAAAGGGAGGCATAACTAGAGTAGGTCACTTATGGGCGGACTACAGCTTTGAATTCACTGCAGTTATAGTGACCCTATGCATAGCATGGATTGTTCGAGCCCAAGACCTTTCTAACTATTACATGATACAGTTAAATCCTACTGAGGTGAGACCCCATCTACGTTTCAGAGGAAAGTGGACTTCACTTCCTCAAAAGAAGTACGGTCAAGCTATAGACTCAAAAGACCACGGTCTATCCATCAAACTAAAGGAGCCTATCAAGGTTCGTACAGAAGTGAGGGGGTGGGAGATTCGTGTATATATAAAGGACCAAGAAATATATCATCACGATGATTTTTTTTCCATGAGATTTATTAATAAGGAATTCGAACTTGTTCCGTTCCAGCCAGGTGTAGAGGCGGTACCACCCCTTATAACAGGAAGAGTTGGATTTCGGATGGATGCACAGGAACATGGTAGGATTTCTCGGTGTCGAGTTCGAGCGCTCTGACCGAAGGTCTACCCGCACTTCGCATAACATTTCCTAAAGACGTCTCAACACATCTTTTTTAAGAATTAGGTCTCAGTTACAGGATGCATTTCTCATTTTGTTTCAATGATCGCTCTGCTAATTGGGTTGCCTGAAGAAATCTCCAAACTTAACAAAAAGCGAATTTCGTATATAATTTAGGTAATCTCCTATTGTGCGCTGACTTTGTGACAGCTGTGAGAGGAAGATTATCTTAAGGAGAGTACCTACCATCTGAATAAGTGATACAGATATTCGGTCGAAAGATCGAAAAGTTTTCGAAGAGATGCCTCGCATGGCCAAACCCGTTTCTAGGCTTGTAGCAGAGAAAGACAAGAAAGACCGGGAAAGAACAATTCTTAAGGGGTTCTTATTTACTTATTACATGAAATGCGGGACCCAGTTAAGAATAGTAGGTGCTAGTGAGAAGCCAGATTTTATATGCCAAGATCTGGCTACTGGAGAGAAGATGGGGGTTGAGCTATGTGAGCTTCTATTTGAGACCGATCGGAAGAAGCAGGCCGCACTGGATGCCATAACCGTTGCAGTTCGTAAAGAAATGAAAGAAAAAACTACAATTTCATGGGAAAAGGTGTGGCTTGAAATTCACCTCAAAAGAATACCTAGGGCAAAAGAGCGACAAGCATTAGCGATTGCTGTTATTGCATACATTGAAAAACTCCTCCGACGCCAAAAGTTGACAAGAAAGCGCGAATTAACGCGCCTGCGCGAGTTTTCTGATCCCGTTTTAAAGGAGTTTATCAAGGAATTGGGGGTGGAAATATACCGTGGTCCAAGGGGACCATTTATGTGGGTTCACCATAAGATTCTAACCCACCAAAAAGACGAGGAAACTTCTCTCTTGCTGGACAGGCTCACAAAGAAAAAAATCAGAAGTGTTAAATATGCGAAGGAACATCCAAATATCCTCGTTCTCTATGTGGAAAGAGAACCCTTGCTGATTAGCTTGCTGGATGATCGGCTCGCGCAGCATTTCGTGCAGCCATGGATTGAACGGCACGGACTGCGAGATACTTTCAAACGAATCTATATCTTCTATGTTGCGCCACCGATGATCGTTGAGCTATGAGTGCTAGACGAAGGTTCATTATGCTCACCTGACCTTTGTTTTCTTTGAAGTAGTGATTTTTCTCTTTTAAAAGTTTTACACCGAATCCATCTTGAGAATAATCTTCATTATTGAATGAAAGACGCAACCAAAACTTAACAAAAAGTGAATTTCGTATATAATTGAGTTAGTCGAAATTGTGGGCTCATGTCTTCTTATGAAAAACAGTTAAAAAGGAGAATTTATGTCAGCTACAATTTGCTTTTTTAACGCGAATAATCTATTTCTTCGCTATAAATGGGGAAAGAAATATCCTGGAGACATATCAGGCAAAAGTTACGTGTCATCACCAAAATGGGGATATTTACCTGCATACAATAGTGGATCATTTAAACCGTTTAGACCCGTACAAACGGCTATAAGTGCAGCAACAGTAATTTCTGAAGATTACCCAGACATTCTCTGTATGTGTGAGGTTGAAAGTATACTCGCACTCAGATCTTTTAATGAATCTTATCTTAATAATCACTATGAATATGCATACTTAGTTGATTCAAGAGACTACAGACAAATAGATGTCTGTATTTTAAGTAACAAAGAAATTCTTGGAATCAGAAGCCACGTTGATGATCGTGATAAAAATGGCAATTTCATATTTAGTAGAGATTGCCTTGAAGTAAATGTTGCTCTCAATAAAAGTGGTTCAAAAAGAATAACATTATTTATAAACCATTTAAAATTAAAGTTTGTAGATAAACGAAATAAATCAGCAGATGAAATAGAAAAAGAAATTAAAGCAGCAAATCTACGCAGATTGTCTCAATCGAATTATGTTCGCGAACTGGTAAAATCTCGGTTTCCAGATACAGAATTTTCCAATGGTAATTTTGTTGTTTTAGGAGATTTTAATGATCAACCAGATTCACAATGGGTCGAGCCGTTAACAAAAGATGCTAACCTGTTTAATGTACTAGATTTGCTACCTGAAGAAGAAAGATGGACTTACTGGTGGAAATCAAGGAATCGTGTTAGTCAAATTGACTATTTTTTACTTTCACCATCACTATCAGAAAAAGTTGTCCAAGAGAATATTAAACCAAGAGTAGAAAGACGTGGAATTGGATTTAAGAGAATTCTTGAAAATGACGAAATAAGACCCAAAACTACAAGAGTTTTTAAGACTGATGAGGATCCACATCCATTAGGAATCAATTTTGGTTTTCAGCGGTTCTCAACAGTTCTTAATCCAAAACAACACGCTTCAGATCATTGCCCTATTTTTCTTGAGCTACCAATTTAACTTATGCCCACAACTTCGCATAACATTTCCTAAGACGTATCAACACATCTTTTCTAAGAATCAGGTTTCAGTTATAGGATACATTTCCCCATTGTATATCAATAATCGCTCTGCTAATTGAGTTGCCTGAAGAAATCTCCACCAGAATCATCCAGACTTAACAAAAAGTGAATTTCGTGTATATTGGGTTATATGAAATTGCCACCTAAGCTGGGGAGCACTTTATGAAAGATTTCGCTGACATTAAAAAAGAGATATATAGCTTTGAGGTCAAGGATCCGTCAAAGGAGTCAAAGTACGGAAAGTTCCTTGATACGTTGGTTTTCAAGTACGACTTACGAAGCAAAGATAAGCAATGGGACCTATGGTACTTTTCTGATAACACCGAATTCTGTAGAGATTCTGCAAAACATTTTTTGGAGAAAATAAAGGAACAGTATGGAGAATATGAAAAACTCCTTAAATCTAAAAAAGATCATGGTTTCAGATTTGATGAATTGAGAATACTATTTGGTTGTTTTTGTTTTTACCTGTACGCGGCTCTGGAATCTTTCGCACATGAAATCAATATCTTTTATGAGATTGATATAGATCGTGAGAGAGTTGGCATTAAAGAAATCGCTAGAGAACTTAGAAAGAGAAAAAGAGATTGCGCACTATCGAACCATCTCCAAACTATGTTTTCTGATACTGATTTTGAAAAATTCTTCGAGTATAGGAATACCGTGATGCATGGCTACGTGTACCCAATTTCTGGTAATAGGGAAGGGCTTTTCTTAAAAGACGAACCAAAGATTGAGATGTTTTCTTTCAAGGGCATGAATACAAACCTCCTAGATTTTTGTACTATTTCATATTCAAAAGTATGCGATTTCGTATGTAAAGGTTGGCGGTGTTTTGAAATTGATGAATTGACCGATAGTGAAAGAAAAGGAGATGGCAACTTCATCTAACAGCGGATAAAAGGAAAAATCTTCGATTTTTTCCAAATTCAGCCTTCGGCAACTTCTTTTATCCGCAAAACGAAACGAGAGATGACACAGAGTTCGTATATATCCTTCTAAATTTAACAAAAAGCGAATTTAGTATATAATTGAGTTAGCCGAAACGGCATTAATCACTGATATTTTATTATGAGGGAAGAAGAAAGAAAATGTGATGAAGCTTTTAAGATTTAATATTCCAAAATCGAAATTGGATGCCATACCAGAAAATGAACAGGTGTTTTTTATTCAACTTACACATTTCCTGAATGAATTAAACATCTTGCAAAAATGCGTTATTATCTCAAGTAACGGAATGGCATCGTTAAATACAGTGGAAAGGAGGGGACAGGTTTCTCAAGCACAATTTTTTATTAGAACGTTAGCAGGTAAGTTAAACGAAGGCTGGAAAATGCTTAAAAAGGACTTTTTCAACACACACTTATCTAAGAAATACGAAAAGGTACTTTCTCAGGTGGGCAAAGATAGCCTATCAGAATTAAAAAGATACTTTAGCCGGAAAAACAATATTAATCTAATCAGGAAAAAATTTGCATTCCATTATGATACGGAGAAAATCAAAGAGGAAATTGGTAAAATACCCCAAAGTGAAGCGTTGGAAATGTTTATTTCTGAACATCGTGGAAATTGCCTGTATTCTTTAAGTGATGTTATCGCTAATTGGGCCATTTTACATTGTATAGATCCTTCTAACCCACAACGGGCTATGGAAATATTAATTGATGAGGTTGCCATGAAGGTTAGCGGGTGGTTTCAAGAATTTGGTGGTAATTGCATAAGCATCGTTGTTGAAAAACTGGGTCTAGATTATACAGAGATTGAAGTTTCTGAACCTCCCTTGATAGATGACGTAAGATTACCGTATTTTGTCAAAAAAACTGAATAAGAAATTAAAATGCCACTTCTAATAACAAAGCATTTACGGCTTGAGTTCGTTTCCTTTAACTTGCTTCGTAAGTTCGTAAATGTTGCCCCCGTTATCTGCAATGTAACCTTATAAGGAATTATCATGTCAGAAAGAAATTTTTCTCAAGTTGCTTATATGCCATACGCTCCTGTTGAGGAAAGCTTTCAAATTGGTAATTATGAAATATGGCCTTATTACAAAGAATCCAGTAAGAGAATAAAAAATGAAAATGTCATCCAACATTTGAATCGTCATTTTGGCCGATATTTCGAACGAAAATATGATAGAGAGAAAGGTGGATATGACAAGCCTCTCGAAGAAATATTCATAATTTCACCTACTAAGTCTAAGCTCGGAATCAGCAAATTTTCTGAAGAACAAATTGAAGAAATCAGAACAGTAAGTCATATTATCGCATTTTGTGCAATTAATGAATGTAGTTTTGTCAGTTCCTCAGCAGATGCGTTTATCCTTTATATTCAAAATTTTCAGGTTGGCTCTGATGGGATTGCTTTCTGGGACAAAATTTTTACCAAGTTGGATATGGTCAAATTTATGAAACCCTACCATCTAGATACTCATTTGGTAAAATTTAAGAAAACTCGTTTATGTGACGCTTTGGGGAACGCCCTTCAATCCAAGGATAGAGGTCAGATAAAGAGGATATTTAGAACTCTTGAATTGTTTTATCATACAGCCACTCACGGTGAAATGGTTACAGATGAGCATAGGCTGTTATCTTTCGTTATGTGCTTTGAAGTCTTGTTGAACTTTGAAAACAAAATAGAATTTGTAGAAAAAATAGAAAACGTACTCAATAACGCTGAACCTAAAATGGAAACAAGAACTGTAAAGATTAAAAATAAGGACACCAATGTTACAAAGTCCAAAACCAGTTGGTGGGCGTTTGACTTTTATAATTTAAGAAGCGATGTAGTTCATGGTAACGAAATCAACTGGGATATTCAAAAGTATGGTAATATCTGGACTCGCATTCAATTCGGTGGAATTTTGTTGAGAAAATTAATCAAGAAAATATTATCTCAAGAATTACTTTGGCAACCTGACCCTATTGATTCCATTATTGAAGCTGGAACGGGTGCTCTAGACGAGACACTTGAAAATATGGTCGCTGAGTTTATTAAAAAGTATGGCATCTAGTTTTGGTCATGTGGCAGATAACCCGGCACAAAGGGTACGTGCCTTACGGCGCTCATCCAATTTTTGCTTCGCAAAACCTCTCTTATTCGCAAAACGAAATGAGAGATAATACGAACTTGCTACATCCCTCCAAATTTGACCGAAAAGCGAATTTCATATATATTGAATTAGGCGAAATAGGAGACAAGAAATAACTAATTGAAATAGAGCATGTTTACAAATTACTGACGTCAAGTACGTATTATCGTACAGTCTATTGGGGGGATGGTGTAATGGAAACACACCTCTGTTGAGGAGTCTAGTAGGGTTCGATTCCCCGCCTCCAAAGGGCATAACGCTAATTTTGTGTTCTTTGGCGACGGGGAATAGTTGCTCAGAGAAGAAAGTTGTATAAAGATCACTGTAAAAATGTTTGGAAGATTGAAAAAGCAATTAAGCTAATTCAGATAAACTTACGAAGATACATCTCAACAGAACAGGAAGAAAATGAATATATTTATACGAAATTGCTATCTTATTTAGTCACCTGCTGGTCTGAAGTAAGAATATTAAAACTTACGCATGAACAATCTGCTTTTACACAACGTGAGATAGATCAAATAAAATCCTCTCGTACCCTTAAAGGCAAATGGCTTTCAGCTTTAAATATATCAATCTGTAAAGCATACAATATAAATATAACTAATGATCAAAGCCTTATCAGTAGAAAATTAGATTTTACTCCAAGAAGGAGATATGAAGGACTGATAGACCTAATACAAAATGATTTACTAGAATCAATATCCGTTAGAAATAGGATTGCTCATGGCCAATGGTGGATTGCCTTTACTAGAGATTTAAAAAATACTTCCAAAAAGCTAACCGCAAAATTACATAAAGAGAATATTGTCAATTTACAGCTTCAGTTAAAGTTATTTATAAGTCTTGGCCAGATTATTCATGATTTAGCAGTTTCTCCTGCTACGTTTGAGAGAGATTTTGACATAAATTATAAGAAAATTGAGCAGCAAAGAAATAATCTACATAATAGAGATTATAATAAATACAAGCAGAAAATGAGAGAAAAATACCAAAGAGGTTTATTAAAAAGAAGAAAAGTTTCATCATCTCCATGATTCAAAATATTTTCTTTAAGATATTTACATAATGCTTATTAAAATACTATTTTCTTACTTTGCACAACATTTCCTAAAAGGTGTCAACACTTTTTTCAAGAATTAGATCACAATTACTAGCACACATTTCCCCGTTTTGCTTTTCACTTGTAGATAAGGAGAGGAGAATATGACTAACTACATTTATGATAGCAGAGGTAATGCTGTTGGATTTTGGATGAAGCACTATATCTATAAACTCGATGGAGCGCCAATAGGCCAACTCAATCGAACGCACGTTCATAAGCTATCTGGAGAGTACGTGGGTGAGCTCCATAAACATATGGTAGTAGACAAACATCTTGGCAATTTAGGCAACATTGGTAATCCAGGAAATCCGGGTAACCCTGGGAATCCAGGCAATCCTGGAAATCGCGGAGCTGTCAACTATGGTTACCCTGATGCATTTCACAAGCTACCGTAGGATAAACTCCATCTAACATTTCCTAAGACGTCAAGATATTTTTGGGAAATTAGGCTTCGCTTATGGGATGTATTTCTCCATTTTACCTCAATAATCACTCTGCTAATTGGGTTGGCTGAAGAAATCTCTACTAGAATCTTTATATCCATCAAAGAACTCCCTAAAGGTCATGAACATTATACGACAGCGTTTATCTGGTTCGAATTTTCGGCGTTCAACTAAATTCTACCTGGCAGGACTTTGGATACACGCAAGACAGTAGATAAAACAGCGCCGTAGAGAGGAGAAAGATCTGATAAATAAGCTTCGAGAGACATTCAGTGGCTATACGAACGCCGTGGGATTGAAACTTCAAAAGGAGGCAAAGGAGCTATCGTCTCTGTTTCCGAATAAAACAACAGAACTGCAGGTCTTGGTTGACGAATTGGAGAACCAACCCGCGTTCCACCAATTAGTCGCGGAAACGGGATCAGCGTTTTCGGAAGGCTATCACAGTAGGAGCAAATCGGCCTGGCAACAAGCTGTCAAGAATTTCTTCCGTCGGTGTGAGGACTATTCTGATGCCTTCGAAAACAAGACTCTTAGTGCTGATGCTGCATTCCAGAACTATTGTCAGGCCTTCCAAAGGCGAGAAATACAGGTCACCTATCTTGCTCCAATGGAATTTGTTCATTTTGCTGAGGCGTCCATGGACTTTGGGACATTTCAAGTCCGACAGTTCTCAGGAGATGAACTGAAAGCAATCTTACAAAATAGAGTTAATGAGGTTTTTTATCCATGGGCGGCTGTTGATGTGAAGCAACTCCAGGATTACTGGTTCATCTATCTCACAGAGCTAGCTCCTGTCCCCAAGTTAGGCTGGATTTATGTTCAGCTGTCTCAGATCGGTCGCGTAGGTAATGAATATACGAGATATCCTAAAGCCATCCATCGCACCCTCCAACAGCTTGCCCTATTCGACTGGCAGGCAGATTGGTGGAGAAAACCCTCTGCCCATGGACCCAAACAGCACGAAAAAGATTTGGAAAGGGGCTGGCTTGGATTCAATATCCCCTTTGTCTTGATAGTGCACGATAACCTGCTCGATTCCCCGGAGT
>Ga0114930_10002256_pt1 | contig 17507 bp, 20 predicted proteins | sample AnhtaG_FD_87300 | JGI IMG/M metagenome (GOLD analysis project Ga0114930, IMG submission 87300) | Deep subsurface microbial communities from Anholt, Denmark to uncover new lineages of life (NeLLi) - Anholt_01485 metaG | ecosystem: Environmental > Aquatic > Marine > Oceanic > Sediment | place... | reverse complement strand
GTGTGCATGTCTTGCATCTCAATAGCGCCCGATTTTTCGGTCCGTATCTCTCTTTGACTCGTAGATTTCCTTTACTCTTCTTACCGTAATCCGGGCAATCTTTATTCAAACAATAAAATTCTGTTAATCCAGTTCTAAATCCATTAATTCCCCTCAAAAGAGGGAATTACATTTAAACTATTTAAATATTGTCAATTAATTAGGGACACGACCAAAAATATGATGTAATTACAATAAACGTTAAAGATAAAAATTAATTTGTCTTAATCCTCTCGTTCTCCGGCAATGAATTCTTCAGTTAACCGATAAGCTACATCATCAGTGAACTGCTTTGGCGGGTGCTTCATAAAATAAGCTGACGGAGAGTACAGCACACCACCAATACCTCTATTAAGAGCCAGTTTACAACATCGAATTGCATTTATTGCTACTCCGGCCGAGTTGGGGGAATCTTCCACAGACAACCTCAGTTCAAGGTTCATTGGCACATCTCCGAACAACTTGCCTTCCATTCTCAAATAGCAGATCTTGTTATCCTTTTGCCAGGGAACATAATCGCTGGGTCCTATGTGGATATTTTCATCATCAAGCCGTGTGGCAATTACTGATTGTACAGATTCGGTTTTGGAGGTCTTTTTCGAGACAAGCCTTTTTCTGTTAAGCATGTTTAGAAAATCCGTATTTCCACCGGTATTTAACTGATAAGTTCGCTCGATCGTAACTCCTCGTTTTTCAAATAGATCGGCCAATGTCCTGTGGGTAATAGTGGCTCCTAATTGGGCCTTGATATCATCACCGATAATGGGTAAACCCTTTTCTTTGAACCTTTGGGCCCACGCAGGGTCACTGGCAATAAACACAGGCATATTATTAATAAAAGCAAGATTTGCATCAAGGGCACACTCAGCATAGAACCGTACAGCCTTTTCCGAGCCTACTGGTAAATAATTTAATAGTATTTCTGCACCTGAGTCTTTTAATATTGTTACAATATCTTCTTTAGATGGTTCTTTCTCGTCGGCTTTGACAAAAGAGTGTTTCTCATCGTAATCATGCATGTGCTCAGAAAAACCATCAAGTATCTGGCCCATTTTTACTTTGACATTTGACTTAGGTATATTATCACAAAATACTGTTGTGCAGTTAGGTAGCGCAAAGATCGCCTCTGAAACATCCTTTCCCACCTTTCTTTTATCAATATCAAAAGCAGCTACAACATCAATATTGTAAGGTTTGTACCCATCAATGTCCCAGTGCATCAGTCCAGTAGCATTATTCTGATTCTTGCTCCTGTAATATTCGATACCTTGGATCAATGAACTGGCGCAATTTCCTATGCCTACAATTGCGATTTTAATGTTTTCCATGAACAATTACCTCTATTCCTGAGGATATTCTATGAGTTTTTAGTTCTTTAAATAAATTACGTATTTTAAGTAATATTCAATTTGATTATTCAATACATTGCAGGATAACATAAAATGAGTGTATTTAGTTGATAATAATTGTGTTAAAATTGTTAAATTATTGGAGATATTGGTTGTAGGGCATGGTTTTTTACAGTTTGTCTGATCATTCAGGTGAATTATATGTTTTATATCTGATAGTTGATGAAGAAATAATCCATATTTAAGGCATAAAAATTACTAAAAACAGTTTATTAACTATAAAAACTAAAATAAACTAATAATAAACCGTAAAAACTGAAAATAACTCTCACTACATTTATATTTCTAAGAAACGTATGGTATTTTCAATGGTGATAAAAATGAAATATTTGATATTGTTAGTACTTATAACGGCGTTGATATTACCTGCCAGTGCTTCTGAGGCACCACCTAATATCACTTCTTGGAGCAACAATCATACAAATGATAATAGCTCAGAACTGAAAATAGATGTTAATGAGACTGTTAATTTCAATGCAACTGCTAACCAGACAATAAATATATGGAATTGGACATTGAATGGAACTATTGACCTTAGTGTATCCTCAAATAATTATACTATCACTTTCGACAATGAAGGGGATTATAAAGTTGGAGTTAACGGTTCAAACACCAATGGAACCACACAGACTATAGTATGGAATGTAACCGTGGAAGATGAAAAGCTGGAATCTGGGACCCCCTTTAATTATTCTCCCCAGGTCGTTGATTATGTATATGTAAACGATACCGTTAGTGAGACAATAAATTATTGGATTATTACGGATGAGTTAATGACAACCGTCAACTGGACAGTTGATGGAGAAGATAAAACAGGTTCATATGGGGATGGTCCCAATAACTATACCTATGAACATGTGTGGGATAATGGGAGTATTGGTTTAAACACAGTAATATTCACAGGAGAAAATGAATCTGGTTCACAAGTTGAGTTTAGATGGACTGTGAATGTCTTAAACATGTCCACCTATGATGAGGGGGAAAAAATCAATAATACAAATATTTTTGATATTATGGATGGAGCCCTCAATAGGCACATGCTGGACATCAAGATCAGGTGGTTCAAATTTAAAGTAGCAAAACACGGTGGTAACTCTGAGTTTGTTGCTGATAAAGTCAACCAACTTCATAAAGAAATAGCTATGCGTCAGATGACCCGCGAAGCCTTGCGTGAAGATTATAAAGCAGGTAATATTGACAAAGATCAATATGTTGCTGCTTTGAAAAAAGCCCACATGAAAGAACAGAATATCAAATCTGAAATAGCATCTCTCACTGAGTTGGAGAATGAGTTGAAATCAAATAAAGGCAAAAACAAAGGTCCGAAAAAATAAAATTAAATTACGGGATATACGAGGATAGAGCAGGAACCATCATAACTTCAAGCAGTAAATCTTAATACGTTTGTTGCTTAAGGGTTGTAAATATGAAAAAAGTGGTCCTGTTCTATATTTTTTTTATTTTTTTATTGCATACTGCCGCAGCACAGTCCATTATTACAATTGACGTCCATGAAGACGGAAATGCCATATGGACCATGGAAAAACATCTTTCTCTTGAAACCCAAACCGATGTTCAGGATTGGGAAGAATTCATTGCACTAGGGCAGGAATCTGCCCAATCAGAAAAAGACCTTGAGGAATTTAGTATAAGGATCAACGGGCTTATTGAATCTGCTGAAGTTTTCTCAAATAGACCAATGGTTGCTGAAAATTTTAAGGTAGAATATGATACGCTAAAAGCTATTTCAGGTTCTTTCGGCATAGTGCGTTTCAGTTTTGAATGGAAGAATTTTTCAGAAATCAAATCAGAAAACATCCTGATAGGTGATATTTTTTCTGAAGGGATGATACTTACCTCTGAAAATGTATTGATCATACAGATCCCTGGTAATTATGATATAGAAAGCGTATCACCTGATTTTGATACACAGGATGGGACCAGGCTTGTTTGGGACGGTTCACAATATCGCAGCTTTGATAAAGGAGAACCAGCTCTGGTGCTTTCACGCAAATCCAATAATCAGACCGATAATCAGATTGTATGGTATTTATTGATAATTATTCTATTTGGAAGCGCTGTGACAATATATTTTAAGAAGAGGGGCAAACCAACATTTGACTCCAATATTGAATCAACCCCACTAAATCCTGCAAAGACAAGGGGAGATCTGGAAGGTGAAGAAATGATAGTGCAGATCCTTAATAGATCAGGCGGGCAGGTATATCAATCAGAGATCGTACAAGAGATGGGACTTTCAAAATCAAAAATTAGCATCCTTCTTACTAAAATGAAAGAGGAAGGGAAAATTATTAAAATACGAAAGGGTAAAGAGAATATTATCCGGCTTGTTACTGAATAATGGGTAAGAAAGTTTTATTTCAATTTAAATTCTAAAATATTGTTCTAATTTGTAGTGTCATGTCAAACATTTAATGTCGTAAAATATACATCCTAAATGCTTCATATTCAAACTGAGGGGATCGAATTTGAAGAAATACAAAGTTACACTTAACAAAGATGAACGAGAAAATCTTGAAACATTAACTTCCAAGGGTAAACACAAATCCCTGAAAATTCTTAATGCTCTTATTTTACTTGGCTGCAGGGTTGAATACACTAAAGAAAAAAGCGACTTCATTTTGTTAGTCACTAAAAAGGCAAAGGAATATTGTGAATCGCAAAATTAGCACATAACATAACAGCGTGCAAGCGGTTACACTCATTTAGGTAGCTTCGAGCATATTTACTGGTTGTAAATCACTTACAGCCAAAGGTTGTTGAATGGGAAATGGCGGATTTATGCTCGGTAAATTTATTAGAATTCAACAATCTTTTTTCAATCCTAAAATTAGGCGCTTACAAAGAGGAACGAAATTATTAGATGGTTATTGGTAAACTATATCGCGTATGCTATGCATACATATAATACATGACAGAAGTGAGCGTATCGGCAAGGATTCCAGAAGATATTCTCAGGGAACTTGAGACTTTTATGAAAGAAGAGTCCCTTGAAAAATCGGCATCAATAAGAAAATTGCTTTCTGAGGGGCTACAACATTGGAAAGAACAACAAGCTCTTAAATTTCTCGAAGAGGGAAAAGTATCTTTTTTGAAAGCAGCAGAAATGTCAGGAATTTCTGTATGGGAACTGGCTGATATTATTCGGGAAAAAGGGATAGTCTGGGTCAAGTCTGAAAAATACCTCGCCAAAGACATTGAAAAGGCATTAAAATGAAACCACTTATTTTTGATGCCACACCCATAATTTATCTCGGAAAAATTGATTTCCTTGAAAAAATTAAACATTTTCCTGAATACAAATATACTACTGAATCAGTTTATAATGAAGTTGTGGTAGAGGGAAAAAAGAGTGGAAGGCCGGAAGTATTTCATATTGAAAACATCATCGAGAGTGGAATAATCAAATTAAAAATACCCTTTAATGAGCAATACAAATTCCACTTATTGGAAAATCCAAGAATTCATAAAGGTGATGCTGATGTGCTAGCTTTAGCTACTGAGTTGGATGGTATTGCTTTATTAGACGATGAAGAAGCTAGAGGAATGGCTGAAGTAGAAGGGATAGAGCATCATGGAACAGTCTATTTACTTCTTAGAATGGTTAGAATGGAACTAATAACAACTGATGAAGCTATAGAAGGCCTAAATGAAATGATACACTTAGGGTGGAGATGTTCAACAGAATTATATGCTGAGATTTTAAAGGTCTTGAAATAATCGATTCGTTGAATTATAAAATGAGACAATTTTTACTTATTCTGTTAGCCCATACTACAGATTTCATTCTCCACAACAAATTATTTATATGGACAAGTATAATGAAGGCCACTAATATATCGGAATTACCGGTATATCACTAGATGCATCAGTGTTAACATTGTTTTGATTTCAATTTAACACGACCGTAGGGGTTGCAAAATCCCATGGCACATGGACGAAATCGTCCGAACGCAACCTAAGTTTGCGTGAGTCAGGCCCATTCCGGGTCAAACGGAGGACTAACATTTGAGTAAAAATATAAAAAAGACAAATCCACGGATCATTAGTCTTATTAATGACCTTAAGACCATTTCCAGAGAAAATGGGGTAAATATCTGGAGGGATATCGCAAAGCGAATGGATAAGCCCACCAGAAATTATTCTGAAGTCAATCTGAGCAAAATAAACAGATATACCAATGCAGATGATACTGTTTTAATTCCTGGGAAAGTACTGGGTGCAGGCAGCATTGAACACAAGCTAACTGTTGCAGCACTAAGCTTCAGTGACGGTGCGATAGAGAAGATATTAGAAAAAGGGGGCGTATGCCTCACTATCGAAGAGCTGGTAGAATCAAATCCCAAAGGCTCAGGTATAAAAATAATGCAGTGAGGTTTGTGAAATGACAGTAATTAATGCAGATGGGATGATATTGGGACGACTTTCCAGTATCGTAGCTAAAAGACTTTTAAATGGAGAAGAGATCAACATTGTGAATGCCGAGTTAACCATCGTTTCTGGCTCCAAAGTTACAACTTTTACTGAGTATAAACAGGATGTTGACAGGGGTAATAAGGAATTTGGACCGTATTTCCCTAAACGTCCGGACCAATTATTAAAAAGAACTATACGAGGCATGCTCCCATACAAGAAAGCACGAGGCAGGAACAGCATGTCAAGACTTAAGACCTATATTGGTGTACCCGAGGAATTGAACAATGAAAAATTCGAATCCATCGAGGAAGCAAGCATTAAACGACTGAGTTCTGTCAAGTATATGAAACTGGAAGAACTATGTCATAAATTGGGTGCAAAATTCTAATATGGAGGGGTGAAAATTGGTAAAAGTTATCAATACATCAGGAAAAAAGAAAACTGCTATTGCAAGAGCAACATTTAAAGATGGGAAAGGGCGAATCAGAATAAACAAAAAACCCCTTGAGATCCACGAACCTGAGATCGCACGACTTAAGATCATGGAATCATTAACCTTTGTTAATGAAAAAGTATTGTCAAAGATAGACATTGATGTGAATGTGCAAGGAGGGGGCGTAATTGGACAGGCAGATGCAGTTAGAACAGCTGTTGGCAAAGGACTTGTTGCATGGACAGGCGATCTTGCACTAAAAGATGCAATGCTCAGTTATGATAGAAACCTTCTGGTCAACGATTCCAGACAGAAAGAAACAAAGAAATTCGGTGGTTCAGGTGCAAGAGCCAAGACCCAGAAATCATATAGGTGATTTAATAGGATGATTCCAGTACGATGTTTCACATGCGGGAAAGTAATTTCCAGCGTGTGGGAAGAATATGAGAGGAGAATTGCTGAGTTTGAAGATCCAGGCAAGGTCATGGACGACCTTGGTATTGAAAGATACTGCTGTCGCAGGATGCTTCTTACTCATATTAAACTCGTGGATACTTTAGCCCCGTATCAATAGGGGTTGTAGGGTAGCCTGGACCATCCTGCGGCGTTCGGGACGCCGTAACCTGAGTTCAAATCTCAGCAACCCCATCTTTATTCCAGAGGGATCTGAGTCAAATAAGGGTTATAGAATCGAAATGAAACCATTCCCAGAGGGACTCTGGGAGAATAAATAAAATTACTATTAGGATTAATGTAAAATACTGTTATTAGCATTCGTTGTTAAAGTATTGTTTTTGTAGGTGAGATTTTTGAAAATTGATAAGTATACCCGTTACGAACGTGCACGTATCATCGGTGCCCGTGCATTGCAGATATCAATGGGAGCACCCGTGCTGTTAGAAGATGATTCAGGTGAACCTATTGATATCGCTTTAAGAGAACTGGAAATGGGAGTCATACCAATAACGGTAAAAAGAGCCCAAAACGTAAAAACAACGTAAAATAATAATCATAATCAAAAGGTGAAATAATGGAAGCTGAAAGTGATGTAGTAAAAGATATGGGTTATAATTCCATCATCCCACTAGATGAATTCCTGGCTGCTGGAATTCATATTGGTACCCAGCAGAAGACAAAAGACATGATGAGATTTGTCTACAGGGTCAGGACCGATGGGCTGTATGTAATTGATATCCAGTCAACAGATGAAAGAATACGAATGGCAGCAGCTTTGCTTGCAAAATATGATCCCACTAAGATACTGATCGTATCAGCCAGGCAGTATGGACACCATCCTGTCAAAATATTTGCAAAAACCATTGGTGCCAAAGCCATATTGGGCAGGTTCATACCAGGCACCCTCACAAACCCTATTCTGGATATCTATACTGAACCCGATATCATGATGGTGACAGATCCACACGGTGATGCTCAGGCAGTTAAAGAAGCGGTGAGCGTAGGTATTCCAGTGATCGCTTTATGTGATACGAATAATTCCACTTCAAATGTCGATCTAATAATCCCTACAAACAACAAAGGACGGAAAGCCCTTTCACTGGTTTATTTCCTGTTATCAAAAAAGACCACTGAACTAAAAGGGATTCCTTTCAACCTGACAATGGAAGATTTTGAAACTGAGCTTTAAGAAATAATGAATCAAAAAAACCATATTTAGAGGCGGTGGAAGTATAAGACGACCGGCAGTGGCTGGCCAGTTCTATCCTGGCGACCTGAAACATTTGAAACGCGAACTAAATAGATGTTTCTCTGATACAACTGATAAGACCCTGGATGTAATAGGAGCAGTGGTTCCCCATGCAGGCTATGTCTATTCAGGTGCCACTGCAGCCAGTGTTTATGCCGTCCTTCCTGAAGCTGATACTTATGTATTTTTGGGTCCCAATCATACTGGAGCGGGTTCGCTTGTTGCAGTCTCCCAGGAAAACTGGAGCACGCCATTAGGTGAAGTCCCTGTCGATAAAGACCTGGTAAAAAAATTAGCAGGAGGAATTATTGATCTTGATGAAATTGCTCATAAGTACGAGCATTCCATTGAAGTTCAATTACCTTTTTTGCAGCATCGTTTTTCCCATGAATTCCTGATTGTGTCCATTTGCATGGGATTGCAGGATCAGGAAACTGCTATAGAAGTGGGTGACCAGTTATTCAAAGCCATAAAGGACAGCGATAAAAGAATTGTGATCATAGCTTCCAGCGACTTCAGCCATTATGTACCAGACAAGGTAGCCAGGGATACTGATAATTACCTGATCGAAAGTGTACGAACACTGGATGTGGATGAATTCTACAGGCGAATCGCTGAAAGAAACGCTTCAGCCTGTGGGTATGGTCCCATATCGGCCATGTTGACCGCATCAAAAGCACTGGGTGCACAAAAAGGTACTTTGCTTAAATATACTACCAGTGCTGAAGTGTCTGGTGACACTTCAGGTGTAGTGGGTTACGCTGGTATCATAGTCCAATAATGAAAATATGACGATTACTACCTGTAGTGCGCCCGGTAAAATCTATTTATTTGGTGAACATGCTGTAGTGTACCAAAAAAAAGCCATTGCCTGTGCAGTGGATCTGCGCACCCGGGTGAGTGTTCAAAAAGCAAATGATCACGTGATCAGTTCCAGTATTGGGACTACAGGTCTGGATACTAACAAACATCCATATGTTACCCAGTGTATCAAGGAGATGGAAGAATACATCCCTGGGGGTGTACATATCAAGATAGATTCTGACCTTCCGGTAGGCTCTGGTTTAGGTTCATCAGGTGCTGTAACTATTGCAGCCCTGTATGCTCTTAATATCCATTTTGAAATGGGCCTCTCTCTGGAAGAGATCGCAACTCTCGGGCATACTATCGAACTTAAGGTACAGGGTGCGGCAAGTCCAACAGATACCTTTGTGTCTACTATGGGTGGTGCCGTTATGGTACCTGACAAACGAAAACTTTCTCTTCCCGAATGTGCTATTGTGATTGGCAATACAGGCAAGTTCTCATCTACCAAAGACCTGGTAGCAAATGTAAAAAAACTGAAGGAAATGTATCCCGAGACCATTGAACCAGTAATAGAAACCATTGGCCGCCTCTCATGCTACGGTGAAACATTGATCGCCAGTAAAGAGTATCCGGCTTTGGGGCGTCTGATGAATATTAACCACGCACTGCTGGATGCATTGGAAGTGGGTTCTGAGGAACTCTCAACGCTGGTCTGGGCTTGCCGAAAAGCAGGTGCATGGGGTGCCAAAACCACAGGTGCCGGCGGTGGTGGATGTATGGTTGCTATCACTGACCAACCTTATGAAGTAGCAAATGCCATAGAAGAGACAGGCTATCAGGCGATTGTCACCAGAACCACATCCCAGGGGGTGCGGGAAGAATGAACGATCTAACCGTGTTAAAGATAGGCGGCAGTATAATTACTGATAAATCCAGTCCTGTACCAAAAGCCTGTAATAATGAGATTGCCAGAATTGCTAAGGAGATCGCTTCAGGTCACAGTAATCTTGTTATCGTACACGGTGCTGGGTCTTTTGGTCATCCTCTTGCTTTGAAATACAAATTAAATAAACAATTTCATGCCAGAGGAGTAATTGAAACCCATCGATCAGTCAAAGAGCTTAATACTATTATGATAGATGCACTGGTATCAGCCGGAGTGCAGGCAGTCCCTGTACACCCTTTTAATAGTTTCATGCTGGAAAACGGACGCATTAAAGAAATGTTCATTGATCCCATTCAAGAGATGCTGGATCGTAATCTGGTTCCGGTGCTGCACGGTGATGTGGTCATGGACAAAACCAGAGGCGGTGCTGTGTTAAGCGGTGACCAGATCGTTCCTTACATTGCCAGAAAACTGGGCGCCGATAAAATAGGCATTGGCAGCAATACTGATGGAGTACTGGATGCTAATGGACAGACCATTCCTGTAATAACTCCGGCCTCGTTCAATGAGATACGTTTCCTGATAGGCGGATCATCTCATACTGATGTCACTGGAGGTATGCTTGGAAAGGTGCAGGAGCTGGTGGATCTGGCAGATATGACCGGAATTGAAAGCAGGATATTCAATGCAGCATCAGCAGGCAACATCCAGGAATTCATGAAAGGAGCCGCTATCGGTACACTTATACGAAAGGTTAAATGAGTGTTTAATACATAAATGGTAATTAAATGAGTACGTCAAATAGGAAGATCGAACATCTGGAACTTTGTGCTAATCGCATGGTTGAGGCGCATAAGGATGAACACGACTTAAGCCGGACCGGATTCAACGATATTACATTAATACATAAAGCACTACCAGAGATCAATAAAGCAGAAATTGGGACTTCAATTGAATTTCTTGGCCATAAATTAGCATTTCCAATGTTGATAGCTTCCATGACCGGAGGTCATCCGGATACCACAGACGTGAACAAATCCCTTGCTCTTGCAGCCCAGGAAATGGGAATCGGCATTGGGGTTGGCAGCCAGAGAGCAGCTTTGGAAGACCCACAACTTGAAGAGTCGTTCAGGGTGGTAAGGGATACTGCACCTGATGCATTCGTTTTCGGGAACATTGGCGTGCAGCAGATCAAGGAACACGGATTAGAAGGCGTTAATCAGGCAGTGGAAATGATCGATGCCAACGCCATGGCCATCCATTTAAATTTCCTGCAGGAAGCCATACAACCAGAAGGTGAAACTGATGCTGTAGAAGGACTTGAGCTTATCAGGCAGGTATGCAGGAGTCTTAAGGTCCCGGTGATCGTGAAAGAAACGGGGGCAGGTATCAGCAACGAAGTTGCAAAGAAACTTTGCGACGTTGGAGTATCTGCAATCGATGTGGGTGGATTGGGAGGAACCAGCTGGGCTGGAGTTGAAGTGTATAGAGCACGGCAAAAAGGTGATCTTGCCAGTGAAGGGATGGGAGAGCTGTTCTGGAATTGGGGAATACCCACTGCCGTAAGTATAATTGAGAGTAATATTTCAGTACCCATAATTGCCACCGGGGGAATTCGCACAGGAATAGATATGGCAAAATCCCTGGCAATAGGGGCCTCCACGTGCAGTACAGCGCTACCACTGGTCGGCCCGGCACTGAATGGACCAGAAGATATAAAAAGCAAATTGCAGGTCATGCTGGAAGAATTGAAAGTAGCCATGTTCCTGACCGGCTCTGGTAATATTGAAGAGCTCAAACATGCGCAACTGGTGATCACAGGAAAAACCAGATCGCATTTGAACGAACGCGGGTTTGATACTTCGCATTTTGCACTACGATAAAAAAAGAAAGAAATTATAATAATCTAGGAGGAATTTTTTTAACATGAAAGAGATAGGAATAGTAGCAGTCGGCGGCTATAATGAAATGGGCCGCAACATGACAGCAATTAGAGTGGGAGAAGACATCATTATAATGGATATGGGGATCAGGCTTGACAGGGTTCAGATACACGAGGATGTGGAACTGGACCGTAAGAATGCAAGGGACCTTATAAATATGGGAGTTATTCCCGATGACACGGTAATGAAACATGTGGATGGTAAGGTAAAAGGTATAGTGTGCACCCATGGACACCTGGACCATATTGGAGCTATTCCAAAACTGGCCCATAAATATGATGCACCTATTATAGGAACACCATATACAGCCGAACTTATTAAACAGCAGATAAAGAACGAAAAGAAATATAGGGTGAAAAATAAGGTACAAGCCCTTTCCACTGGCAAGATACAAAAGATAACACCTGATATTTCGGTGGAATTAATACGGGTACAGCACAGCATTATTGATGCTGCTTTTGCTGCTATTCATACGCCTGATGGGATCATATTGTACGCCAACGATTTTAAGATAGATCGGACCCCAACCATAGGCGAAAAACCTGATTTTAACAGGCTGCGACAGATCGGGAAAGAGGGAGTTATCGCCATGATCACAGAAAGTACAAACTCTGATAAGGTTGGAAAGACCCCATCTGAAAAGATTGCTGCTGATATGGTGTCAGATGTGCTGTTAGGTACAGAAGAAGCAGAATCCGGAGTAATAATCACCACGTTCTCTTCCCACATAGCCAGGATCAAATCTATAATTGATGCAGCACAGGATATGGGGAGAATCCCGGTGTTACTGGGCAGGTCTATGGAAAAATATGTGGGTACTGCCCAAAAAATGGGTTTTCTGGATTTTCCTGAAAACCTGGAAATATACGGTCATCGCGCTTTTGTAGATAAAGCACTGAAACGAATAAATGATGATGGAAAGGAAAAATATCTGCCAATAGTAACAGGTCATCAGGGTGAACCCGGAGCTATTCTGCCCAGGATCGCATCCAATAACACGGATTTTAAAATACAGAAAGGAGATAAGGTTGTCTTCTCTGCAAATGTGATCCCTAATCCCATGACCAGGGCCAACCGCTATTCATTGGAAACAAAACTAATGATGAAAGGCGCACGTATCTATGATAATGTTCATGTTTCAGGTCATGCATATAAGGAAGATCACTGGGAATTACTCAGGCTGGTAAATCCGGATCATGTAATTCCGGCACACGGTAATATCAATATGCATAGTAATTATATGGAAATGGCCGAAGATGCGGGATATGTGTTCGGAGACACTGTCCATATTATGCGAAACGGCGAAGAAATGCTGATCGAATAAAAAATTATAATATTAGAGGGCAGGGATTTTCATGGATTTAATTGAAGAGATAAAGAAACGGGGTGGGCTTGTTGAAGGATCGATCCAGAACCTGATGCCTATCGGGCACCCGGATGAACTCTACAGGGCCATGCGCTACTTGTTCGATGCTGGTGGAAAACGATTACGACCTGCCACACTCATGTTATCAGCTGAAGCTGTTGGCAGTGATTCTGCAAATCTGATCCCTGCTGCTACTTCAGTTGAATTGGTGCATAATTTCACATTAATACATGATGATATTATGGACCAGGATAATCTCAGAAGGGGAATGCCAGCAGTCCATGTGAAATGGGGTCTGTCTGGTGCTATACTGGCAGGAGATACTCTTTATTCCAAATCGTTCCATATTCTCAGCCAGACAAATGCCAGTGCTGAGAGGATGCTGGAATGCATGACTTTAATGTCCATTGTTTGTACCGAAATATGTGAAGGTCAGTGGATGGATATCAGTTTTGAAAAACGCAGTGATGTATCAGAAGCTGAATATATGGAAATGGTTGAGAAGAAGACTGCTGTGTTATATGCTGCATCTGGCAAGATGGGCGCTATCCTTGGAGGTGGTACTCCTGAAGAAGCTGAAGCTTTGTGGGAATTTGGCCGCCTGACCGGGATCGGTTTCCAGATATTCGATGATGTGCTTGATCTGATCACTCCAGAAGATGTGCTTGGCAAGATCAGGGGCAGCGACCTGATGGAAGGCAAGCGGACACTGATCGCTATTCATGCCAGGGATAATAATGTTGAACTGGATGTGTTCGGAAAAGGAGATGCCAGCAAAGAAGAGATCGATGAAGCGTTGACGATCCTGGAAGCTTCAGGTTCCATAGCTTATGCTCAGACCACGGCTGAACGATATGTGGCTGAAGGGAAAGCAAAACTGGATGTCCTGCCTGAGAGCGAAGCAAAGGAAATTCTCCTGGCCCTTGCAGATTACATGATCGAGAGAAAATTCTGATTTAATATATTTTTTTACTGAAATTATGACCGAACAATGTACAAAATGCAATGGATCTGGCATCTTAGCATCCATCCAGCAGGAATGTCCTGATTGCAAAGGTTCCGGGAAAACGAAAAGCCTGGATCTGACCAAAATGACTGAGAAGGATCTTGGCAATCTGATGCAGGGCGGGGGTAAGTGCCAGAGATGCGGTGGTTCAGGGACGATCACTATTGAGAATAAATGTCAGGCTTGCGGCGGCAGGGGCGAGATACTCAATTGCCAGGTATGTGGAAAGACCCTTGGACCTGAAAGTGATGGAGAACTCTGTGTTGCCTGTGCCAAAAAGCCGCTGGTACATAAATTGAGCCCGGCCTGTGACACCTCTGACCTGGAGATCGGCAAGATCTATGAGGGTGATGTGGACAGTCTGGCTAATTTCGGCGCATTTGTGAATCTTAATGCAAGCACCCGCGGGTTGGTACATCAGAAAAATATTACACGATCACCTGAAGCTGGTAACCAGATATTTGTGGAGGTTAAATCCATTGCCTCGAATGGTAACATCGACCTGGTACCTGCGAACTTAACAGAATACCAGATCATACAGGTGGAGAAGGACATACTCCGTATCCAGATATCTGCACTTAATGAACATGTAGGTAAATTAGTGCATATTTCGGGCGAGGTCATCCAGGTAAAACAGACCGGTGGACCCACCATATTTACCATAGCTGATGAAACCGGTACGGTCCCAAGCGCAGCTTTTGAAAAGGCAGGGCAGCGTGCCTATCCTGAAATCGAATCTGACATGATAGTCAAGGTAATTGGTGAACTGCGTGCCAGGAATAATGAATTACAGATCGAGATCAGGGAGATTCGCCAGCTCTGGGGTGCGGATTCTACTACCATACTGGAAGAGATCGAAAAAGCTATCGATACCCGCTCTGAACCGCATGTGACTGAATTCCTGGTCGAAAGCCAGATAATGGAAGCTCTGCGTCCCAAGATGCGGCAGGTTGCTAAGGAGATCCGCAAAGCCATCTATCATTCAAGACCGATTGTGATGCGGCACCATGCTGATGCTGACGGCATTACTTCTGCAATAGCTATTGAGAAAGCCATAATCCCCCTGATCAAGGAAGTGGGAGGGTCAGATGCAGGATATCATTTTTACCGGCGCTCACCCAGTAAGGCCCCCTTCTATGAGATGGTGGATATTACGAAAGACATTTCATTTGCCACCAGTGATAGTGAAAGGCACGGCCAGAAGATGCCGCTGATCATATTGATGGATAACGGCAGCACAGAAGAGGATGTGCCTGCCATGCTGCAGGCTAAGGTGTACGGTATGGATCTGGTAGTAGTGGACCACCATCATCCGGATGATGTGGTTGACCAGTACCTGCTGGCTCACGTGAATCCGGCTCATGCTGGTGGGGATTTCGGGATCACAACTGGCATGTTGGGGACCGAGATAGCCAGGATGATAAATCCTGATGTCACTGATGAGATACGGCACCTTCCGGCAGTTTCAGCTGTGGGGGACCGCTCAGAAGCGCCTGAGGCTGAGAAATATATTTCCCTGGTATCTTCCAGATACAGCCTGGATGACCTGAAAAATATGGCAATGGCACTGGACTATGAAGCCTTCTGGCTCAGGTTCGATGTGGGGAAAGGGATTATGTATGACATTTTGAACCTCGGCAATCTAAAACGGCACAGGCAACTGGTACCACTCCTGGTCAAGCAGGCTAAAGAGGCAATCGAAAACCAGTTGGAAGCCTCCATGTTAGGGGTCAAGACCCAGAAGCTGCCCAACGGGGCACTGCTCAATGTACTGGATGTGGAGAACTTTGCCCACAAGTTCACATTCCCGCCCCCGGGTAAGACCAGCGGGGAAGTGCATGACCGGTTGTGTAAACAGACTCCTGATAAGCCAATTATTACGCTTGGTTACGGCCCGGATTTTGCAGTGTTGCGCAGTCGGGGTGTGCTGATGAATATTCCCCAGATGGTGAGAGAGCTGCGAGAGGAGATCCCGGGCGCGAGTGTGAATGGCGGCGGGCATCTGGTTGTAGGGAGTATTAAGTTCGTGGGTGGAATGCGCAAGGAAGTGCTGGCTAAGCTGGCTGAGAAGATGGGGAAGGTTGAGGTGTCGCAGTAGATACGAACATCCTCCATTCACGTTTTATCCAACGTCATTTATTCTTTGCAAAGCCCATATTCTATACGGTAATAATTCTATTGTTCCTTCATCTACTGAGAGAGTTTCGCTGTGATTTAACGTAACTATTATTCCTTTGTCCAGATTGAACTGGTGCATAGCCTGTCGCAGCCCATCTACTTCTCTTGCCTTTGTAGAAGCATTTGAAACATCCAGGCATACATTGATCAAAACAACAGTCTCCGTACCATCCCATATCAGGAAATCTACCTCCTTTTTATCCATCAGGCGGTATATCTCACATCCCTTTCTTCTAAGGTCAAGAAATACTGCATTTTCCAGCAATTTCCCCCTATCTGACGAGAATCGATGCGAAGACACTAAAAGCAGCCCATTATCCACAGCATATACTTTCCTGGGACTCCGCTCCCTTTTGCCTGCAGAAAATGAATGAGTGTTCAGGAAGAACAAAAGGTATGGTTCTTCAAGATACCTGGAAAAACGTTCAATCGAATCCAGTGAAACACGCCCACACAGTGCACGTTTTGTCCCGTTCAACGTGACCGGACCAGGTACGGATGCCATAAACGTCGTAGCAACCGCTTCTAATTTCTCAATCTCCCGCACTTCATATCTCCGGGCTACATCATGGTTGATGATATCACGGTATATCTGTAAGACCATTCTCTCTTTAAGGTCAGGTTCGGGTGTAAGCACTACTGCCGGGAAGGTCGATGCTGAGATATACGCTGATGCCAGGCTCTTGATTTTTTCAGCATCCGACAGCGGATCATCGGGATCGATCCCGTGAAACCGAAGGTATTCAGAAAGGTCAAGAGGAAATACCTCCAGATCCAGATGTCTGCCTGTCAGCAATGTGGCAAGTTCTCTTGATAGAAGTTCTGCTGATGAGCCTGATACTATGACATGCATGTCAGGATTTTTATCCTGCTGTATCCTGACCCAGCGCTCCCATTGGGGAAGCCTTTGAACTTCATCAAGAATAATGTAGCGCGGTCCCTGTGGGTCGACAAATGCCATATGTGCAGTTATTATCTGGTCAAGAAGGGGGGAGCTGTCCTGCACTGGAAGTCTTGGATCCTCGAAGTTCACATACAGGGTTTGCGTTGGCTTTGCTGCTTTATTTTCTATAAGGTGATTAATAAACTGAATTAGGATTGTAGTCTTGCCGCATCTTCGAACACCTGTAACAACCACGACCTGTCCTGTTGATGTGAGTCTTTCAAGGTTGTTTAACCTGCATATCGGCGATTTTAGTAACTATGTTTGAACCGCATTTCAACACTTGCAATAAAAATACGAAAACCCACATCCTGCAAGTGAATTTTGTTATAAAAATAAGTTGTTTTTTCTATTT
>Ga0114930_10002254_pt1 | contig 17513 bp, 24 predicted proteins | sample AnhtaG_FD_87300 | JGI IMG/M metagenome (GOLD analysis project Ga0114930, IMG submission 87300) | Deep subsurface microbial communities from Anholt, Denmark to uncover new lineages of life (NeLLi) - Anholt_01485 metaG | ecosystem: Environmental > Aquatic > Marine > Oceanic > Sediment | place... | reverse complement strand
CGCGTCTAACTATTTGTATGACGGCTACGCACCCGAGCCCGAGCCCATGTACTTGCCGGACGCGACGGTGGCGTCAACCTCGCTGCGCAGTGCGGCGCAAAGTTTGGTAGACGGATTCCCAGCGCTCGTGTCGCTCCCCAAAGTTGCAGTAAAAAAGATCATTTCGCTCGAGGATATGATAAGTACGATGGCAACCCGCATCGGTTCGGCGTTTCGCATGAGCTTTAAAGATTTTAGTTCATCACACAGCCACAAAGAGGTCGCCGAGGCACGCCACCATGTCATCGTCAGCTTCTTGGCACTGCTCGAACTTGTTAAACAAGGTATAATCAAAGCAACGCAACAGGGCGACGACATCCACTTAGAGAGCGATGCCGTCTCGACACCGCGCTATGAGTGATACCGCACTACAGATAGAGGCATTGCTATTTTCGACCGGCCGACCGCTTACGCGAAAAGAGTTGGCAAAGATGCTTGGCGCTAGCGACGACGCTGTCGCTCTGGCACTTGGTGAACTAACCCAGGCCGCCGGGCGCGGCGTTGTCGTCGTTGATGACGGCCGGGAGGTCGAGTTGCGCGTTGCAGGCCAGGCGGCACCGCTGGTCGAGCAGGTCCGCAAAGACGAGTACAGCCGCGAGGTTGGTCGCGCGGGCCAAGAGACGCTGTCTGCGGTCTTGTACCGCGGCCCACTAACGCGCGCCGAGGTGGACTTTATCCGCGGCGTTAATTCGTCACAAACTTTGCGCACGCTCACGATGCGCGGGCTACTCCGCAAAGTACCCAATCCGCGTGACGAACGCTCGTTTTTATATGAACCGACTACCGAACTACTCGCTTCGCTCGGAGTTACATCTGTGCGCGAGCTGCCCGACTACACTGCTATCCGCGACAAACTAACCGCGCTCGAGGCTGCCTACCGCCAAAAGGAGCAGGAAGAACAACAAACCAATGAAGACGCTTAAACTAGTCTGGCATCATACATTTGCTACCGTACTTGCTGTCGGCGTGCCTGCGGTGGGGTTTGCCTTGGGTGTCGCGGCAGTAGTATTACTCACCCCGCCAACGCCAACGACTGCTGTGCCGCGCGTATCTCTCGAGCCAACGGCGCTGTTGGCCAAGGCCGCTATTATCTATGACCCAACAACGCGCCTGGTGTGGTACCAAAAGTCAGCCAACCAAGAGCTGCCGCTCGCCTCGATAACCAAACTGATGACTGCACAAGTTGTGCTGGGGCAAAAGTCAGCTGCAACGCCTATCACCATTACTGCGGCAGATCTTAAGCCCGAGGGCGACTGGGGGCTCAAGCCGGGCCAAGTGGTGCCGCTTGGCGAGTTGCTGCGCTTTGGGCTAACCGTGTCGTCTAACGATGCGATAGCTGCTGCAGCTGCCGCCATTGGCCCCGACTATGTGTCACAGATGAACGCCGAGGCAAGCGCTTTAGGCTTGTCACACACGCACTTTAGCAACCCGACTGGTTTAGATGTCTCGACCAGTATCGCGGGCGCGTATGGCAGTGCCTACGATGTCGCGCGCTTGGCGGCTATCTTTTACAAAGATCACCCCGATTATTTAAAAGAAACCAGCTTCTCAACTGGCACGCTTAGCACTGCCAACGGTAATCTTGTCGCTGCGGCAACTGCTGCGCCCCTTGGCAATGTCCCGGGATTTATCGGTGGCAAAACAGGCTACACTGACTTGGCGGGCGGCAATTTGGCGGTAGTATTTGATGTCGAGCCGGGGCACCCGCTGGTTGTGGTTGTACTTGGCTCAACCGAAGAGGGGAGGTTCGACGACATTAAGGCCCTCATTAACGCCGCGCGCACCGCACAGTAACTATGACGTTTGAACTAATGCGCATATTTGTCCCTGCAACGCTCGCCTTTGTGGTTGGCATGGCTCTGACACCACTGGTCGCGCACTACTTGTACAAATGGAAGGCGTGGAAGCCCAAGGCCGGCAAGACAGCGTTTGGCGGCCAACCAGCCGAAGAGTTTAACCGGCTGCACGAGCACAAAGAAGTCGGCACGCCGCGCTTTGGCGGCATTATCGTGTGGGCAAGCGTGCTTATCGTTGCCGACTTGCTGTCGATCTTGGCACGCATATATCCCGACGTGTTTGAGCCGCTTGCGTTTATTAGTCGCAACCAAACTTGGTTGCCGCTCGTCGCCTTTGCTATCGGCGCATTTGTCGGGTTTCTCGACGACCTGTTTGAGGTGTCGGGGCGCAAGGGCTTGCGACTGCGTGTGCGGCTGTTGGTTGTGGCGTCGGTCGCAACATTTGTCGCCTGGTGGTTTTACTACAAGCTCGGCGTAGCAAGTGTGTCGGTGCCTTTTATGACCGACCCGTTTGTGTTGGGGCAGCTGTTTATCCCGTTCTTTGTGCTGGTCGCGCTGTTTATCTACGCGGGTGGCGTTATCGACGGCCTCGACGGCTTAGCTGGCGGTGTGTTCGCTATCATATTTAGCGCCTACGCAGGCATCGCGTTTTTTGCTGGGCAGTTTGATATCGCGGCGTTCTGCGCGGCGATGGCAGGCGGGCTGTTGGCGTTCTTGTGGTTTAACATCCCGCCCGCGCGGTTTTATTTATCCGAGACGGGCTCGATGGCGCTGACTATGGCGCTGGTCGTGGTCGCGTTCTTAACCGACACCAAAGTCGGCGGCAGCGGGGTAGCAGTGCTGCCGATTATCGCGCTCCCGCTTGTTGCTACTGTCGCATCTAACGTACTCCAATTGTTTTGGAAGAAGGTGTTCGGTCGCAAACTATTTCGCGTGGCACCCTTGCATCACCATTTCGAGGCTATCGGCTGGCCGTCGTACAAAGTCACGATGCGCTACTGGGTCGTGAGCGTTGTCGCAGCAATTATCGGCATGTCTATTGCGATACTGTAAATGAAGTTGCGCCCACTCGACACGCCGTTTCTGCTTGTTGTGTGTGGGCTTATTACCTTTGGGCTGCTTATCTTTACCTCTGCTGCACTCGGCCTGTTGGCGCGCGACGGCGCGACGTTCACCTCGGTGGCGGTCAACCAACTCCTGCTCGGGTTCCTACTCGGCGGGATAGGTATGATTATCACCTCGCGTATCGACTACAAACTGTGGCGCCCGTTTACGCCCTACATAGTTGGCTTTGCTATATTTTTAACACTGCTTACCTTTGTGCCAGGTATCGGGCTTGAACTTAAGGGTGCGTCGCGCTGGCTTAACTTGGGGCCGGTGTCATTTCAACCAGTCGAGTTTCTTAAACTTGCAGTGATAGGCTTTTTGGCAGCGGTGTACGCGGGCAACTTTCGCAAAGTAGATACTCTCAAGGGCGGGATTGTGCCGCTCTTGGCAATCGCGGGCGGCGCGGCGCTCATAGTGCTGCTCCAGCCCGACACGGCAAGCGGCATGATGATAGTACTTGCCGGCACCGCCATGCTGTTTGCTGCCGGCGGGCGCGTGTGGCACTTTTTGCTTTTAGCAGCTATCGGTGCTGCGGTTATTGGTGCTGCGGCACTGGCATACCCCCATGTGCGCGACCGCCTGATTATCTACATCGACCAGTCTCAAGACCCGCACGGCAGCGGATACCAAATAACCCAATCGCTCATAGCCGTAGGCTCGGGCGAGTGGACAGGTAGGGGCTTTGGCCAAAGTATCGAAAAGTTCTCTTACTTGCCGGAGCCTATTGGCGACTCTATCTTTGCTGTCGCGGCCGAAGAGTTTGGCTTTGTTGGGAGCGTCTTACTGGTCGCGTTTTATGTTGCGTTTGCGATACTGGGGCTACGCATCGCCGCGCGCGCGCCCGACCCGTTTGGGGGCTTGCTGGCCGTGGGACTCACGACGCTTATTGTCGGGCAGTCGTTCTTTAACATATCCTCGGCGCTGGCTCTTGTACCCCTGGTGGGGGTGCCGCTCATATTCGTGTCCCATGGTGGCACCGCCTTGGCTATTGCCCTTATCGAAGTTGGGATACTATTAAGCGTATCCAGGAGGATGAAATCTTAAGAAAATTACTGTATGAAGATACTTTTTACGGGCGGGGGGACAGGCGGGCACTTTTACCCCATTATCGCGGTTGCCGAGGCTATTAACGACGAGGTACGCGAGAGAAAGCTCATCGAGCCACAGCTTTACTTTGCGTCGGTCGACCCATACGACAACGAGATGTTGTTGGCTAACAACATTACCTTTGTGCGCACTAGCGCGGGCAAGGTACGCAACTACTTTTCGCTCCTTAACTTTTTTGACTTATTTAAAACAGGGTGGGGAGTCCTGCGCTCGGTGCTGCGCATCTTCTTTCTCTACCCAGACGTCGTGTTTGGCAAAGGCGGGTACGCATCATTCCCGACACTGTTGGCTGCCAAGATATTCCGCATCCCGGTCGTTATCCACGAAAGCGATGCCGAGCCGGGCAAGGTCAACCGCTGGGCGGGCAAGTTCGCCACTAAAATAGCGGTGTCGTACCCAGATGCGTCGGCCTTCTTTCCCAAAGAGCGAGTGGCATACACGGGCAACCCGGTACGCAAGGCCGCATTGGTGCCGTCGCGCGAGGGCGCACACGAATTCCTCCAGCTTAAGCGCGAGCTGCCGATACTGTTGGTGCTTGGGGGCTCGCTTGGCTCACAAGCTATCAACGAGGCTGTCTTGGCCGCTCTCCCGCAGCTTTTGCAAAAGTATCAAATAGTCCACCAAACGGGCGCGCAGCATATTAAAGAGGTCGAGGGTCGCGCCAAAGTTGCCATGGGCAACTCACCGCTACTCGAACGTTACAAACCGTATGGCTACCTGAATGACCTCGCCATGCGCATGTCGGCAGGTGTTGCCAACTTGGTCATATCGCGCGCAGGCTCGACGATATTTGAGATAGCAGGGTGGGGTGTCCCGAGCATTATCATCCCCATCCCCGAGCCGGTGAGCCACGACCAAGTTAAAAATGCGTTTGCCTATGCGCGCGCGGGCGCGTGCAGTGTTATCGAGCAAAACAACCTCACGCCCGGCCTGTTAACGTCAGAAGTTACGCGCATCATGGATAGCGAAGAGATAAGGCACAAAATGGGCAACGCCGCGCGCAACTTTGCCCGTGCCGACGCCGCCAAACTCATAGCCAACGCCCTCTTAGACATAGCCCTGAGCCACGAATCTTAGCAGTAGCACAGGCCTTCATAACAGAAGAGGTCTATTCCAAAATTCTTGAGAATTCAAGAATATGTTTCTACACTCCACGCTCATTATGGCTAGACAAAGTTTTTTCATCTTGTAGGCTAGCGCCATGAGAAGCAGCGAAGGTCACGCCAGAAAGGCATATTCCAATATTCTCAAGAATACGAGAAAAAGGATATCTGGCAGGCCCGATACTGACCCCAAACACTTGGAGCGACACATGAAAGGTATCGCTAACCACTGGCGGATAGCCATACTCCTTGCGATAGGGAAGCATGATGGCATTACACTCGACCAGTTAGTTCAACAACTCGACGGCAACGTAAAAACAATTTCTGAACACACAAGGCGGCTTGCTATTGCAGGACTTGTGCACAAGAAATATATCGGCATCAGCGTCTCGCACTCGCTCACGCCATACGGCCAACGCTGCCGTAACTTTTTACTCACCTTCTAAATAAAGCTTATTCCAATATTCTTGAGAATTTGAGAATAGATTCTTTGGGGTACTATTGTCGATATGCGGATTAGCGTTATTGGGCATGCGGGGTCGGGGAAGTCCACCCTTGCGGCACAGATAAGCAAAAAGCTTGGTATCTCGCACATACATATCGACCGTTTTTGGTTTGAGGCGGGAGGGCTTGAGGTGTGGAAGCGCGATGATGAAGCCGCTAAAGATCGCGTCCGCGCAATAGTTGGAGGAAGAATTAGAGAGGCTATTGCACAGGACTCCTGGGTGTCTGATGGATTGTACTCACGGTATCAAGACGAGGTAACCGAACGTGCTGACGTTTTGATTTATCTTAATATTCCGCTTATCGCTCGGTGGCGTAACCATTTTCAACGAGCCCTGCGCCCGTCTGGCAGACATAAGGAGCTAACCTGGTGGGATGAAATTCACTTCTTTTACGAAATGACATTAAAAACACAGAAACAAGCACCGCGCATTAATGCTTTGGTTGAAAAATTTAAAGATAAAGTGATCGTTCTCCACTCAAGAAAAGAGGTAGCGGAGTATTTGGCAAAGTTATAAAAAAACAGAAACCGCTCACCGAGAGCCGAGGAGCGGTTCTGCAGTGAGCGGTGTTATTGGTCTGGGCATTCGACCCATCCCGACTCCAGAAGGCGACTACGAACTTGGTCCCAGTCCGAATCGTTGCCGCAATAGTAAGCAATGATGTCATCTCCTTCTGAAAATTTAGACACGTAAACGCCAGGCAGGACTTCTATCTTGAAAATCTCTTCAGAAGAGACACCTTCAAGGTTCTTGCGAACGGCCTGCTTAACTGTGCCCCATGGACCTGCGAGACCAGCAATAACTTCGGTCATTTGTCTCTCCTACAAAGGAACAGACAAACATTTAACACTAAGTTTATATATTAGTCAAGTTTATAAAGCCGCGCAAAATAAGGGCTTTTTTGGTAGATTGACTATATGTCCAAGGTTGTAACCCGCATAGCACCGAGCCCGACGGGGGAGATGCACATTGGCACCGTGCGCACGGCACTATTTAACTACCTGTTTGCCAAGCAGCAGGGCGGCACCTACTTTGTCCGCATCGAGGACACCGACAAAGAGCGCAACCGCCCCGAGTGGGTTGATGCTATTTGGCGTGACTTTGAGTGGGTGGGGATTGAGCCCGATGCCAAGTACGTGCAGTCCGAGCATTTGGCGCGACACCAAGAGCTGCTCCAAAAATTGGTTGCCGAGGACAAGGCCTATATATCCAAAGAACCCAAGAAGGACGACCCGACCCAAGATGTCGAGGTCGTGCGCTTGCGCAACCCCGGGCTCTCGGTCACCTTTACTGACCTTATTCGCGGCGAGGTGACCTTTGACACGACCGAGTTGGGCGACTTTGTCATCGCGCGCTCTATCACCGACCCGCTGTACCACTTTGCTGTGGTTGTCGACGACGGCGATGCTGGCGTCACACACGTGCTGCGCGCCGAAGAGCACATTTCAAACACGCCGCGCCAAATACTGATACTCGAGGCGCTTGGTTTTACACGCCCTATATACGCGCACTTCCCGCTCATACTCGCACCCGACCGCTCTAAACTCTCTAAACGCAAGCATGGCGCGTCAATCGAGAGCTACAAAGCGCAAGGCTTTATCCCCGAGGCTATCATCAACTACTTGGCACTACTGGGATGGAACCCGGGTACGCCGCAAGAGCTCTTTACGCTCGACGAGCTGCTCAAAACCTTTAGTATCGACCGCATGCAAAAGGGCGGGGCTATTTTTGATATCCACAAGATGCTCTGGTTTAACCACCAGCACCTCAAACGCTTAACGGACGAAGAGTACGCCCGGCGCTTGAGTGAATTTAGCGGTGTTGAGGTCAACATTGCGCTGGTGCCGCTACTTAAAGAGCGCGCACAAACTTTGAGCGAGGCGGCAACGGTCGTGAGTCAGGAGTTCGACTTCTTCTCTGATATCAGCTACGCGCCCGAGTTGTTGCTAAATGGAGGAAAGATACTGGCCGAAGTCGCGTCAAATCATTTGAAGCAACTCGACTCGATGCTCGAACACATACCGGATGAAGGATTCAGTGCAGCACAGCTCAAAGATATCCTCTGGCCATATGCCGAAGCCCAGGGCAGGGGAGACGTGCTCTGGCCCTTGCGCACCGCACTTAGCGGCAAAGAAAAGTCGCCTGACCCGTTCACACTTATGGCGCTGTTGGGCAAACAAACCACGCGCGAGCGCATTGCCCAAGCAGTCACAAAATTATAAACTTAGCCTAATGGCTCTATTTGTTAGGCGACTCGGTATTGCTGTTGCGGTACTGCTGCTCGCCCTCTCGCTCAACCTAGGCGGCGCGCGCGCCGACGAGACCGCTGACAACCTCCAGCTAAGTATCGACTCGCTTAAAAACGAGATCGATCAGCTCAAGATACAACTTAACAACACCATCAGTCAGAAGAACACGCTCCAAAACGCTATCAAGCAGCTCGACCTCCAGATACAGACTCTAACCAAGAGCATCAGCCTCACCAACGCGCAAATTAGTCAAAAGGACAAAGAGATCAAGAATCTTAACGGCAACATTAGCACGACCGAGGGCGAGATAGGGCAGTCTCAAGCCGGCATTGCCGAGACCTTGCGCACACTCCAAGAGGCCGACAACGAGCCCATGATGGTCGCAGTACTTGGCGGTGGGTCGCTGTCCGCGTTTTTTGACCAACAAATAACGCTGGGCACCGTGCGCGATGAACTAACCAATCGCGTCGAGGATCTCTCTAAACACACGAGCAACTTGGTCACTACTAAAGCCGTCGCGGTCGGCAAGCGCAAAGAGCTGGCCGTGCTGCAGAGCAACCTCAACACCCAAAAGGCGAGCCTTGCCGCAGCCCGCTCGTCACAAAACACACTGCTGGCCCAGACTAAAAATCAAGAAAGCGCCTACCAAGCGCTTATTAAAGAAAAGCAGGAGCAGCAAGCCAAGTTCGAACAAGACCTCTTGAAGTATCAAAACAGCTTGGGGTTGTCGGTCGAGGCTGGGTCGCTCCCGGGTGTCAGGCCCGGCGTTATCCAGTGGCCGCTGCGCAATGTGCGCATAACCCAGTACTTTGGCAACACCGACTTTAGCACCAAAAATCCACAGATCTACAACGGCAAAGGACACACCGGTATGGATTTTGCCGCAAGTCCAGGCACCCCTATACTTGCTGCGCTCGAGGGCGTCGTACTTGGCACCGGCAACACCGATACAACGTGCCCCAACGCATCGTTTGGCAAATGGGTGTTTATCAAACACGGCAACGGACTCTCGACACTGTATGCGCACCTCTCGACTATCTCGGTGTCGTCGGGCCAGCAGGTGGGGACAGGCGACGTGGTGGGGTACTCGGGCTCGACTGGCTACGCGACCGGGCCGCACCTCCACTTTGGCGTGTACGCGACCTCGGGTAGTAAGATAGCGACCTTCCCCTCATCCTCATGCAAGGGCAAGTCATACACGATGCCGGTCGGCGACGTCACTGCGTACCTTAACCCGATGTCCTACCTGCCATCGTTATAGAAGACCCTACAAAGTGTCTTTTGGCGGGGTTTCTTGTTTATCTCCCCAGAGAAAAGACATTTTGTAGGGTCTTACCTCCTTATCCCCACCAGGGGCGGGGGAGGCCTTCCCATCCACCGGGTCGGGTTCATACTTATAGGTAGCGGGGCCCCAAGGCAGTCGGTCGACCCGCACGAAACACAACCATTTTCCTATACAACATGAAAGCAGTACACGTAATCGGCTGGATCCTCTTGGTTATTGGCGGTCTTAACTGGGGCCTCATCGGTCTTGGTGGCTTTGCTGGTGCCAACTGGAACGTAGTCAATATACTCCTAGGCGCGTGGCCACAGGTCGAGTGGATAGTCTATATCCTCGTCGGTCTTGCTGCACTCGGGTCGCTAATCAAGCACCCTAAGGAGTGTTCAGTTTGCCGCATGTAAGACAACCCATTAAGGGTTAATGGTGCAATATGGTATACTGCCGGTAATGGTACCGGCAGTTTCCGTTTCTAACCTGCGTAAGACCTACGAGGGCACAAAGGGTGCGCCCACCGTGGAAGCTCTAAGGGGAGTCACCCTCAACATTGAAGAAGGGGACTTTTTTGCTTTGCTTGGGCCTAACGGCGCCGGCAAGACAACCCTTATTGGCATACTCACGACCCTGGTCAACAAGTCGGGCGGCGATGCCAAAGTGTTTGATGCTGACATCGTCGCTAACCCGAGCCTGGCCAAGACCTACATTGGCGTTGTGCCGCAAGAGTTTAACTTTAATATTTTCGAAAAGGTCGAGGACATCGTGCTCACCCAAGCAGGCTACTATGGCATGACACTAAAGGAGGCCAAGCCCAAAGTCGAGCAGATACTCAAAGATTTGGGGTTGTGGGACAAGCGCAATACACCCAGCCAACAGTTATCGGGCGGCATGAAGCGCCGCCTGATGATAGCTCGCGCGCTCGTGCACCAGCCCAAAGTACTCATCCTCGACGAGCCGACCGCAGGTGTCGATATTGAGATGCGCCTTAGTATGTGGGAGTATCTGCGCAAGATAAACGCCGAGGGCACAACGATAATCCTCACCACCCACTATCTTGAGGAGGCCGAGCAGCTCTGCCGCAACGTAGCTGTCATTAACAAAGGCCAAATACTCGTCAATGAGTCGATGCAAACCTTGCTCGAGCGCCACGGACAAAAGCTCGAAGATGTATACCTCGAGCTTATTAGGGGAGTAAAGGAGTAACTATATGCCAGCCAACCGAATTTGGATTTCATACATGACCATGATGCGCAAAGAGCTTGTGCGCATCGTCCGCATTTGGTCACAAACCTTGCTGCCGCCGGTTATCACCACCAGCCTGTACTTTATCGTGTTTGGCACGTTTATTGGCAGCCAACTTGCCGACATCCATGGCTACTCGTACATCCAGTTTATTGTGCCGGGTCTCATTATGATGTCGGTTATCACGAGCTCGTTTATGAACACGGTTAGCACCTTTTACTTTGCTAAGTGGACAAAGAACCTCGAAGAGTTACTGGTGTCGCCCACGCCTGACTGGGTGGTTATCTTGGGATTTGTCAGCGGGGGAGTATTGCGCGGACTTTTGGTCGGTGTGTTGGTCACGATTGTGTCGCTCTTTTTTACCCATCTCACCATATCGAGCGTGGTGGTGCTTGTGTCGGCCGTAGTGTTAACCTCGATACTCTTTAGTCTAGGCGGGCTTATCAACGGAGTATTCGCCAAGGGCTTTGACGGCATCTCGATAATCCCGACCTTTGTCCTGACCCCGCTCACATACCTTGGCGGCATATTCTACTCGATAGAAATGCTTCCCGAATTTTGGCAAAAAGTGAGCCTCTTTAACCCAATACTCTACATGGTCAATGCGTTTCGCTACGGATTCTTAGGCGTGAGTGACATCCCGGTCGCGCAATCCTTTATGGTCCTGGGCGCCCTTATGATTATCTGCATTGGTACCTTGGTGTATCTCTTTAGGCAGGGCATTGGCGTGCGCAGCTAGTCAGAGCGCCTTTCAGATAGTTTGAGCGCGCGAATCTCGATGAGGTCCGCTTTTCGCAAATTTTTGCGCACGCGGGCAGGGTAGGTAGGGAAGTGTTTGGACTTGTCCAAGACCTCGGCCACCCACTCGTCATTGTCGCTCGTGACCCACTTCTCGGGTTTAAACTTTGCCAGGTTAAACGGTGCCGAGTACGCCTTCATCGTCTTGCGGCGGTGGTTGCGGTCCTGCTCGGGCCAAAAGTATTCGTTAAAGTAGCTCATCGCCAACTCACGCACCGTTTTGTACACCGGGTCCCGCCAACGCAGCGCCGGGTGCCCAGTCTTGCTTATCGCGCCCCACAAGCCGTTCTGCTTAAACAGTGCAACGACGTGGTCGTAGTCATACGACTCACTTTGAATATCTAAAAGGAGGGGCTTATGCCCATGGTAGGCGAGGGCAGTGGCGGCCACTAGCGCACCCTCCATGCAGTGCATGCCCTTGGCTTTGATGGCGAATTTCGGTGATTTTATTATGGGCTCCCCTTTTCTGCCAAAATATTTTACGGGGAAGTGGTCTAAATAGTTCTGAATTTTAATCGGGGTGTTGAGTTTAGAAAACGTGGCGCGCTCCGTGGGGGAGAGAAGGGCGCGCAAGCGTTGTTGGTATGTCATGAGTGCAGTATACAACCCATGCCTGTCTCGAGTGGATATAGGTCGCACAATATACCTTTTGCGACTCTTCTCTAGGGAGAGTCGTAAAAGACGGCGCGATTGTACGACACCCTAGCCCGTGTCGTACAATCGCTTTTTCCGACCTGGCCCTTGAACGTCTTCGGTTTATTTCCTCCGCTTCCCCTCGCCCAACCAAATAAAAAACCGCCTTGCGACGGTTAGTCCGTTTCTCTGAACCGCAACGACTCGTCGCCCGGCTCGGCCTCGATTCGGACCACACTTGAGGTGCCCCAGTCTCCTCGGAGCCAAAACGACTTGCCGATGACCGGCCGCCTGGGGTTGGTACCGCGATATACGTCGCCAACCGAGGTGTTCGGATGCCCGCCTTCGTAATGATCCTGGATTTTGGTGAGAGTTACCTCCGCGCCATTTTGGGCAAGACGGTAGGTTGAGTTGCGAGTTTGAATGATCACCGGATTCTCCCTGAAGTGCTTGCGCCAAGATACTGCGCGCATCTTCTACTGTCAATCACTAAATTCTCGGCTAGGAGAGGGGACCCACTCCCCTCCCTAAGGGGACCAAATCTCGGATAGCCGGTGTTAATTGACAATCGCTAAATTATTCAGTATTTTAGTGTCGGCAGTTTAGGAGATCGCCATGGCTGACACTAACGAACGGCTCGCACTACACCTTGAGGTCGAGCGTCTGCTCGCAGAACTCAAGCCGACAGACTACACCGCCCCGGATATACCTACAGTTCCAAATATTTGCGTTGCAATTGGTCCGGCCACAGAGCGGATGAAGGGTCTGTGGACTCTCTTTGCTCGCTACGAGCGGATTGTCGCCTCCGGCAAGCTCGGCAAGGATGAAATCTTGAGACGCGGCATTCACAACGCAATGTGCTATGAGCTTGGAGAATTCTGCGACTGGGGAGCCCGGTGCGGGATCACCACCGACTGGGTCGTGTACTGCGCCAAGACCGGCAACGCGCCCCGCGAGGCAGTCTCCACCAACTAATCGCCCACAAGGCGATTTTTATTTACTCAAACAGGGAACTGACTCCCCTACCTTTGGTACACAAAAAGCTCCCCCGTTTGGGAGAGCTTTTTGGTTTGAGGCCAATTGATTACTTCGCTGCTGCTACCTTATCTGACTTGCCCCAGCACGCCTTAGAGGCGTTCCACGGGACAGTGCCTTGGTCGTTGTAGAGAGCCTTGGCATAGGCAACGTTACCCTCGAGCGTCGTGATATCGAATCCGTGATTATCGTTGGCGATATCTTTGTGGATCGACGACATAATTTGAAAGACGCCGATAGCCGTGCTCTTGGGATTTTTAACCGGGTTGCCGGCCTTGTCGAACTGTTTAAAGTGCGACTCGCACGCCGCGATCTTAATCATGATAGGCGTGTCGGCAAATTGGCTTTCAACGTACTCTTTGACAGTCTGGGCTGCGGGCACCTGGACAGGAGTCGGTGCGTCTGCTGCGGCGAAGCCCGATGCGGGGCTTAGCGCTGCAGAAAGCGCCAGAGCGAGACCAGTTGCGAGAGGCATTGGTATATATGCATAGTTGGTTTGGTAACCGATTCTATCTGCACAGGCCCGTAGGCAGGCAAATAAAAAGCCCCGGCTCGACACCGGAGGTAATGAAATAATACCCTGTTTTTGTCAAGCGGGTCAATGGAAGGACTTGACAGCTTGACAGGCACCCCCCTGACTGGCCAAATGTCCTTATTTGACAACACATTTTGGCCATGGTGCCACTTGTGTAAGAAAAACCCGCGACTTTCGTCGCGGATTGACCCGTTAGGGCCTTTGGTGGGCCTCGGCATAGTGGAGGAAGAAGGTTTCGCTCGAAAAATGCGGTCCTTGCCCGCCCTGCGGCTCGACATACAGCGCCACATGGTACTGGAGTTCGGGCCATAGCGCGTCCCAGTCCTCGGCCGACATCAGCTCGGCAAAGGTGGTGCAGTCGCCATACGCATCGAGCAGCCCGCGGCCACGCAGCTCGGTAAACCTGCGCGGCTTAAGCGGCGGGTCGGGGTTATCGTCGACTATCTGGTCGCACAGGTGTTTGAGCACCGCGCGCCGAGTGCCGACCGCCATGAACCGCCGCATATCCCAGGCCACTTTGGCCGCGTCGAGGAGCCGGTGCTCGGTGACATAGCGGCGGATAAGCCAGCGGTTTTCGTATACGTCGCGCAGTGGGTTTGTGGACGCCACAAAGGGGATTATTTGGTCCATCGGGCTAATCCCAAGTGATTGCAGCTGCCGCAACAATACCACAAGTTTGTAAAAAGAAAAGCCCCCGAACGTCAGGGGCTATTCGGCCGGTACCTCGCTGAACATCTCTCGCTGCGCAGGACAGCCGATAGCGAATAGATGCTTCCACCGCGGGTCGTTGTCTCCGGTCGGGCTCGTGCCGTAGTAGTTCTCGAAGACGAGCTTCCAAAAAGCAGATGACATGTTGCCTTGCTGCTTGCCGTGTATGCGGCAGGCCGACTCCAACGCTTTGGTGATGTCACCCATGAGCACCTCCAGGTACAAAAATAGCCGAGACTCCTGCGAGCTCGACCTCTAAAGTGCCAGTATAGCACGTCGAGGCTCACCTATCCACATAGGCACACGTTTAAAAATTTCTTTGTCGGGCCGCCGGGAATTGAACCCGGTCTACATGCACCCCATGCATGTGTACTGCCGGTATACTACGGCCCGAAATTATATTGACGACTCATTGTATAAGAAAAAACCCGCAACACCAATGGTGTGCGGGCTAGGAGGCTTGCATCTCCTTGCGGCGAATCGCGTCGGCAGCCTTGAGTCTCTTGTCTGCCATGTCTGCGATTTCGTCGGTGCTATAGAGCTTGCGGTTGATACGACGCCACGATCCAGGTTCCTCGCCCAACTGCGGACAGAAGGTCTGGAACCAAGTGAACTGCGTGCGGACGTCGTTGGGATTCTTGGGGTTCTGGCGGGTGTACCGCAAGAACATGCCGTTTGGCATCTTAAGGTGAGCCGCGCGGCCTCGATGCCGCTGAAACTCGCCTGGCCCCCATTCTTCTTCCAGCTTTCGCTGAACCCACATCATACCCGCATGCGTCACCACCAACACCCTGTCGGTAGGTTTGCACTCCTCGCGCAGCTGGTCGATAAACAACCGCCAACGCATCTCTGCATCGGCAAATGACTCGCCGTTGGGCGGCCTGAAGTTAAACAGGTCGTGCAAATGCGGCTTGTTGGACAACGACTTGAGGAACTTGAGTCGTTCGTCCGGGGGCTTACGCTCCAGGTCGCCGTTGCTGCGCTCTTTGAGCAAGTCCTCGGGCTTCCACACCGCGTCGGGCAAGTTGAGATGCTCGACGGTCTGCAAAGCGCGGATATAGGTCGAGGTGTAAAAGCGGTCGAACCGAACCTTGTTCTTGAGCAACCAGGCTCGGGTACGCTTTATTTGCTCAACACCCTCGTCGGTGATTTGCGCCACTGACGAGGGCTGGTTGATGAAGAGCGACCGCATCGACACATTACCTTGGTCGAACTGCGCGCTCGCGACATTGCGATCCGTCCTACCATGACGGTAACTCCACAGCTCCATCGGGAGCTGCGTCTGCAGCTCCGGTGAAAGCATGTTAATAATCCCTGGTCAAGAGAGTTACGCTAGCGAAACTTCCACCCCGACGATACCACGACAATCTACCTACGCCAAGGGATTTCGTACTGCTCAAATTCAGGCAGCAGTTTCTTGTCCCACAAGAGGCGCGAGATGACCTCGGCGTTGCACTTAGCACCTGTTAAAGCGTTGTGCGGTTTGGGCTCCTCGGGGATGCCGCAGTAGTTTAAGACCGCGTCTAAGTTAAGTGCCGAATGGCGCTTTTCGACATTAAGCGGGGGAGTTACTCCCCTTTTTATCATGTGCTCAAAGGCTAGCGTGTGGATGTCGATAATCCGGTGAGCAAATGGCCACGCCGTGTGCCCCGCCCGCCTGGCCGCCGCCTGCAAGGCATAGGTGTCGACAAATACATTTTGCCCAGCAATAGTCGTGTCGGCCATGGGCTCGGCAAAGGCTATAAATTTGTGGACCAACTCCCCTTCTGACTGTTTGCTTGGGTCGGTAATTTGCTCGCGCGTAAATCCGTTGACCGCCAAGGCCTCGTCCTCGACCTTTGCGCCGTCCCACATGCGGCACTCTTCATACAGCTGTCGCGACGGGTTGTCTAAATCAACCGCACCAACGCTGACTATCGAGTGGGCGTTCGCATCGAGCCCCGTCATTTCGCAATCAACAACTAACATCTACCTAGCTTACTATACTTCGGGGGCACCAAATACTTTTGTCGTCCAATCTTGCGCTTTGTTGACCACTTTGTGGAGTTTGGGGTAGCGCACCGTGTGCTCGTCTATCCATGCGCGCATGCTGGGCGAGTACATCGAGAAAAGTATCGCGCTAATGGCGAGGAAGAGCCATCCCTGGAGGACTGGCAGCACTAACCCCGCCAACCCAAGCAGCAAAAAGGCTGTTGCCAACGACAGCACCAGTACCCGCTTAAGTTCTTTCTTAAATCGCTTCATCTATATATACATCTTACATCCCAGCACAGTTAGCCGCAGGTTTGTACCCTGCCGCCTCGGCTTCGCTAGCGGAGACGAACCAGACCCTGTTTTCTTGCTTAATCCCATCGACCCCCTTACAACTTGGCAGATAGTACACGCTCCCAGACTTGGACCCGACATAGGTGTGTGGGGTGGGTGTTGCGAGTTCCGAAGGTGCTAAGGCAACCGACAACCGCCCTAGGCCAAAAGCGGCTAAACCGACCAAAACCACTATGGCAGGCATAGCCAAACGCTCCCCGCCACTCTCCCCGCCACTCTTGCGCAAGCGCGACATTCCTGCTATCCTAGCAGCCATATGGCAAGTAAGAAAGCGGGCGGAACAGCTAAAAACCTTACCGATTCAAAGGCTAAATACCTGGGTGTTAAGCTCTATGCCGGCGAGGTGGCCAAGCCGGGCGATATTATCGTCCGCCAGCGCGGCACCAAGATGCTCCCGGGCGTTGGCGTCGGCCTCGGCAAGGACCACACTATCTTTGCAATGAAGGCGGGTAAGGTTGCCTTCCGCAGCGTCCGCAAGACCAACTTTGACGGACACAAAGTCCGCCGCTCGGCAGTCGACGTTATCTAATACCACCGCCACGCAAAACCCCCGGCCAAGCCGGGGGTTTTGTTATATGGTGGCGGTTATCGACACGCCAAGTTCAACTTTGTAATGCTTGCTGGCGAGCGTCACCGTATGGTCGCCCAAGGTTTTGACTGGGTTAGCAAAGTGGATAGACTCCTCGGGTATTTCAAGGCTGTGTTCAAGGCGAATTTGCTTGGCGATGTCAGTCGCGACAATAGTTTTAAACAACCCACCCTTCTCGGTAGCGCGAGCTTGGAGCGACACCACTTTACCATTTAAACTCTGGACCTTTTTATCCAGCTGCTCCTCTTCTTTAATACGCTCGGCTTCGCGCGCAGCGAGCTGCGCCTCGACTTGCTTTAACTTTTCGGGTGTTGCCATCTCTGCCAACTTTTGCGGCAACAAGAAGTTGCGCGCGTAGCCCTCGGCGACCTCCTTAACGCTCCCCTTGCTCCCCACCGCCCGCACATCCTTAAGTAGTATGACTTTCATATTTAGACAGCCTAGCAAAATTCTCCGTGCAGGAGT
>Ga0114930_10002253_pt1 | contig 17524 bp, 19 predicted proteins | sample AnhtaG_FD_87300 | JGI IMG/M metagenome (GOLD analysis project Ga0114930, IMG submission 87300) | Deep subsurface microbial communities from Anholt, Denmark to uncover new lineages of life (NeLLi) - Anholt_01485 metaG | ecosystem: Environmental > Aquatic > Marine > Oceanic > Sediment | place... | reverse complement strand
TGTCGATGGCAATGAAAGATATGACATTAATATATCGGTATATTATACACGTAAAACTAGATGTTGTAAGTATTCATCTCCTGAAAATGATTGGAATTTCGAACAAGTTCCGGTTTTATTTAAAATCGATGATTTTATTGAATTACATTAAAAAAATTGATTTAGAAAATATAAAAAAATAATTTCTATTAAAATAATAGTATGAAAGATCAGGCGTTACCCTGGGATTTTTATTACTTGTATCATATTGGGCGTAATACCAATTTAGATACACCCCAAAATGAAATTTTAACTGATACTACTAAATTTAAGATTGATTTAAATCCGGGCCGAAACTTACATTTTCATAGTTATATTAAGTTAAATGAAGATGAATATGTGCGGTTAGCATTTTTTATTGAAGAGATGGAGGAAAAATTATGTTTAACTAAGTATGTGGTGGATTTTCTTACCCAAAAAGGAGTTATTACTACCGCGGGTGTGTTTCCCTTATTAGGTAAAGATATTGAATATAAATTAAGTAATAAAAATTGTATTTCAAGTAAATTTTTACACTTAACACAGGAAGAAGGACCGATTAAAACACGAGTAGTAGACGGTCGCGAATCTAAAACACAAACTATTACTTATACTATTGTTGGATATAAAATTTTAAACAGTGATAATAATGGAATTAATATTACTAAAGATAAAAGTATTGATTTAAAATAAAAATTAATTTAGAATAAAAAACATTATTTCTAAAATATTTTTATCTTTAGTAATGGATTAAAAAAATGATTTAGAAATAAAAAAATATTTTAGAAAAAAAAAATGTGGCAAGATAATGCAGAATGTTCAATTTGCTTGGATTTAATTCATTATATTGATTTGATTACTACTAAGTGTAAACATAAATTTCACGAGCAATGTTTGCAGCAATGGTTAGATAAAGATAATTATAATTGTCCATTATGCCGGACAATATTAAAAGAACCCCCGGTATATCCGGAAAATGATCCTGGTCCAATATTATATGCGGATCATGATAGTGTGATGTTGTTTTATAATCAAGATAATATACAATTTTATCGCGTTGGTATTGACTATTTAAATATAGATTCATTTCTATCTAGGATGATATCGAATTTACAACAAAATCGTATTCAAAATAGGTTTCGATTTAGATTTCAGCCAGTGCAAGCCGAAAGGGATCTAAATATTCTTAATGAACTTGATTCATATTTAATACAACGCGCAACTGATGCGATTAATCAGGAATCGAGAAATAATCAAAGATTAGCGGCTAACCCTCAATCTAATTCAAATGCAGTAGTTAAACCCATCGAAGATAAAAGATCGGGTTTACGAAAACGCCTGCGTGAAATGCAACAAAGAAAACGTGAACAACAGCAACAAAACCAATATGATCAATTAAATGCTGCTAAAAATAATCCCAAATTTAATAAAGGTAATAAAAGTTTTAAATCAGGGCCTCCAATACGAAATAATCGGCGTTACTAACTTTTAAAAAAAATGAATTTAAGTTTTAATATCTTTAAAATATTAAAATATTTTAAAATGCATAATCGTAAAGACCGCATTGAAGATTTGGAACTAAAATTAGAGCGAATTAATAATAACGAAGCCGATTATCAAGATTATTATCGGGATTGGCAAGAATTAAGTCAAGAAATACAACAACTACAGACTAAAATTAATGCTACTCAACATATAATCGATACTAATAAACCTAAAGTTATTTATAATCCTAGGAATGTGGCTGAATTTGAGATCAATAAGAAATTATATTCTAAAATTGATCCAGCTGAAGTAAATATCAAACATTATAAAGTTTCTCTAGCGACCTTACAACGACAGTTAAATGAATTAAATAATGTTATGCAACAGTTATATCAACAAATTCAAAAGCAGCAACCTGATAAACAATTTATTATTACTGAATTACATGAATTAAGAAGTATACCTAATCTCAAAATTAAAATTAATAAATAGTTTTTTTAAGGTTAAGAATGATTAAAAAAACTTAAAATTTTATGTAAATTAGATACGGCCTCATAGTAATAATAAATTAGTTCATATAATATAATATCTGATCTTGAACCACAAATATTAAACCTATTTGCAACATAAGTATTAGAATTATAAAATTGATCATAATATGCTATAATATTTATTTTATAAAGTGTATACAATTTATTAAGTTTATCTATCACAATTTCGGTATTATATAGCATAATAAAATGATTATATCTTTGTAGTAATTGTTCAAATTTAGTAAACGCGTTGGCAAATAATTTTTGTTTCTCGGTCTCAGATGAAATTAAAATTTTATTAATTAAAGATGATTTTAATTGTAAATGATAATTATAATCACTATCATTATTAATAATTTTTTCGGCAATCTGTATTTTTTTATACAAATACGATAATTCAATAAATATATTTATTAATTCAGTTATATCATCCATTTTTAAATTAATATTTAATTTTAGATATAAAATTAATACTATAAATTTTTATTTTAGATATAAAAAGATTTATAAATAAAAAAATTATAAAAAAAATGGAATACGTGCAAGGTAATTTAAAAAGTGACGCAGCTGTATTAAAAAATATTCAAACTAATAACTATACCAAAATATCGGCCCGGAAATATGAATATGATGATAATGAAAAATTTCTTGAAACTAAGCGCGATTATGAGATTGCTCATAATTTAAATAATGAAGTACCCGGAACAGCTCCGCAGGTATTTGATTTTAGAATGGGTCCTTGCCCCGATATTATTAAATTAGAGCAAGTAGATGCGTCATATGAATGTGTAACATTTTCATCCAAAACTGTCCCTGGTAAAACTTTAGCCGCATTACTAAATACAATATCATTAACTCAGTTTCATAAAATTTTTATAGATTTATTCACTAAACATAGTCAATTTAAAGGTCGGTTTACCCATTATGATTTACATCCGGCTAATTTAATCGTTGATTTAGAACAAGAAAATGATGATCCAAAATCAATCATGATTGATTTTGGATCATCTTTTTATAAGAGTCTAAATGGAGAAGTATGGGCTCGTGATGCACCAGATTATGGTATTGGACCAATTTATTTTTGGGCCCATGATGCGTTTAATCTAATTGCTAGATTATTAATTCATTACGATCCTAAATCATATATAAATAAATTTATAACTGACTATTTTGAATATAAACTTAGACAGAAAGTTAGACAACAAGCTATTACTGAAATATTGGCCATAATTGATGGAAGATATAATCTTAGTAGAAAAAATAATACAGCAGTCAAATTAACATATAATTTAGATAAACTTAATCCTAAATATTCATTTAAACAAACAATTTCTTTTCCAGATAGATTACGTGATCTATTTAAAATAGATATAATGTCAGATGAATTTTTGAGTGAGTTAGGTTGGTTAAAAAGAGATAATTTACTTTCTGATTCTAATGAATATGATCTTCTTACAGCATTAGATGATATTGATGAAGATTATGGATATGCATTTTTAAACCCAGACGGTTCTAATATTGTTGATTGGTTAAATAAAATTTTAGATTTTTTCCCCGTTAGTAGTGATGATTTAATATCTTATCCGTATTTAATCAAACCTCAACCTAAATTTTTACAACTAGATATTGATGATTTTATATTATATTTAAAAGAAAATTAATATATTATAATATAATATATAATATATTATATAATAAGTTAACCCCGATACCCAAATATGTATAATGTAAATAATTTAGAAGGTAAAAACATATCGTCGGATGGTACTACTGCCACATCACCATCCCCATCAATGGTTAATACAAATTCAGTATTACCGGCCACCTGTAAACTGCTAACATTAGATTTAGCAATAGCAAAGGTGGTGGCGGTTGCGAATAAAAATACCTTATCATTTTCGGCAAAACTAGATTTTAAAGCCCAAAATAATGATCCATCCCCAGTAGAAATTGTTACTCCACCAGTAACACTATTTATAATCCATTCTTGGGTGGCAATCGGACTGGTCATTGAGTTCCGATTTTGTAATTTAACGTTAGTCATATTACTACCTGTATTAACAGCATTTAATACTTGGGTGCCACTAGCATCATAGGTGGCTAATATTTTGGCTCCAACGATACTAGGGATATTGGCTAACGCTCCCGATACCGGTAAAGGGGTACTACTAAGTTGGTCAATAGTTTTAGTGGCAGCAGTTAACTCATTTTGTAACGAAGTGGTACTATTTAAACATTCACGATATTTTTGATCAAAATATATTAATCCTACTATTCCGACAATAATTAATATTATTAAAATAAAAATTATAACCCAATACCAAGTTGACGTCATTAATTTATTTTTTATTACCATAAAAAAATAAATTAAAATATTAGTTTTAAAATATTAATTTTAAATAATGAGCGCTAAAGAACGCCTAGCTTCTAAAATAAAAAATAATAAAAATAATAATACTAATAATAATAACAATTTTAATTCAGATGATGTAACCGACGCTTTAGCCTATTTATCGTTAGTTTTAGAACAATATCACCAACAAAATAATTTACCCAATATATCTGAGCACGAAAATATAAAATCCAATAATAATAATTTAAATAACGTCGGGGAACAGGTCGCACTATTAATTACCGGAGCGATATCCTTTATTGTAGCTTTTGCCTGGAATGAACTACTCAAAAATTTGCAAGGCGATACGTTTAAACAAGAACCTTTTTATAATTTAGTGTATGTAATTGGCATAACAATTATCGCCGCCATCATAATTTATTATATTACCATTTTAGTTGAACATCATAATCAAAACTAATTTTTACTTTTACTTATCATCTATTATAAACTACAGTTATTTCGTTTTGATCAATTATATTTATCTATTTTTATATCTATTTTAGCATATAAAAATATAAAAAATAAATTCCAAAATTAACATTTTATTCTAAAATAATAAAAAAAATGACTTAGAATATTTTATTTTATTTAGAATTATTATATTCAGTATTAGAATATGAAAATTTGGATTATGGCCGTCATGTATCCGGGGCAAACTTTGCCTACCATTGAGTATTTTGACGACGATAAATTAACTGCGTTGCAGAAAGAGGTGCTGTTGCAATATCATCGCGATATTGATATTAACTGCAATCAATTTGTAGATATCAATGCTGTTTTCCGTGAAAAATTGAATATGCCTGAGGATGATTGCTGGAATGATGTTTTAGCCGAGGCGTACATTCCGGATATTAGTGGTAAAGAAGTACAAATTGTGCAATCAATGCCAATTGTTATTAATTAAAAAAATCTATTTAGATTATAAATATATTTTAAATATATAATATATTATACATAGATTTTAAATATATATAATATATATTATAGATAGAACAATTATAAAAATATATTCTAAAAAATCTATTCAGAATAGATTTTTTAAAAACTTTTTTTATTACTTATTATGTGGGAAATCGGCCTCATCCGGATATTCAATGTAGCGCTCATACTCGCCGGGTAAAATCAGGTTCTGGTTGTTCTGCATCAATTCCTTGACCTCGGGGGATTTGCGCAACATCGCGTTGATGATTGAACTCTCTTCCGGTACTTGCCTAGTATCACCATATACCATGATAAAGTTACTATCTTCTTTAGTTCCAGCCCGATCTAAGCGGTAGGGAGCCTGAATCATATCAGTATACATGTAACTAGGCGATTGTAAGCCATAACCAGAATAACCACCCTCATTAATGAAATATTCTGAATCCAAACTTACTCCCACTCCTCCAATCTTAGGATTAGAGATCATGACCCTAACTTTACGATTGGGCTCCTGAAACTTAAGCATATCATCTTCATTACTCTTAGAACTACTACCAGTAATCGTGATAACATCATCAACGTAACCATTACTGGCCAAGGCGTCCCTCAACCACATAATTGAATCAGTGTAGTTAAGATACACTACTACTTTAGTATTCGGACTAGATTGTAACAATCTAATCGTGGCAAACAAAAACAGCGGTAATTTTGCTACTTCGATCTGGCGCAGAGACTTAGTAATGGCTCCGAAGTTGCTCTTTTCCACCTGTACTTCACCACTTTCCCGCTTAAAATTAACAGCTTGATGTAAACTATTAATCGCGGCAGTAAGTTGAGGAACAAACTCCGGCGGAACATAAAATTCACCATCAAACTTCCGCTGGCGGCTGGGCGGACGAGGCATATCATGGAACAGATACGGGGCAAAGATATCTAAAAATAACTTATTAAAAATCCTTTTACCGTTAGCCTTTTTGATTGAAAAGTCTCCGGGGTAAATTTGATCAGCCAGGGTAGGGTTAACTTGGCGAGCCTTATCATATAATTGTCTGATACCGGTTAAATTATATGAACGAGTGCCAACATTATAAGTATACATCTCCCGAGCAGTAACCAAGCCCATATTCTTACTCAAAGCAAAAACTTGTTCCGAACTATCCTTGGCTGAACCCGACATCAGCAGCATCCGACACTTAGTCTGGGGATTACTGTAGATGGCCCGAGCCACTTCGGCCACTGCTTCCTGGTTGCGAGTGTTCTTGTTCTTAGCCACATGAAACTCATCAAAAACAAACAGCACTGCGTGATTGTCAATCAGATTTTGCAAGTGGGTAGTATAACGAATCCTTTCCACCGTATCTTTACCTTTCTGTTCGGTATGATTCATCAAGTAAGTATGATTGATGCCTGAACACCTTCCAGCGAAAGATTGATAAGTGTCAGCATAGGTGACTTTAAGTCCACAGTTATGCATAACTTTAAGCCAGTTTTTGCCGATGTTTTTAGGCCGCAGCAGAAAAACATACACATCTTGTTGAAAATGATCTTGCAGGGCCCGACCTAAAAAGCCGGTGGTGAAGGTTTTGCCCGCGCCACAGGGGCTGGTATCGCCGAAGATTTTGGCTTGGAAATTAACCCCAGTGGGCTTAGTAAAGCAATCAAACATAATCTGAACATGATCAACTTGATTATCCCATACGGTATAAACACAATTTTTCCAAGACCTTGGTAAACTCATTTTGTAATAGAATATATTAATTTCTAGAAAAAATAATATTTTCTAATTCAATTTTGGGTTAAATTATTTATATTCCAGAATAATTCCAGAATAATTATTTTTTATGGGGGTTTATATTATTTTTTTTATTTATATATATATATATAATAGTATAATAATATTATTAAAAAAGTTTTTTTAAAAGTCTATATTATACTATATTTTTTTTTGGCTAATTAATTTCCGGTAGGAATTAAGGTTACTTCTAATGTTTCAGCCCGGTTAACTGCGAATTGATAGTTTTGAGCATTTGGTACGGTATTTTGTGTAGTTTGTTGAGATCCTGGCACCGGAGTCAATAAACTATTTTCCAAGAAGTTAATAGCTTCAGGACCATTTGGTACATTAGCGTAGGAGGCCACATCTAAACTTACACTAGCTCCAGATTCTAATGTGAAATATTTAACCGTAGACTGTGCACCTTCCAGAGTTATTAAGGTACAACCTGATATTCTACCAAATATCATATCAATTGGGTAATTATCTTCCATAACTTCTAATGTTGACCTAGAATTAAATTCAAAATGTATTTTAGAATTATTATTAAATAATAACTTACCAAATGTACTACGCAGAGTTACTCTAGCTGATTCAGCAAAATAATACTTACTAGATTGAGCAGTTAATGTATATCTAACTAATTCATCTTGTTTAAGATTATCTTGACATACAGGCCTCACTTTTGTAACTAACGAATTATCAATTTCACATGAAATTGAAGGGTTATTTGGTTCATCAATGATTCCCCATATACCTAAAACATCACGTGCATATTTTGTTACTGATGATAGTATCGCTGTAGAATCACCTGCTATATCCTTACATTTTGCAGTTTGAATGCTTGTTATAGTTTTGGTATTAGGTGTAGAATTAGTATCTATTATTGTTACACTTTGACCTGATTTCTCACATCTACCTAACCTACAGCTTGTTTTACAATTACCAAATCCACATCCAGAAGATGATCCCAGTAATCCAGCACCCACAAAAATTTCCTCAGCAATATGGTCACACGCAGTATAAGTAGCAAAGGCAAATTGAATATTTTTGGTTGAAACTCTACAATTAGTAAATTGATCATTACCCTCGGTAATATGGTTTTCCAAATTTACAATATTATTCTTAATTCTAACTTCTCTAGCTAAACCAAGAGTGCCCTGATATGTATTATTACAAATGACAATTGTACCTTCGATCGCAAAAGTGTTAGCTTGTACTTCCACCGCTTGATATTCGAATTCACTAGCAAATAATACTGAACGATTTAAGTATACTGCACCATTAGCCACAACGGCCTGATTATGTGCTAAAATAGCATTTTCACAGGACACAGTGTTATTGTTTGATTGAATAGCACCATGCTCTACAAAGCAATTGCTGAATAATACACTATTATTAGTATAAGTAGCTTGCAATTTAATATTAGTATTATGCTGATACAGACGATATTTTTTGTTAACATCTAACTCTTCCGGCCAAGCAAAAGTATTATCATTCTTAATACCAGACTGTAAACAATTTAAAAATCCCTTCTTCAGACAATCTCCGAGTTCAATAGATACATTACCTGGTAAATTTTCACCAACAATTTTATATAAATATATACCGATTTCGTTTGCCACCCGCTCGATAGAAACTTTGCCAAATTCTTGTAACGATCCTTCAAACCAGTAGTTGCTACTGTCAAAAGATTTGGTAACTAGATAGTCACCTTCTGCTACCGCAAACTTAACTGATTTATAACAGCGATTTTTGTGAATAGCCCGATCCAAAGTTTTAAACGCCTGCTTGTAACATTTACCACTATTACTGTCTGAGCCACGTTCAGCATCAACGTAAACTGTTTTCACTGGTTTAAGAGTTTTACTAAGGGTAATACATGGATTCTTTTTTGTACATTTTGAATAACCTCCTCCCATTTTTAATTTTTTTAAATTTTTTTAAAATTTTTTTTTTTTTAGATTTTAATCTAAAATCTTATTATTTTAAAGTTTATCTATTTTTATATATTATTAAAATCTAATTAATCTCCTCTGGTAAATTAATAATAATATCCGATTGGGGCGTAGGTGATTCAAGTAAGGGTGAATTACAACCATCGGTTGAGGTCCGAGCACTATCACAATCCGGCGCAGGTAAAGGCTCAGGCGGATATAAGGTATAAATTTTATATTTTTCTAACATATTAAAACCATGCACATCACTTTTACTAAGATTATATTGTTGTTCTAAATTTTGTCTAAGTTGTTGTTTATAATCGTTAGAATATACTTTAATTCTAAAGCTAGATTTATCACAAACGTCATTGGCTACCGTGCTAAAATCTTGCATAAATTTATTATAGGCAATTTCATTTAACAACACGTGTGGACCAGAAAAGGTTACCGATCCACTACTATACACTACAAATTGATATTTATTACTTTTACCCCGGTTAATATAGGGTTTAATTTGGTCTGGTATTTCAAACGGGGGCCGATCATAGGGAATAGTAATAGTAACCCCATTGGCCGAGTCGTTACGATAAATAACTTCATATTCTTCCATTTCGCTAAATTTTTTGGCTAAACGGCTGCGAATAATTTTACAACCCAGATCAAAATTATGATTAACATTGTTGTTAACTAATAATTTAGGTTTATTTTGCAAACTTATAACATATTGACTATCGATAAACATATCTAAAATTTCACATAATAAATTGTAAGACATATAATCTTTGCAAATATTATGCACGTATAAGGCAAATTTATTTAATATATCACACTTATCACTCCAATGCTGATGTATTTTTACTAAACTCGGTAATTCGATTCCATCTTGTAATTGTTCATTCTTGGTATTTATATCGATAATATATTGTTGTTTAAATTCTTCTAAAGTTACTCCGCGTTGGCGTTGCCATTCGGTCATTATTTTGTGTTCAATAAAATCTGGAACAGCTAAATCGTTATTTTTAAGATTACCATGACTAAGCCAATAGGTAATATTTTCGTATTCATCTGGATATTCTTGCACTAAATAATTAATATAGGTATTAGGATCAGTGGTCATGATAGAATTAATTTTATTTAAATATTTAATTCTAAAATCATTGTATTTAAAACCCGCTGGATTTTGCCATAAATATTCTAATTCTTGTTCGGTGGGGATGGGAACCGGTTTATATTCAGCTTTACTATTTTGTTTAAACCAATCCAGCACTTCTTTAGCCTGATCATAATAAGTATCCATCCAATTTAACCACAATTGAACATCCATTATCTTATTTATTAATAATACTGCGGTTTCCATAGCTTGTTGTGAATTTTTAACTCCGGATAAACTAATTTTATCAGCAAATAATTTGATACTAACATTCTTACAGGAAATGCCCATATCGATAGTAATACAGGCTGACCCAAAACTTTTAACTGGAACCCAGTTTCCAGATACTTTATCTTTCTTTATTTTACATACTCCTCTATTATTACCAGCGGTATCTCGCATAGCCAAAATGGCCCCAGGTTTATTTATGAAGGGTAATTCTTTACTATCTTTAAATATTGTTAAATTTGGTATATTTTCAACTGGTAGAAAATAAAAGGCCCGACTATAATCTAGCGGCTCTTCTAATTGAACACAACAATTTTGGGTTGTAACTGGTAAATATTTAAATGGAACATTATGAAACATTTTATGCTACAAATTATTTTTTTAAATTTACATTTAAGACCTAAAAATGTAAATTCATTTTTTTATAATTTAGGTCTTAAATAATTTTTATTATAAATTATTATTAGGATTTATAATAATTTATTGTTTTTATGATTTATTATTTATGATTTATAATAATTTATAATATAAATACTATATAAATTTATCTATAATACTATAATAATTTAAATACAAATACTATTATGATTTATGATTTATTGTTATATTTAGTTAGGTTAAATAATAGTAGATAAAATAATATTGTAAATTTTAATATGGGCCATTGGTGATGTAACTACTATCTGAAGTTGAACTTACCTCAGCTATGCTTCGTTCAATAAAAAATATCAATATGGCTAAAAATAATATACCAATACCTATGCCAATAGTCCACCAAGCAACATGTTTATCTTTATTTCGAGTAAATAAAAATATGCCAATTATTATTAATATTATGGCAATTAAAACTAACCAAAAGGTTATTGAGGTAAATATGGACATTTTTAAAATATTTATTATTTTTATTTATTTAAATATTTAAATAAATAAAAATATTTAATTACTTTTTAAGCAAAAGCTAATAAGGCCAACGGAGCGAGCGGGGCAATATCTTTGCCCGCAGCTGAACCAGTGGTTTCAACTGTACTTATAGCCGATTTACCAACCCGAACTGCTTCTTTAGTAGTTTCTTCTATAATATATATTATTAAAGCAATAAATAAAAATAATGCTCCTAAAGCTACACTGGTCCAAATATACCATTCCGATCTTCGTCGCACCGCATATACAATTAATGGTATTACAATAAGTAATACTCCTAATATTAAAAATGCAATTACCAAAAAATTCATTATTTTTATAATAAATTTATTTTTTTTATTAGATTAAGATAAGACTGATATTATATATGCTAGGTTAAAAAATATTTTATAGAGCAAGGTCACTTTAATATGATATAATATTTTTTTTATTTTAGTTGGTTTCCTCGGACTCGTCATCATATTGTACTAATCCAGCTTTAGTTAAAATATCTAACATTTGCGGGGTAATAAATAATTCATTACTATTATTATCATTTTCGTCATCAGACATGGGATGCGATTCCCAAATATCATTTAAATTTTCAGCATCATTATTGGTACTGCGCTGTAAATATTCCTGAATTTCCTTAGCCAAAATACGATTGGTATCTTTAAACTGATCCAACATATCGTAAAAATGAAGTTGTAATTCTGAACTAAGAGTTTGACCCACCTCACTATTACCATATTCAATCAACTTATCCAATACGTTGTTATGGGTTTTATAATTCGGACTATCTTTATCTAAGGCCTGTTTAAGGGTTTGCAAATTATAATTTAAAGTTTCATCGTCGTCAATTGCATAATTCAAACGCATTTTCATCACAATGGCTAACGGTCTAAGTTTAGCGCTAACTCTAAAAGTATCCAGTATTTCATAGGCTTCAATCCGATCATAGTTCTCATGTTTCAACATATTGGCCAATTTTTGACATTGAGGGGCAAAAATTTCTTCATCATCTTCAGCGCATTTCTCTAAAACTTCGCGGATTGTTTCAACCACATCATTATGCTCTTGCAAGACTTGAGTTTGATTAAAAAGCATCTGGGCCTGAAAAGCCCCATCAATATTATTTAAAATACGCTTATCCGGATCAGCCATATTAAAATCTATGATTATTTTTAAATTTTTAAGATAGATAAAATTTAATTTTCATTTTTATCTAATTTTAATCTAAGATTAAAATTAATAAAAATATTATAGTTTTTAACCTAGAACTTATAAAAATTATGATAAATTTAAAATTATGATAAATACCTTTTTTAACCTAGAACTTAGAAAAATTATGATAAATTAAAATTAATAAAAATACCTTTTTAACCTAACATTATAAATATCACAATAAATAATATTATTAATATTATAATAGATACTATTGCTACAATTATAAACCAGGTTTGTTCAAATATTGGTTTATCGGGGGCCGGAGGATTGCCACAAGTAAATCCTGGTACCGAACCATCAAAATCACAGACTTTATCTTGACCACAACCACCTTTACAAGGGGTGGAGCATTCTACCCCATTAGCACAATAGGTATACCATATTCCCGCTTTACAATCGTCAAAATTAGTAAAAAAGGTGGTTAATCCCGGATCTAAAGTATTGGAAATCCACTGCGCTTCAATTTGAGCTGATGTTGGACTAGCTAAAGTATCACAGGTCCCACAAGAATATATTTCAGTGGTTAACGCATAAATTTTTTGGGCAGTCAATTGTTTAATGATCGGATTCCCGGCTTTATCAGTTTTTATTAGACTGGCTATCCCTCCAGTTATGGATTTTTCTACCGCTTCATAACTATTCCATTTAGGGGTAGTATTAGAAGAGGTTTGTAATATATAACCCTGTCCTGCTAAAAATGGGGCCCAATCCGCCACACTAGCATTGGTTGGAATTAAAGTTTGCTCGGTGGGGCTAGGTAAAAAAACGTTTGATTTAGATACAATATATAACTTAGTATTATTAACAGTGAAATATATGACGTAACCAGTACCGGAACGTTGAGCAATAAATGATACTGGATTACTAGTGTTAGGATTAAATATTAAATTACCATTGGAATTAGAATTTGTGCTACTGGGCGCAAAATATTGTAAAGTATAAATTAATTGTAAATCTTTATCTTCATAATATATATTAAAGGCTTTTTCTTCCGGAATAGGTCCTTTAAGCCAATATTCATCGGTACTTATTGAAGTTGAACATACCGGAAAATTAGTGCTCATATTTAAAATTAATTTTTAAATAAAATAATTTTTTAAAATAGAAATAGCATAAACTATAAAATCAGTAATATTATTTTTTTAAAAAATAATATTTAAAAAATATCTTATAAATATTTTTAAATAAAAATTAGATTAAAATATGAAAACCGCGGTAATTATTGCTTTTTCCTATAATTATGGTAATAGTTATTCTAATGATATTACCGAACATTATACTGATCAAGTGCCCTTACCTGGTATTATAATAGATCTATTTTTAATTTATGAATTTGTTAAAGCCAATAAATATAAACGTATTGTGGTATTTACGGATATATTTAGTGATATTAATATTGATGAAATTATTAACCCGGTAACGAAAGGTTATGTTAATAGTCAAATATTTACTTTAATCCAAGATCTTAAACAACGTAATGAAATTATATTTTATCAAAATATTGATCATTTTAATGATAATTTTAAACAAATATTATCTAAAGCCAGTCATTTGTTTTTATATTATACTGGTCATGCCAAGCCTGATCATTTGGTTATGCCTAATTTACAAAATTATTGTATTATGGGTCAGGAACCCGAACAACCTAAAATAAATAATACTGATTTTATAGAACTGATACTTAAAAATTGTCCCACCGATTGTCAAATGTTGATGTTATTTGATTGCTGTAATGGCTCTAATTTTAAATTACCATTTTATTTAAACCATCAGGGCGTTTTTCATAACACTGATATTAATACTTGTTTTTATACTGAACGCGATATAATTTGTTTTGTATCTTCAATGCAAGATGAGAGTTCACATTGTACTTGTGAAGGTTCACCTTTTACCCGTTTAGTTATTAAACAATTACAAAATAAACAAACTAGAACTTGGAGTGAAATATTATTTAATGTGCAAGATAAGCTTACTCATATTGTTAATAATCAAACCGTATGTTTATATAGTAGTTTACCCAACTTAAATTATATTTGGTCTTGGTTAAATTTTAATAGTAATTTGCATTTATACTGGGATAATAATTTTAAATTATTAGATATTAAGGTGGTCGGAAACATATAATATTATATAATTATATAATATTATTCATCATAATAATTATTTTCCGCCCGAGTAGAAGTTAAAATATCATCATTATCAGGTACGGTTTCACCCTGAGATACAACATCAGTATCATATTTTTGAATTAATTCCTGGGCTTCATCATACATTTGATCTATGCGACAATTAGTATAAATATCATCTTCATAGGTACTGGCGATATTTTTAATTCCAGGTAAAGATTCCTTAAATACTCGTAATAAAGTACTACGTTCATAATCTTTTAGATTATTAAGGAAATTTTCAGTTTGGTTAATCATAATTTGCAACCGTTTAATCGTCTCTTCTCTATTTTGGCCGTTCCACCAGCGGCTAATATTCCAATCCCCCCGTTCTTCAAATTTATGTGATTTAAAATTAACAATCTTTTGTTCAGGTATTTTACTTACAAATTTAAGTTCAACTAATAGTTCTTTATAACTAAGTCGATAATACATTTTATTAAAAAAAAATTTTAAAATTAAAGTTTATTTTATAATTTATTTTTTAAAAATATTTTTTATAAATATAAATTATAATTAAAAATTTATTTTATATATAAATAATTTATTTTTAAAAATATTTTTAAAAATGCAGTGCGCTAGTTTTGCCCAAATATTACAACAATATCAACAGCGTAAAAATGATACTTTAAAATTATTACAACGTAAACCCAATATATTAGTGCAGCGGTTATGGAAAGATACCGATTTATTGCAATATGATCGGCAATGTTGCACTCAATTAGGATTAAATAAATCGCATGATATTAATAATAAATTACAAGAAGAATATTCAGTAGCCAAACAGCATTATTGTTGTGAAAACTGTAAAGGTTTAGAATTAGTAGTAGATTTATATCAAGAAAATATTGGTAAACCTTTTGAAATTAAATGTAAACCGTTGGCCGGACAAAAATTAGTTATTATACATAATATGTATCCACGGCCCATAATTAATAATTATGTTGGTAATGCTTTGGCCACTGATTATTTTACCAATCATATTTTAGTCACTTGGTTAGTAGAACAAATTTTAAATGTATCCGGTATAAATTCGATGACTTTATATACTGGATTTATATGTGGTAGACAAACATATTTATTAAAACAATGGTATGATTACGATTGGATTATAGATGATCAGCAAGCTCCACAAGAATGGTTTGAATCTGAACATAAACTTAGAATGGATTTGATAAAATACTTATTTGGTCAATTAATTAATAATTTAATCTTACTTAAATCGTTTAACTTTGTTTGTTTTAATTTAAAACCAGATTTATTTAAATTTGATACTGAACTAACTTTAGTTTTAAATAATATTAAGAAAGCTGGCATTGATATTCCGGAAAGCCCTAATCGGGTATATTATCAAGATTATAATCATGAACAGGAAATAAGTACTATTAATGAACCATATATAATTGTATCGGATAATTATATAAAAATAAATAAATTGGGTACTAATTTTATGCGTAGAAGTATTGATTTCTTTTATCAGAGTCAACGCGGATTAGTGGAACAATCTGATATTGTAATGATTTATATGTATTTATTGTATTTCTTAGGTCAACAACATGTCCAGGCCCCGGAATTATTTGGGCTATTATTCGATTGTGATTCGGAAGTAAAATATAGTGAATTAAAACAAATTCGCACTGATCCGGAGTTTAATAAATATCATTTACTTAACTTTTTAAGAGGTAAGCAATTGCGTAAAGATATTTTAGATCATATTGGAGCTAATTTTAGCCAATAAATTATATTTTAGAATTATAGAATATATAAAAAAATGAATTGAAATTATTATTTTATTTATTATATATTAAATAAATATTTTTGTATGCCGACCCACGCGAAATATCGCTTGAAATTAGATAATTTTAAACTTACTAAATTACGGGACTTTGTGGATCCAAAATTAATTGCTCAATTTGATGCAATTTTTAGATTTGATCAGGTTGGTGATCAAAAGGTATATTTATGTAATTTAAGTAAAGATCAATTTGAACAAGCATTGGAAACTCCCCCCAATGATAAGCATTTTGTTATTGATCATCAAAATGTGGATCATTTTGCGGTAGTAATGATTATTAATGATAAATTGTTAGAGGGAGGTAAATTTAAGGGTGGTTTTTGTTGTAGGACATTTAAAGATTATTTATATTTTGACCAATTAGATTATTGGAATGAAGATGGTTATTTAGCTAAACGTTTTACTAATTATTTATTTAATGAAAATAATACTGCTTATCTAGCCTGGAAAAATAATAAAATAACCCCGTTTGAAATGAAATACGTAAATAGTCAAAATTGGGGTTGGAGTATTAATAAATATAAATAAAAAACTAAATTATATAATTTATTCTAGAATAAATTATTCTAAAATTGTGGAATATAAAAAATGAATTGGAATAATATTTTTATATTTTTGGAATAAAAGATGAAATTAGCCGATTATTTTTTGGAATCGATTCCCTATTTTTACGCTTGGTTTGAAAAGAATGAAATCTTCAGTTTTTATCGCTTTTTAAATAAGAATGAATTAGAACCGTTTATACCGAAGCCGCAGAAAATCCGCCCCCATTTGATTCCTACCGTGGCATTGATTAATGATTCGAACGGGCTTTATTTCCCGGTAAAAGAAAATCGTTCTGACTTTGGCTATTTTAAACCATGGGATTTTTCATGTTTCTTTAATTGGGGAGGCACCGTACTGCATGCCGGGCGGGACTATGTCCATCTTAGCAACGGCAATTATATTATTTTTGGAGCAGACTATAATCCTGAAATAATTGATGCTATTTTA
>Ga0114930_10002251_pt1 | contig 17527 bp, 14 predicted proteins | sample AnhtaG_FD_87300 | JGI IMG/M metagenome (GOLD analysis project Ga0114930, IMG submission 87300) | Deep subsurface microbial communities from Anholt, Denmark to uncover new lineages of life (NeLLi) - Anholt_01485 metaG | ecosystem: Environmental > Aquatic > Marine > Oceanic > Sediment | place... | reverse complement strand
TAAATCGGGTGGCTATGGTCCTTTTCCGAGCTTTGTTTTGCCAAAATTCCTAAACAAAACCTATCTAGATTTTATAAGAATGAATACCAACTTTGCTATGAATTTCAACCTAAGCGAATCGAATCTCTCCAAGTTTTTGGGATTCGGATGGTGGGTTAAAGGTAGGAAGTCTTTCTGAGCCTTTCAGCGGTGATGTTTATGACTTTAAGATCCAATTCGAAGAAAAGTCTGACTATCTCAATTGTGAGTTGGAATACAAAGGATTTAGCTCTCAATTGTATAAAATCAATCTATGAAGCAGAACGGGATTTTGCTCTGAGGATTATCGTAGTGGATAATAATTCTTCTGATGGCAGTGCTAAAGCCATAAGAAAAGCTTACCCCAAGGTTTTGGTTCTGGAAAATGAGACAAATAAAGGTTTTGCTGCCGCCAACAATCAGGCTTTAGCAGTGAGCGATTCTGATTTTTTTCTACTTCTTAACCCCGATACAATTGTTAACAAAGATTCTTTAAAGGGTATGCTGGATTTCCTGGTGCATCATACAACAGTGGGAGCGGTAGGACCCAGACTAGTATATCCGGATGGATCCTTACAGAAGAGTTATTCCACACAATTCCCAAGTCTTGCCATGATATTGCGTCATCATGGTTTACTAAAAGAGCCAGACCCATCTCACAAAATTGTGTTAGAAAAACCGATACCGGTTGCTTGTTTGATGGGTGCCTGCCTAATGTTACGTCGAAGGGCAATAGAAGACGTGGGTCCAATGGACCAGGCCTTCTTCTTGATCTACGAAGAGGCTGATTGGTGCTATCGCTTGAACAAATCCGGTTGGTTAGTTTATCATCTTCCTCAATTCACTGCTGTTCATTATCAAGGACAAAGCGAAAAACTGATACCGGGGAAGGGGATAATTGAGACCCAGATAAGTTTGCAATATTATTTGAGAAAGCACTATGGAATTCTTACAGTAATCCTGGGAATTCTCTTAATGATTTCTATCCATTCCATTTGGTTTATTAAGAACGAAATTAAAGCTATGATTTTTGGTGAGTCGGAGCAAATAGAATACCGACGTGCTCTCAATAAATATGTTCTCTTAGGACAAATTCTTGCTATTAAACATTTTCTTTCTTCTATAATGAATGGGTCAAGAACATAAAGTTCCCAGATTAGGTCTTGGTCATCTTTTCTGCAAAATGGGATCAGAGAAATGAGAATTGCTATTGCGGCTGAACCGATAAAAGACGGTGCAGGTCTCGGCACTTTTGTTTTCGATGCTGTGCGGGCTCTATCGAAGGTTCGTCCGAGTTGGGAGTTTCTTGTGATAGTATCATCATGGTACACTGAAATCCAAAAATTAGCCAACCTGGATAACGTTAATATTTATGTATGGGATTATGCTGGGCTACGTAAGACAATAATGGATAGGACACCGAATTTTAGAGGTCGTTTTAGACTACTAAACTGTATAGCAAGGTTTGCCCCAAGCCAAAAGCTCAGATTGTCATTGAGTAATTTGACAGAATTATGGAAGTCCCTACCTGATTTTGATGTTTTGTGGGTGCCACATTTTGATAATAATCGAAGTGATTGGCCAGCATTGTCCCAGCCAGATTTGATAAAATCTCCTGTTCTGCTTACGATTCATGACCTTCATCCAATTTTCTTTCCCAGGTCCTGGAAAAAGAATGGAAGAGCACTGAAGAACTTTAATGAAAAATTTATTCCCTTTGCTCAGCGAAGTCAATGTATTATCACCCATTCGCATTTTCAAAAGTCATCGATCGCCAAATATCTGAAAATTCCGTCTGAGAAAATCTCAGTAGCGTTTATTCCGATGTCTGTTGATGGGAATTTATATAAATCATATCCCAAAGAAAAGTGTATAAAACTATTGGAAAGGTTTATTATTTCCAAGCCCTATGCCTTTAGCCCCCTTTCTCAGACCCTGGAACACAAGAATCACGACCGGCTCATTGAAGTTTGGCACCTTTTGAAAAGAAAACTTAAAAAGAAGTGTCCTATGCTCGTCTTCACCATAAAAGGAGATAAACAGAGACAAAGAAAATTCCTAAAGCACATTCGATCTCTTGGTATTGAGGATAAAATCGTCTTTACGGGTATGGTAGAAAGAAGCGAATTGGCCATCCTCTATCATGAAAGTGAGTTTGTTATCTTCCCCTCTCTGTACGAAGGAGGAGGGGGTTATCCGGTGCTTGAGGGCTGCGCAGTAGGTAAGCCTGTCTTGTGTTCAAGGATTCCTCCGATCTTGGAAAAGATTCAAAGATTCAATCTAACAGTCGACCTTTTTAACCCAAGGGATAATGCGTCTATTATTAAGGTAATCGAAAAGGCGCTCCAAAATTCAATAAAAGCAGCACCTCAAATTAATCGTATTCCAATTCAGAATCTTGAGACGGAGTGGGTCGAATTTGCAGAGTTATACGCCAGCCAAATCGAGTCTATTGTCGGCAGGTGAAAGTGGACGTGCTGCTGGAGGAAAAATAATGTTACCATTTGTTAAAAAAATCCCTGTTTCTGAGCCAACACTCTTGGGCAACGAAGAAAAGTATGTCCTGGATTGCCTTCGGTCAAATTGGATTTCTTCTAAAGGTCGGTACACCCAGACTTTTGAAGAGGCTTTTACTTCGTTCTGCGGGGTAAAGCATGCTATAGCAGTGGCTAATGGGACCGCTGCTCTACATGTAGCCTTACTAGCTTTGGGTGCAGGAGAAAATGATGAGATTATTGTGCCCACCCTAACTTATGTGGCAACAGCCAATGCCGTGACCTACTGTGGTGCACGACCAGTCTTCGCTGATTGTGAATTTGATACTTGGAATATTGATGTCGGTCAAATCGAGTCTCTTATCACTCAACGCACCAAGGGAATAATTGTCGTGCATCTTTTTGGACACCCCGTAGATATGGATCCATTGCTGAAAATAGCTAAAAAACATAGATTATTCGTTTTGGAGGATGCAGCAGAAGCCCATGGTGCGGTCTATAAAGGGCGTAAGGTGGGAACAATGGGGGATGCAGCGACATTCAGCTTTTACGGGAACAAAATCATTACTACAGGGGAAGGAGGAATGGTTACCACGAACAGCGATGTAATTGCAGAACGAATCAGACTTCTCAAAGGTCAGGGAGTGGATCCTCAAAGGCAATACTGGCATCCAGTTATCGGGTACAACTATCGAATGACAAATATTCAAGCTGCCATTGGTCTAGCTCAATTAGAACGAGTTGAGGAGTTGATTAAGAGGCATCGCCACAATGCTCGTCTTTACTCGGAATTACTTAAGGAATCACCTTCTCTAGTGCTCCCTGTTGAAAAAAAGTGGGCTAATCACGTGTACTGGGTTTATGGGATCCTTCTTAAAGATTCGCACCAAAGCCGCAATCAGGTGATGGAAGACCTGGCAAAAAGGGGAATTGAGACCCGTCCTTTCTTTTATCCAGTACACTTAATGCCACCTTATCATCGTAAAATCTCCCTCCCCGCTGCGGAGATGATTTCTGCTCAGGGTATAATTCTTCCATCATCGGCTAATCTTTTAAAGGACAATATTCGTCAAGTATGCCAAGAATTGATAGACTTGCTCCAGAGGAGAAGTAATCTTGCCCAATCCAAGGAGTAAAGGACACTGTGATTTGGTCTATATCCTCGGTGGGGGTGGTTTCGCCCACGTGGTGTCAACTTATATTGAACGAACGGGTATCGTAGAATTTGATAGTTTCGGCCAAGTTTTTTACGTAGAAAAAGGGGAGTCGGAGAAACCACAAACTCTCAGCATTAGTGAACTATCGCTTGAAAAGAAATATTGTTTTGTTATTGGGATAGGGGACGAAAGAAGGAAACAAGCCGTTGAGGAAGTGATGTCCATCGCACCAAATTCGATGTGGGGCACTGTTATAGCCTCGGGAGCTGTTGTGTATGGAAAGATTGCCGGTGGTTGTGTGGTAGCACCCAATGCGGTTGTACAACCGCATTGTTATGTTGCAGAATATTGCCTGATAAATTGTGGATCATCAGTAGGTCACAACAGTGTAGTTGATAGGTTTGTGACTATTAGTCCTAATGCTACAATTGGGGGATGGTGTAAATTGGAAGAGGGTTGTTATATTGGAAGCGGAGCGAACATCTTGTCTAGAGTGAAGATAGGAGCATGGTCTAAAATTGGTGCCGGCGCTGTAGTAACCAAAGATGTGCCCTCAGGCGTAGTTGCCAGGGGTATCCCAGCCAGATGGTGAGTGGCTTGAAGATACTTTTAACAGAATTATTTAAAGAAATAGCCTTTTCTCGAACGGGATTAGAAATTTGAAAAGTGAAAGTCTATCTACCTGGAAGAATCACTGGGAAAGAACTGGTGCAGCAAATAACAATTTCAAGGATGCCTTTTTCTTGATGGATCAAATTAAGATGGAGTATCTACTTCCGCTATTACCGAAGTTTACAAAAAGAACCCTTGAAATCGGGGCTGGTTCAGGTCGTCTGTCACGTTTCTTGGCTCGGAAAGGTTACATCACTTACTGCCTGGATTATTCAATTGAGGCCTTGACCTATGCAAGAACCCATTACGAAAGAGAGGGAACCCAAGGAGTTTATGTTTTGGCAGGAGCTGAACATCTTCCTTTCAACGACAACTCGTTCGATGTGGTTTTCTCTACCGGGCTTTTAGAGCATCATGAAGATCCAATGCCGATAATTCTCGAAATGGTGCGGGTTTTGAAAAATGGCGGATTGTTCTACTCGGATATTGTTCCTAAGAAATTTTCTCTTTTGAGATCCTTAGATTTTGTTCGTCCTCTCTTGGGTCGAGAGTGGAATCCCATGTTTGAGATGAAGTTCACCAAACAGGATATTATTAAGTTTCTAGAAAATGCGGACTTACAAGATGTTACTGTATTTCCCGCGGCAATCTTTCCTCCACGCATTCCGGTACTGCGGGGGTATTCATTGGTTCCTTTTTGCGAATCACTGATTGCGCGAGCATTGACTCCAATTCTAAAATATCTGGATGAAACGCTTATTGCGGAATATCTGGGCTTCTATTATTTTGCCTATGGATATAAATTGGGAGAACAGCGAAATAATTAAATAGTACCATAAGATATTGTTATATATAAAATATTTGAAATAATTATTCTTAAAATGGGGTTTGCGAGATGCGAGTTGCTATCGATGTAAGATCTCTTCAAATTCATAGAACTAGAGGTTTGGGTTGCTATGCACGCAATCTGGTCAATAGTATTTCTCAAATAGATTCTGAGAATAAATACCTCTTATTTTGCTGTAAAAGTGTCAAACGGGGTAACCTTGAGGTTGGTGATAACTTTAAAAAACGGGATGTTTTACTGAAGAGACCCAAAAGACTGCATCGTCTCGAGCAGATTATGGATCAATCACTCCTACCAATGGAGATCTTGCTGAACGGAAGAATTGACGTTTTCCACTCACTTTCCTCTGTTACACCTTATCTGAAAACATATAAGTCCATTGTTACTGTTCCAGACCTAATACCTTTTGTTCTTAATGAAAAAAAAATAGATAAACTATTGTTGAACCTTCGATTTAGGGAGTGGCTGTGGATGAAATCGCTCCGCAAAGCAGATAGGATTATCACCTTTTCAGAAAATTCGAAAAAGGATATAATAAAACTACTCGGTATTCCAGAAGAAAAGATTGAAGTTATTTATTTATCTGCGGATGCAAGATTTGGCCCTGTAAGAGATCGGCAGGCAATTGCAAAAATTATGGGTCGATATTCTGTCAATCAAAAATTTGTTCTGTATGTGGGTGGTTTTGCCGAACATAAGAATATCGAACGTCTTGTTAGAGCTTTTTATGAATTCTCTTTATGCTCAGATGATGAGTGGCAGCTTGTGCTGGCTGGAAAGCTGCCCGATGAGAAAATAGAAAACGCAGATGACCGGACGATAAATGAACCAGTCCGGAAAATAAAAAGTCTGGTAGCCAAACTAGGTCTCGATGCAAAAGTTATCTTTACTGGATTCGTTCCGGACGAAGACCTACCGACTCTTTATAGCGCCGCTAGTATATTCGTTTTCCCTTCACTTTATGAGGGTTTTGGCCTTCCCCCGCTAGAGGCGATGGCATGCGGCACCCCAGTTGTTGCGTCTAACACTTCTTCTCTGCCAGAAATCATCGGGGATGCAGGTGTTCTGGTTAACCCCTTTTCCATTGATGAAATTGTTGGCGCAATGAGAAGCGTCTTTAAAAAGGAGTCACAGCAGCGAGAGATGAGTTGTAAGGGCGTGGAAAGGGCCAGGAGATTTTCCTGGGAAGAAACAGCGAGAAAGACACTAATGGTGTATCGACGCGTGCACGAAGGGAATAAACATGTTGGGGACTGAGCAGGCTATTTTGGAAGATAGTTGGGTTAAATCCCTGTTCTATAGAATTTTTGGTAATGTCCATATAGGTGAGAGAATTAGAACCGCCAACGTACACAAAGCATTGCGTTCACACGATTTATCAGGCTGTGCTGTTTTAGATGCTGGTTGCGGGGCAGGTGTTCTTTCCTTTGATCTCGCACAAAGATTTCCTGAAGCAAAAATCGTCTCTATCGATTTAGACTCGAAGTTAATTCAGAGAACTAAAATAGTAATAGCCAAAAAAAAAATAAGAAACGTAAACTTTGACTTCAAGGACATTCTCCATCTCGATAAGACAGAACAGTTTAATTTAATAATGTGCATAGATGTACTTGAACACATTGAAAATGATGTTAAGGCTGTGAGGAACCTGAGTAATTCTATGAAGAAGGGAGGAATTCTAATCTTACACGTTCCGCAAGAATTCCAACGTCACCCTGTGAGAAATATGGAATGGAGAGGGCATCACGTCAGAGAAGGGTACACGGTTCCAGAAATAGTAAAATTGTTAGAACGGGAAAATCTACAGATATCGTGGATATGGAACACCTTTGGAGTCTATGGTGCAGTAGCTGACGAAATCGAGTATCTACTGTGGAAGATAAAGCCGATATGGCTACTGAGTCTTCCGTTTTTGCTTCTCTTCGCATGGCTTGACATATTCTTTAAGCACAGCAGGGGAAACGGTCTCCTAATAAAGGCTATAAAGCCACAGATTGCGTTGCAAAAAAACAAGATGTAGGGCAAAGCTGATGAAGAAGAAAGAGAGTAATAATTGATTCACGGGTGATTCCACATTGAAAGTGAGTCATCATAAGCAAAATACAGGCACAAGAAAAAGATTAAGCGCCAGAATAAGGAGCAAATATTCTAGAAAGCTGAAGATTCTTTTGATTTATCCCATTGTGGGTGTATCTCAGTATCCTCCATTGGGAATTGGTTATTTAGCAGCAATTGCAGAACAAAATGACTGTCAGGTCAAAATTATTGTTCGAAGAACACCGTATGAAGATTATAGTAACGAAGACATCTGCAACCAAGCAAAAGTCTTTTCGCCAGATGTCATAGGACAGACAGTATTTGACGAGTTCTCACTCAGGGATATCTATGACCTCATGAGAAAACTTTCCACACTAAAGGCATCGATAGTTGCTGGAGGACCTCATGCTACCCTATACCCTCATGAGGTGCTCGAAAACTTTGCTGATATTGTTGTAAGAGAGGAAGGAGAAGAGACTTTTTCAGATCTAATTGAGTATTTTAAAGGCAATATGGCTTTTAAGCAGATTCTGGGAATCAGCTATAAGGACGATTCGGGCCGCATTATTGATAATATGCCACGTTCTACGATTAAAGACCTCGACAGCTTACCGTTTCCTGCTAAACATTTGTTTAATCGGGAGGACTATATCCGATCAACTGTAGAAAAAGAACAAGGCAGGCCGTTTGGAAATATCATCACTGCTAGAGGATGCCCTGCTTCATGTACCTACTGTAGCAAAAATGTATTTGGCAGAAAATTTCGATTTCGTACCGCTGAAAGCATCTTTGCAGAAATTATGTATCTTAAAGAGAATTATAATACTATAAGTTTTATCATAGTGGACGATTCTTTCACAGCTAACAAAAAAGAGCAAACTCTCTATGCGATATGCTGATTGAGCGGGCAGATCCAAATTTAAGATGGAACTGTCAAACGAGGCCTGACTTTGTTACACAACAACTGCTATTTAAGATGAAAAAGTCTGGTTGTGATTTTATGATTTATGGGCTCGAAAGTGGAGATTCTGAAACCCTGAAGAAGATCAAGAAGGGATTTACTGTTGAGGATGCCAGGAAAGCTGTAGAGTGAACATATAATACTGGCATCCGCTGTTGGACCAACTTTATGTTCGGATTTCCTTGGGAAAAAGCCGAGAACCTTGACAAAACCTTTCAGTTTATTAAGGAATTGTCACCGATGGTAGAAATATTTTCGTGGGGTGGCATCTTAATTCCTCATGGTGGAACACAAATTTATGAAGAATACAAAGAAATGTACGGCTTCGAACAATGGTGGCTGAAGGAGAATTATGCGACTGATTACAATACAAAGTTATATAACACTATGGGTTTTTACTGCGATGGTGTTTTAGAAAACAATTTCTTTCCCTATTCGGCGGAAATAAAAAAGAAGATCAGAACCATACAAAGATTTATTGCTCATCACAATCTTGCAAGTCAACCTTTTATTTCCCGGCAGATTAGGCTGCTTTTCGCGAACGTTTCTCAAGTGGCATCAAAACTAAATCCCCAACTGGATGAACAAATTGCAGCGCCCATTTACTACTTCCTCGAAAATGGATATAGACTATATCTAAGGACTTATTTACAAAGGTATCTCGAAGGTGTCAAAAAAAGGTGCTAGCCATAATCTGAGTCTATATATATTCTTCAAGCATAGCAGGGGAAACGGTCTCCTAACAAAGGCTAAAAAGCCACAGATTGCGTTACAAAAAAACAAGATGTAGGGCAAAGCTAATGAAGAAAGTTATTCTCGGGCAAATTGACTGGGGAAGTTTTCGATTGCCTCGCTATCTTTATTTAGTGTTGATTCTTGTCATAGGGACTCTGGTAGCAAGAATGGTTGTTTATTCTCCTAGTCAGCTCATTATCATCTCTGTAGGGATCCTTATCATTTTCATTTGCCTTATGAGAACATGGACCGCCTTATTACTGCTACTTTACCTTGCTCCATTTTATGGATTTGTAAGATGGACCATAGGAATTAGTCCAGTGCAGGCTATGTGGAAGGAAGCCATGGTTGTCTTACTAACCCTTGGATGGGCGATTCATAGATTCGTATTCAAGAAAGAAAAACTAGCATCAACTCCTTTAAACTTGCCCCTTTCTCTTTTTCTTGGGTTGGCAATTATCCAGCTTTTCCGAGCATCAAATATCCTTCAGGGACTCTTAGGCTTAAGGATGCTGGCAACATATATTCCTATCTACTTCATCGTCGCCAATATGACGGTGAGCAAAAAACAAATACGTTCAGTAATATTTATACTGATGATAATTGGAGTAGTTACAGCATCCTACGGATTATGGCAAGCCTCAGTTGGGTTGGAGGGCTTACGAAGTAGAGGCTTAGCCCAGATCGGCAGCAATTTGGCCACTATGGGGTATCTACGGATATTTTCTACCTTTGCAGGGCCTGAATATCTTGGCCTTTTCATGGTCTTAATGATAATTCTTGGCGTAGCCTTATGGATGTCTGGTCTTTCAAGACCAAGGAAAAGAATATTGTTGATTGCTATGGCGGTGATGTTTGCTGCCTTAGTTCTTACTCTAGTCAGATTGGAATGGTTCATGCTTGGAATGGGTCTAGTTCTGTTGACCACATTGGTGAAAAAGAAAAAGCCTTTTGGTCTCTTGCTGGCTGGCATAATAGCCGCATTAATCATCTTTCCCCCCTATGTACAAGAAAGAGCTACGATGACTTTTGGGCCCATGGATGTCAGTTTTCAGGATAGAATGACGACCTATTTTGGATGGAATATCCCCAATCTGCTGAATAATCCCCTTGGCGTGGGACTGGGAGGGACATCGGGGAGATTCGTCTATGAAAGGATTACCGGCCAGGAGACATCTAGTGCACTTATAGGTGGAGGGGGTACTGAAAGTGGATATTTCAACGTTGCTCTGGAGATGGGAATACCTGGTTTAATTCTTTATCTTTGGTTATTTATTATCATAATTCGATACGGACTTCGTACTTTTCGCACATTATCAGATCCTTTTTTGAAGTACTTAGCAGCCGGGATAACAACATTTGTAATACTAATTTTTTTCTGTCAAATGTTTGGTCCGTTAATGCAAACCTTCCCAGCAGGTGACCTCTATTTTTGGTTTTTTGTGGCGTTGCTTCTAAAGTTGAAGCAGATCGAGAAGGAGGAAGATTCTGTTTCTGCATTAAAGCTGGTAACATAGGCAGTATTGAGTATAGATTCATTGTAGCTCCAGACAAATTACCTTTTTTAGCCTAGACTCTTGATTTCTGTTAACGAAGTGTGATTCCTCAATAAGGAATTTTGCTGTGGAAATAGATGTGAATGAAAATGATATGAAGAGGTTTTATCGCACTTCCAATAAATACCTAGAAGGCCTTCACAAACGTAATAAGCAGGATTACGTTCAATATAGTCTATTTATTAAAAGGCATGTCCCGGATGGTTCATCTATCCTGGACTTAGGTTGTGGAACTGGATATTCTTCGCTCCTGCTTAGTTATGAAGGATTTGATGTAACTGGGGTTGATGTATCGTCTTTATTCTTAAGCGAAATTTCAAAGAGCAGGTCGGCGAATCTAAATCTCCTAGTAGCTGATGCTGCAGACTTACCATTTAGATCAGAGTCTTTTGATGCCGTGAGTTCTTCTATGATGATCGAACATATCTTCCATGTAGGGAAAACATTGCGGGAAATGCTGCGAGTAGTCAGAAAAGGAGGATATATTGTAATTATTTCTCCAAATTTGCTCTCTCCTATTCATTCGCTTAAGGCTTTGTGGAGATTTCTAATCTGGGGAAAGATCAAAGATTTTAGATCACCCTTTGGGAATGATCTTACACAGATACTATTTTTCTTAATTAGAAATATTTTCTTACTTCTAAGAAAAATGGTTAACGACAGGATCTGTTTTGGCTACCGGGTTCCTGATATTTCAAAAGCCGTTCATGGAGATGTTGATTCTGTCTATCTATCAAACCCTATAGACTTAAGAAAATGGTTTCGACAAAATGGTGCTGAGATTGTTAGGAGCCAATGGCAAGGTAAAAGCTATTTTCTGGGTCCTTTTGCAAGTACTACCTGTGTGATTGCAAAAATGAATAGTTAACAAAGTAGGAGAGGGAAATAAAATATGAAATTACTTGTGGTTAGTCATTCTTCTATGGTTGGGGTGAATCAACGCATCTATGTTGAGTTAGCTAAATATAAAGATATGGAATTACGTATCCTCGTTCCCCGTGTTTGGAGAGAAGCAACTACCCGTCGAAAGATGTTTTTTGACCAAGATTCTCCCTTGAAGCATCTGATTATTTCTGGAGATGTTATCTTTCCAGGTGGTATTACTAAACACTTCTATATAAACGCATTTTCAAAGCCCTTTATCGAATTTAAACCCGATATAGTCTTCATTGACGAAGAGCCTCAGTCCTTGGCAGCCTTTCAATTTCTGGTCTTATCCAAGATTTTCAAAGCGAAAGCAATTTTTAGAATAGTTGAAAATATAGTGCAGTCCTGGCCCTTTCCCTTTTCGAAAATAGAACCCTATGTCATAAGGCAGAGTGATGGTGCGGTAGCCGCGGGAAAGGAAGCTAGCAGTGTGCTCACTAATAAAGGTTATGCTAGATTTATTCCCATTATTCCTTTCGCTGTGGATCCAAATTTGTTCAGCAAAAGGGATGTTGGCAAACTGAAAAACAAGCTTAATCTTAAAGGATTCGTGATAGGGTATATGGGAAGGTTAGATAAATCTAAGGGCATTTTGACTTTAGTAAAGGCCGTATCTGAGGTTGCACGAGAGAACCTATCAGCGAACTACCAGCTTTTTATTGTCGGGAGTGGTTATCTTAAGGACAAAATCCATTCATTAACTAAAGAACTTCGTATAGAAGATAAACTCGTTATGCTTGAGAGTGTTCCTCATAATGAAGCCGTCGCTTATTTTAATTGCATGGACGTCTGTGTCTTACCGTCAATTACTACGTCTACTTGGAAAGAACAGTTTGGACGGGTTCTTATTGAGGCCATGGCTTGTGAAGTACCGGTGATTGGATCTAATTCTGGAGAGATTCCTCGAATAATAGAAAATACCGGCGGGGGACTGGTATTTCAAGAGGGCGATGCAGAGGACTTGAAAGATAAGTTAGCAACAATTATACAGGACAGAGATCTTCGTAAGAAGTTGGGGATAAAGGGTAGAAAGAATGTGATAGAGAAATATGCTTGCGCGAAAGTCGCCCAGCGGCTTCATGATTTTTTTCGAGAACTGCTCGACGGAGATGGTGAAGATGGACAGCGGGGAACCAAGGGGTGAGCGAAATCAGAAAACTAAAAATTTTAATGGTTACCGAATCGTTTTTCCCCAGTGAAGGAGGATCAAAGACTGTCATTTTAGAAGTTGGCAGAAGATTAGCAAAAAGAGGACATGAAGTCTATGTTCTAACTGGGAGGCATCTCCCCGATTGGGCTAGCCAAGAGGATTTAGAAGGAATTCATGTCGCCAGATACAGTGTGAATTCTACAAATGGAATCTATTATTATGTTTCTTCGATACTCAATGCAAGAAAAACTGTTGAGAAATTGACAAAGAAGAATTCTTTTGATCTGGTGCATTTTCATATTATCCTTCCGTCCATAGGTGTTGTTCTATCAAGAAAGGCAAGGACAATACCCAAAATCTATACCTATTACGGCTCCTGGTGTCAAGAATTCAAACTGGAATCTCAGGCAAGGGCCTCGCGGTACAGGAACGTCAAGAGAGACCTATATATGGCTTACGCAAAATCACTCTATCATCCAATGAGACTTATGCAAAAAATGGTAGTGAGGAAGAGTCTGAAGACCATTGTTCTAAGTGAGTATTCAAAAGGAACTCTTTTACGAGATTTGTCCCCCGACATCTCTCCGTCAAGGATTACCTTAATTCCCGGAGGCGTGGATACTGAAAGATTCAAGCCTCCCGTAGATAAGTTTAAAATCAAGAGGGAACTAGGGCTAGACCCTCGCAAATTCACTTTGTTTACTGTACGTCGGCTGGTTCCCCGAATGGGATTAGAGGAGTTAATCCATGCTATGAAGATTCTAGTAGAACACTTTGAGAGCGTTCATCTCATTATTGGGGGAAGGGGAATTCTAGGAAATCGCCTAAAGACATCAGTAAGTAGCCTGGGTCTAAAAAAATACGTGACCTTTACCGGATATATTGATGAAGAAAACTTGCCTTTGTACTATCAGGCGGCTGATATTTTTGTATTACCCACGAAGGATTTGGAAGGGTTCGGACTGGTAACTATTGAAGCACTGGCCTGTGGAACGCCGGTTCTGGCAACTCCAGTTGGTGCAAATCCTGAGATCTTGAAAGAACTTGATAAAAATCTTTTATTTACGGGAGCCGATGCCGAAAGCATGGCCAAGTGCATACTCAGATTCATGAGTTCACATAAGGGAAATAATAGTTTGAGTGAGAAGTGTCGCAAATTTGCTATGCAGAACTATTCTTGGAATAAGATTGTTGATAGATATGAGGAGACATACTTTGCTGTTGTGGATAGAAGGATGGTGACTAATTGAAAGTAAATATTCTTTATGTCAATCATACCGGTGAAATTGGAGGAGCTGAAGTGAGTCTTTTGCTCCTCTTAAAGAACCTGAATAGGGCTCTCTATCAGCCAGTTGTTGTTTGTCCCCTAAAGGGATCTTTAGCCAGGGAGTTAGGGAAAATCTCAGTGACATTCGAGGAGATTGATTTTCACCAAGTGAGGAGGACGCTAAATCCGGTCAGGTTGCTCATAGCCATATTTTTCTTTTTCAGACACATGACAAGAATATTTCAGATCGTTCACAGTCAGAACATAAAGTTAGTTCATGCCAACTCGCTGAAGTCGGCTATTATAAGCGGGTTAAGCGCTAGACTAGCCAATGTTCCACTTGTTTGGCACGTGCGTGACTTTCTTCCGGTTGGATTTTTCAGACAATTGCTGATTCGATTAGCGTATCTTCTCGCTACCCAAGTTATCGTCAACTCCAAAGCCGTGGGGAAGATATTTAAATCTGGACAGAAGAATTCGAGTGTAAAAGTCAAAGTAATCTATAACTGTATAGACCCAGACTTATATAATCCCAATGTTGATAGGAATGCTCTTAGGCAAGAATTGAATATTGGTATGGATATTGCCCTAATTGGATTTATAGGGCGTATTCATCCCGAAAAAGGGCTTGAGTATTTAGTAAGGGCCGCGAAGGAGATAATCGAGGTAGTTCCTGAGGTGAGGTTCCTTATTGTCGGTGATACGGCTCTGGGGAAAGAAGAATACCAGAAAAGAATGAGAGATTTATCTGCGGAATTGGGTTTAGCCGGCAAAATATTATTTCTTGGCTACCGGAAAGAAGTTGTGGAAATTATAGCGGCTCTGGATATATTAGTTTTGCCATCGTTGAGAGAGCCGTTTGGATTGGTGAGTTTAGAAGCCATGGCTATGAAAAAGCCCGTAATTGCTACCAACACAGGGGGCTCACCAGAAGTGGTAATTGATGGAAAGACCGGCTTGTTGGTGCCGCCCCGAGATTCTGGTGCCCTTTTCTCTGCCATAATTAGGCTGTTAAAAGATAAAGAACTAGCCAGAAAGATGGGAGCAGCTGGAAGAGAAAGGGTAACTAGCTTTTTCTCTCCTGAGTTCACCATTTCTCGTCTTCAAGAGATGTACAACAAGATTCTGAAAGATTGTAGGGGCAACAATTCCTCTGCTGGGAAGGGGCAATTATGAAAGTTCTGATGATTCTTCCCTCCTTACCTTACCCTCCTGATTCAGGTGGGAAAGTGAGGATGTTCAACTTAATAAAGAATCTTTCTGATGAACATAAAATAAGTCTCCTTTGCTATATGGGATTGGGAGATGATGCTCAATACATTCCTTATTTACTGAAGTATTGCGAAGATGTCCGGGTAGTTCACCGGAGATCTATCCGATCCATACAAAACTTTTTCCTGGCTATGTTTTCAAAATACCCTTTTCTAGTGGTGATGCGGGGTTTTTCTCATAGCACAGAGAAAAAAATTTTGGAAATTGTTCGAATGAAAAAACCGGATTTGATACATGTAGAAACTTTTTATGTGTCTCAACCTATATTGAAAATAAAAAACCATTTTAAAATCCCTCTTCTCTTAGCCAAGCACAATATCGAATCTCTGGTATATGAGCGCTACTTCAGAACCAGGAAAAATCTCTTTCTCAGGCTCCTGGGATATCTGGATACTTACAAAATGAAGAAATACGAAATAGAGGTTTGTAAACATTTCGATAGCTTTACCTTAGTCTCGGAAAATGATTTACGCACCTTTAAGAAACTAATCCCCGGACTAAATTCTAATTCATACGTAATTCCTAATGGGGTGGATCTTTCATATTTTGACGGGAAAGTCGACCATAGTATTGAAAACAAACAACCAACTCTCCTTTTTGTGGGAACTTTTGCCTTTGTCGGTAACATTGATGCTTTACTCTACTTTTACCGTTATTCCTTTCCCATTGTCCAGAGGAAAATCCCAAATGTGAAATTGTATATTGTTGGTTCAAGGCCGCCCAAGAGAATTGAACGCTTATCTTCGGATAGTGTTGTTGTCACCGGATACGTGGAGGACTTAAGAGAATATCTGACTATGTGTGACGTGTTTATTGTTCCTCTGCGAGCGGGCAGTGGAACGAGATTAAAGATACTTGAAGCCATGGCTATGAGAAAACCTGTGGTTTCTACTTCTATTGGTACAGAAGGAATTGGGGCGGTTCCTGGTAGAGATGCTATTATAGCCGATACCCGGGAGGAATTTGCTGAGGAAGTAGTCAAGCTTTTGAAAAACAAAAAACTGAGAGCAAGAATAGGTTCAAACGGAAAGAGATTGGTAGAGACTAAATATAACTGGGAGCCCATTGCCAAGAAACTAAGTCAGGTTTATCAGGAGACAGTGGAAAAATTCGCTCTCAAGAGAAAAAAAGAAAGGGTGAGAGTTAAATGAGAGTTCAATTTGTCTTTGCTCCTCCTGTAGAAAGACCCCGGTTGGCGGAGCTGGGAGAGGGGATATCTCCACCTTTGGGGCTACTATATATAGCATCTTATCTTAGGAGTAAACTTAACGGAATGCAATTAAAGGTTACTGACGGTCTTCTTAGAGGATACAAGAACACTCTCTCGGAAATAAAATCGTTTGGGCCGGATATCCTGCTTCTTTCATATTACACCCTCACAGCTCTCAGTGCCTATAAACTAATAAATGAGCTTAAAGAAGAAAATCCTGGCCTTCTTGTAGTTACAGGAGGCCCTCATGCAACGGCCCTGCCAGAGGAAGCCTTCAGAAAATCTAAGGTAGACGTTGTAGTAAGGGGTGAGGGAGAAGAAACTGCTTACCAATTGGTGAAGAGATTCGGAGAGAAAAGAAGAACAAATTATATGGATTATGGTCAAATCAATGGGATTACTTTTAGAAAAAATGGTGAGGTGGTTAAAACATCACCCAGACAATTCATAAAAGACCTTGATTCTATCCCTTTTCCAGCCATAGATATGGTAAACATTAAAGAATACCGAGGATGGTATTTGTGTAAAAGGACACCGGAAACAACCATGATAATGTCCAGGGGATGTTCCTACCACTGTACATTTTGTTCAAATAAGGTCTGGAAATCATCCCGACCCTATGTACGGGTAAGGTCGCCCAAAAATGTAGTTGATGAAATGGAACAGTTGATGAAGAAATATGGGATAAGGGAGGTATTCGATAATTCCGATGAATTCAATAACAATTTGAAAAATTCTATGGTCATTTGTGAGGAAATAAAAAGAAGAAAACTAGGAATTAGCTGGAAAACTCAGGTAAGAGCCCACCCTTTACCTGAGGAACTGGTTAAAGCTATGGCCGATGCTGGTTGCTGGTACGTCCATTTAGGCATCGAAAGCGGTAATCCAGAAGTGTTGAAAGGAGTTAAAAAACACATTACTCTGGAACAGGTAACCGAGGCCAGCAAAAAGTTAAAAAAATATGGCATCAAAGTACATGGCCTATTTATGCTTTTCAATGTCTGGCAGGAGGATGGAGAGTTAAAGTTCGAGGATGTAGATATGACGCGAAATACTTTAAGCTTCGCCGAGAAACTCGTTGATAACAAATTATTAGACTACATCGGCTGGTCAATAACAACACCATATCCAGGCAGCAAACTGTATGACATAGCCCTCAAATTTGGATTAATTAAGAAAGAGTTGTTGGAGAACTGGGATGCCTGGTTAAGCGATGATTCATTTGTTATGAAACTACCAGGTATTGATAAGGTGGAACAAGCTCGGATGAAGACTTCGGGGTC
>Ga0114930_10002250_pt1 | contig 17527 bp, 17 predicted proteins | sample AnhtaG_FD_87300 | JGI IMG/M metagenome (GOLD analysis project Ga0114930, IMG submission 87300) | Deep subsurface microbial communities from Anholt, Denmark to uncover new lineages of life (NeLLi) - Anholt_01485 metaG | ecosystem: Environmental > Aquatic > Marine > Oceanic > Sediment | place... | reverse complement strand
TCGCCGGCTATAATGCCCAATTCATCATGTTGGACAAGCGGCTTCAGGACCAGATCATAGCGAGGACGGAATACCTGCCGGCAACGAGCTTCCGCGGCTAGTCCACGATGAAGTGATGCCAAAGGTACGCTCTATGTATTGCCAGAACGATCCAGGGCACATGCTATGAACTCTGTGCCAAACCAAGGCCAACCTCCACGAGGAGTAGTATTCAATATAGAAAGATACATGGTCTACGATGGACCGGGGATCAGAACAGTCGTATTTCTAAAGGGGTGCCCCCTAAGATGCCTGTGGTGTGACAACCCGGAGAGCCAACGGCCCAGTCCCGAGCTGATGTATTTTGAGGACAAGTGCATTGGTTGTGGACGTTGCCTTGAGGTTTGCCCCTCGGGTGCTATCACCGCAACGGATACAGAAAAGGCGACTGTGGACCTATCCCGTTGCAGAGCATCTGGAAAGTGTGCGGTAGTTTGTCCCTCAGAGGCCCTGTTGATGTCCGGGCGGGTCATGACATCGGACGAGGTCGTGAGCGAGATTCTCCAGGACAAAGTCTTTTATCGTAGATCTTCCGGAGGAGTCACGTTGAGTGGCGGTGAACCATCCGCCCAACCAGAGTTTGCGGGAGATATCCTGAGAAAATGTCGTGAAAGAGGCATTCACACGGCCATCGAAACCTGCGGGCATTCGAGCTGGGAGACTATGGCAAAAGTCCTTCACTACACACAGTTGGTATACCTTGACATCAAGCATATGAATCCAGATGAACACGTGAAACTCACTGGCAGAAGCAACGACTTGATAGTCAGAAACGCGGAGAAGATCTTCCAGCTTGCCAACGAAGGGAGGCTTGACGTCGTGGTGAGGTTCACCTGCGTACCCGGCTACAATGACTCCAAAGAGAACATAGCTGAAGCGGCAGAGTTCTTGGCCAAGTCCAAGGCTAAACGCGTCGAATTGTTACGATACCATGAGCTCGGAGTGCCGAAATACGCGGTGCTCGAAAAAGAGTATAAGCTAGAAGATTTGAAGGTAAACGAAGAACATCTAAATGACCTGTCTGAAATAACAAGATCACACGGCTTGGACTGCCAAATCTTCTAGTTGCACGGAGGACCCAGAGAGACTTGGTCTTTGTGTAGCAGAATATCCAAGAGATCCTGGACAAATGAAATGGAGTCAGGAACATGGACCCGACACTGAGAAAATGCCTGGATGACCTGGAAGCGCGGATCGATCCCCAAGAAGAAGACCAGCTTCTCAAAGAGTGGGTGGATTTCACCAACGATCGGTTCGATGGCCACATTTTCTCGCCAAAGCGCAGCACACCTGCGCCACCCAACGTCGAATGGCCAAAAGTGTCTATCAACGCCACCCTGGACGACTTTGACACGATGGCCCTGCAGCAGTATGGCTATTGCTCGGCGCAGCTTGCCACGGGTAGTGGCTCTCTGCTCAACGTGCGGAGCAACTATGGCAGCAGCATTATCCCCTTGCTCTTTGGCGTCGAGCCCTTTAGGATGCCAGAGGAGTTCGACACGCTGCCGACGTCAAAGCCCCTTAATGACATACGTGCGATCAAGTGCATACTTGATGCTGGCGTGCCCGACCTGCATCGCGGCTATGGCGGCCGAGTCTTTGAGATGGGCAGGCGTTACGCGGCCATCGCCCAAGAATACCCCAAGATCGGCCGATATGCCCACATCTACCATCCAGATTGCCAGGGGCCGATGGACATCTGCGAAGTCATCTGGGGAAGTACACTCTTTTACGCGCTCTATGACCAGCCTGATCTGATCGCGGCGCTACTGGAATTGATGACCGAGACCTATATCCAGTTCATGTATGCCTGGCTAGAGATCGTCCCCTTCCGAAAAGGTGGCAATGCCCACTGGGGGTTCTATCACCAGGGCAACATCATGTTGCGAGATGACTCGGCGATGAACCTCTCGCCCACTATGTTTGATGAGTTCGTCCGTCCGTACGATCAGCGGCTACTGAGCGAGTTTGGAGGTGGGGCCATCCACTTTTGTGGCAAAGGCGATCACTATGCACCCTGCCTGCCCGAGATGAATGGACTGTACGCCATCCACATGTCTCAGCCCGGGTACAACGACATGGAGGCCATCTACAGGTGCACTGTGGACAGGGGGATCAAGCTCATCGGCCTCGCTAACCAAGCAGCAGAGGCAGCGGTTGCCAGCGGCAGAGTTCTGCACGGCCAGGTGCATGCAGTGCAGAACTAGGGCCGTGATCGGAGCCTATATCAGTTGCAGGCAAAGGCAGAGACGAACGTTTGCTTCACCCACCTACGCAGTCGAGAAGAACAGCGTTCTTTTGTGTAGACCTGCGTAACGTGTCCGTGCTGAGTGGTCAGGAGATGCAGATGACAGCAGAGGAGCCGTGGTGCCCTGTGAAACGGGCGACGCAAGGACCGTTGTTTCATTTCTTTGGATACTATGACAAGTGTCCCTGGGATGCCAGCGGTCGCTACCTCCTCGCCATGCGCGTGGCCTTTATGAACCGCCCGCCTGGCCCTGAAGACATCGCGGTGATCGGCTATGTGGACCTGGAGAACGACTGCCGTTGGCATCCTCTCGCCGAGACCGTAGCCTGGTATTGGCAACAAGGCACCATGCTCCAGTGGATGCCACGCGCGCCTGATCGAGAGATCATCTTTAACACGCGCACGCGGGAGGGTTTCGGCTCCACCATCCTCGATGTCAAGACAGGAGCCAGCCGTTCTCTGCCCCGCCCCATTTACGCCCTGGCGTCGGATGGCTGCTCTGCCGTAACCCTCAATTTCTCACGGGTGCATCGCACACGTCCCGGCTACGGCTATGTGGGCGTACCTGACCGCTGGGAAGGCGAGCTCGCGCCCGAGCACGATGGTATTTACTGCCTGGACCTCGAGAGCGGCGAATCACGCCTGATCATCAGCCTGGCGCAGATCGCCCGAATCGAGCCCGAGAGTTCGATGGAAGGAGCCATACACTGGTTCAACCACCTGCAGTTCAACACAACAGGTACACGTTTTCTCTTTCTGCACCGCTGGAGAGACCCATCCGGGAAAGCCCGGCAGACACGTATGTTCACGGCCAACCCTGACGGCAGCGACATCGCCTTCCTGGGCCGTGAGGGAATGGTTTCCCATTTCGACTGGAGGGACGAAACTCACGTTCTCGCCTGGTCTACGCGCGGCGGAGAAAACCACTACCACCTATACGAAGACCAGTCGGAGCGAATAGAGGTTGTCGGCCAGGATGTCCTTGACCAGGATGGCCACTGCTCGTATAGCCCGGACCGCCGGTGGATCCTCACGGATACATACCCGGATCGGCTGGAGTCGAAACGAACGCTGATCCTCTACGATCCTGGCACGAACCGGCGCATCGACATCGGTCGTTTCCATTCCTCGCCCCAGATCGCCGGTGAGATCCGCTGCGACCTGCATCCGAGGTGGAATCGAGACGGCACTCAGGTCTGCTTTGATTCGATCCACGAAGGCGAACGTCAAATGTACGTCGCGGATGTATCGGCCGTTGTAGAGTGAACAGGATGGCCTCCAACCCTCTATCACATCAAGCGCTCGACAATGGAGGGCTGTCTGCCAGCCGACGACTTTGCCTTCCCCACGATCTACAGCCCGAACACGCCGGATCGCTCTTGCCGCGTGGCTGGGATCGATGGGCCAGCGGTAGGGGTCGAGATCGCGATGGATGGTGCGCTCATCGAGGTAGAACTGATCGCAGTAGCATAGCGATACGGAAAGACACGAGCGATGGAACCGAGTCCGCACGACCTAACGAAGGAGGTACAGATCATGGCGTTCAATGTCAAGAAACGCGGGAAACTGACATATTACTACCACGGCGAGCACCCAGTTCTGTCAGCATTGGTTACGGAGGAGTTGCCGGACGGCGATCTCAAGATCTGCTTTGCCGGGTTAACGGGTGGGTACTCGGCAAAGGGAGTGCTGAACCTGGATGAACTGGTCTCGATGGAGCCCAAGCAAGAGATCCCACTGGTGTTCAAAAGCTGGGAGGCGTGGCTGAAGGAAGCGGGGATCTGTGAGTCCCTGAAGGACATCGACTTTATTGAGATCCACGCTTTTGGATGCCAACCCAAGTCGCCAAACCCCTTGGTCGACCTGGCCGGCTATGTGGCGGAACAAGAACGGTTGCGCAAGGACTATGCCCAAGCGTACCGAGACTTTTTCCGGGACTATCTCCCGGACAACGGAGTTCCGGCCCGGTTCACGGTGCACGTGGTCGATGTGCCGGACAAAGCTGCTTCATACGAGTTCTATGGAACGGCGCTATACCAGAGAGCCCTGCAGAGAAAACGCGGCTAGATGCTCTCTCGAAGCACCGAGGGTCGCTGGGAGGACAGGGATCCCTAAGGTTTGCAGACTGTGGCCGGACCAAGCTGATCGGCAAAGAGAAACTCGAGTGCATCACGGTTCTTCTTGTGAGGTGGGCTGGAAATGGATATCTATGACGAGCTCAATGTCAGAAAGGTCATCAACGGGCATGCAACACTGACTTTGCTAGGTGGCTCCCTCATGCCGCCTGCGGTGTTGGTCGCGATGGCCGAGGCCGCACAGCACTTTGTCGACATCGACCAGTTGCAGGAAAAGGTGGGGAAGAAGATAGCGGAATGGACCAAGAACGAGGCCGCTTACGTCTCGTGTGGCGCGGCAGCCGGGCTGGTGTTGAGCACGGCTGCGTGCATCACCGGGCTAGACCCCGAAAAGAGAGCTCGATTGCCCTGCACGGATGGCATGAAGAATGAGGTCATCGTGCACAAGTACGGCCGGGTCAGCTATGACTTTGCCATCAGGCAAGCGGGCGGCAAGCTGGTTCAGATCGGGACGGAAGAGGGAACCACGCCAGAAGAGATGGAGCGAGCCATCAACGACAGAACGGCCGCCGTTTTCTACTTTTACAATATCACCCGCATGAAGAACCAAGTCCCCCTGGAGCAGGGAATCGAGATCGCCAAACGGCGAGGCGTTCCTCTGATCGTCGACGCCGCCGCGCAGCTTCCGCCGGTGGAGAACCTGTGGCGGTTTGCGCACATGGGCGCAGACTTGGCTGTTTTCAGCGGCGGCAAGGGGCTCTGTGGTCCGCAGAGCACCGGGCTCATCCTGGGTCGAAGGGACCTCATCGAGGCCTGTGCGTTCAATGCCTGTCCCAGGCCCTTCATCGGCCGGCCTATGAAGGTAGGCAAGGAAGAACTGGTAGGGATTCTAGCTGCGGTGAGGTGGTACCTGAGCCTGGATCACAGCAAGCTGATGGAAACCTATGAAGACCAGGTCCAGTACACGATCGACGCGTCTTCAGGTCTGCCACATACGTATGCCCGGCGAAGCTTTCCCAGCGAAGCGGGACAACCTATGCCACGAGCCGAGATCATCTTTGATGAACAAGGCCTGGGCATGACGCGGGATGACATTCTCGCCCAGTTGCGTGATGGTGACCCAAGTATCGGGTTGGCACCAGCCGGGGAGAGCGGGGTCTATGTCAATCCACAGACACTCAGGCCTGGACAGGAAAGGATCATCGTCAGCCGGATAAGGGAGCTCGTCTACAATGGTCGGTTCGCGTCCGACGGGTGCTAGCTCATCATCCCAGGCTCTCTGCGCTGCGCGACGACAGTGCTGCCAAGTCTTAAGCCGCTTCCGCCAGCTACGCCGTCCGTATCTGCCTCCCGCTTCCCTAGGCGCGTCCACTGTGTCGGCACGCTCATGCGAACTCTACGTCTTCTACGTCCGGTATCGCCAGTGTATCCTCATGCGAAGGTTGCACCACATCCTTTGCACCGGACACAACGCCCACTTTGACGAAGAGGACAGACCCGTCCAGGCGGCGATGCATGCTGCCAGCTCCGATCTCGGAGTCTGGACCAAGGATCCCTCGTTTCTCCTGTCCGGGCCGCTGGGATACAAACCGGATGACCGGCGCGATCCCTGGGAGACGCAAGGCAAACGGACCAGGAACTGGGCTCCTAGATCAGGTAGAGATCGGTCTGACGACCATCGATGGGATGGCATCCCTGTTGGGTAAAGGCCACGTCCTCTTCCAGAGCCATCACGACTTTTTGACCACCCCACTCGGGAAGGTGATCGCATACGGACAGCTCCATCGTGAAGCAGTTGCTGTATTGCAGCCTGACATCACCTCGGCCCGGACACCGTTCCTGCTCCCAAGGAAGCCCAATGAGCGGTCCTGGTTCGTGCAGAAAGAGACCGAGCGAATGCGAGTACACCTTGGGATTAGGGACACCTTTGTTCCGCGCGCGCGTCAGAATGTTCTCCAAGAGCTCATTGCCGCTCAGTCCCTGCCTGAACTCGGCCATAAAGATGTCCTGGAGCCGGTTGGCCTCTGCCATCAGCCTTTTCATGCCTTCGGGAGCATCGTGCTCACCTTTCCCCAGCACATAGGCACACTGCTGGTGATCGCTATTCAGTCGCAGGTACCGGATTCCCACGTCGGAGTGAATGAGATCGCCGGGACGAATGACCTGGTCTTTCTCACCAAATCGCTCTTTCATCGCTTCGCTACGGACGAGATTGAAGAACGGTTTGAACGCGAGCTGGAACCCCAGGTCTGCACAGCGCTGCCAGTAGTACCACTCGAGGTCCTGCGTAGTAGTCGCTCCGGGGATGACAGCTCGGCGACTGTAACACTCTGCAAGGAGATGGTGCGCGACGTTCACCACGTGCTCAAGGAGTTGAAGCTCTTTGTCCGTGAGCGTTGCCAACCAACGGATAGCCAGCGGTTCGGCTGACGCCAGCCGTTCCACGTACTCGGTGGGCAGAGCTTTGACAAGCTGTGTATGGAGATTGTGCGTCAGGCCACCCGCCGCCCACTGCACAGCGCCGATGTTGATGCCGATCCGCTTCGGGTCTCGCTCCTCAACCATCTCCGCAAGATAGGGCCACTGCTCTTTATGGTGCCGGCCCTGCCAGGGTTGGGCATACAGGTCATGGGTATTGGTCATCGAGAGGTTGATGCGCTCTATGCCTTCCTCCTTCCCTCGATCGTAAAAGATCAGCATCTGCAGTATCGGGCACCAGGTATCCATCGGGATCAATGTGGTAAAGACGGGATCTAGATCGTCCTCCTGGCAGAGAATCAGCCACATATCGAACCCTGTTTCCCGCATCGCCATGGGCAGGACAGTTTCCAGGCGTTTCTTGAGCACTCCATAGATCAGGTCAGCTTGCTGCCGCATAGACAGGACTCGGGGAAAGTTGCTGTTTCGGCTTATGCGAGCGGGCCCTTTCGAGTCCATGGCGATCTCCTTCCAGATAGCTTCAGTCAGAGCCTTCGAGAAGCTAGGAGAGGATCAGTGTTGTCCGGTTCCACCGACCCAATCTCGTTGCGCAGGCCGATCGCCTGCACCCCTTCGACGGGCTCAAGGTGCTTGCCCCGGGCTATTGAGAAGATGCGGCTTTTTTCCTTCCGACTACTTTGCGCACTGCCTCTGCAATGTGACGTGCCGAGAGACCGTATTTCTCCAGCAAGGGCAGGCATGGGCCTGATTCAGCGAACGTATCTCGAACGCCGATACGCTTCATTGGAGCCAGTTCCCTTTTTACCAGTAGTTCGGCCACTGCGCTGCCAGGCCGCCGTAGTAGGTATTGCTCTCCGCCGTGACAATGGCCCCAGTCTGGTGCGCTGCGCGGAGAATCGTCTCCTCGTCCAGGGGTCTGACGGCATGGCAGTCGATAACACGTACGTCTAGCTGTTCTTGAGAGAGCGCCTCCGCCGCGATCAGAGCTTGCGCTACCATGTCGCGGTTGGCTACAATGGTGGCATCATTTCCCAATCGAATTACCACCGCACGGCCGATCTGAAACGGATATTCCTTGTCAAAAAGGAATGGCACTGGATCCCTGGTAAAGCTCAGATAACCGGGTCCTTGCCAACGAGCCGCTGCATGGACGGCCATCTTGGTCGTGGGCGGGTCAGCTGCTGCTATGATAGTCATATTGGCCGGGGAACGCCTGATGGAAGGGCCCTCTTGTGCTTGGTGACTGACTCCATCAGGAGCAGGCGTGATCCCGCCATGGCTGGCGGCTATCTTGACGTTGAGGCAGGGGTAGCAGACGGCTTTCGGAGCTGTAGCACGTCGAGGATCACGTCAAGATCGACCAGGGCGTCAAGTTTGGTCGCCATACTTCTCTTCCAGGTACCTGCGATAGTCCTCAGCCGAGGCATCTTGGGAAAGGGTACCCGACAAGCGCCGGACAATGGGAGCGTCGGCAAGAGGGTCGTCCTGGCTGCTCAATTGGCGCAGATACTCTGATACCAGCCGGGTTAGGGTGGTGTTGTGCTCCTTGGCGTACCGCTTCGCTCCCTCAAGAAGGTCGCGGAGCAGGCGGATTGTCAGCATGGCTCGTTCCATATGACACCTCCTGCTGTACAGCATAGCGTAGTTTTGTACGGCAGTCAAGGCCGGCATCTGGCAAGTCGTGACTCAGAGGGCATAAGACGCTCGGCGGGGTGATCGTCCCCGTGACGGCTACTCCAGTACTACATCCGGCGCCACCCAGAGCCGGCTGTTGATTCCCCTTTCTTACCCGCCACCATCACCATCTTGACGTCGTGCCCGCTGGCGGCGTAGACCAGGTTGGGCATAATGTTGCGGGTCGGGTGAAGCAGCACAGGGGACGAGATTCTCTACTGCCCTGTGTCGTCACCGATACACTTCTCTACGATGACCAACGAGGTGGATCACGATGACTTGTTCGTTGTGGAGGATCTCGTAAATGATGCGATAGTCGCCAACCCAAAGCTTGTGTAACCCCGCCAGGTCGCCCTTGAGCGCCACGGGATTGATAGCATCTAGATTCTCGGCCAACCAGTGAATGCGCTTTACGATGCGTTGGGCGACTTGTCTGTCCAGCTGTGCCAGTTCGCGCGCGGCCGCGCCTAGTATGCGGATCTGATACATTACGCTTGCTCTTGGCCGAGTTGCTGTATCACGTCGGCTAGCGGAACACCTCGTTCCCCGGCGGCGACAGCTTGCTTCTGGCGCAAGAGCCTGTCACGGACGGCCTCTCGAGTTTCCGACCCTTCGTCTGGATCACCCAGGATCTCGAGCAGCTTCTGCTCAACAGCCATCCCAACGACGGATTCGATCATTTCTTTGAATTCCTCTCGACTCATCTGGCCAATTGTATTCGCCATATTGTGTCCCTTCTGGCCTATTGCCACCTGATGTGCGTACATGCTACAGCTTTTTATTCCAGTATACCATTCTCTTGCGCTAGACTGATACTCTGTTTTCAGATTTCACAGCCATCCCTTGTCCATCGCCTCCAGCAAGGCCATGCCCCTATGTACCGGGTCGGCGGCCACGCGCCGGGCGACCTCCTCTGCCTGAGTTTGGGCTTCTGCGCGGATGGCAGCTTCGTCGGCGGTCAGCACCTGACGATCGCGCACCAAGACCTTGCCGGCGACCATGACCATCGTCACCTCGCCGCCATTGGCCGCATAGACCAAGTTGGGCACGATGTTGCGGACTGGTTCCGTGAGCACCGGCGAAAGGTTAGGCGCGCGCAGATCGACCAGGATTAGGTCGGCCTGCTTGCCTGCCTCCAAGGAACCAATCTCATCGCCTAAGCCGATCGCCTGTGCGCCCTCGATCGTCGCCATGCGAAGCACTTCCCACGCGGGAAACACTGTGGGATCGCGGGCACTGATCTTGGCAAACAGAGCGGTGAGTTTCATTTCGTTGAGGATACTGCTGCAATTGTTGCCGCACGCCTGGTCAGAGCCTAATGCCACCAAGCCCCCCGCTCTCTTGAAAGCGCGGGCGGGGGGCACAATGCCATCGATGATGCCGATGCTGCCCGAGCAGAGGACCATCCGGGCACCGCTCCTGGCCACCTGCTCCGCCTCCTGATCCGTTGCCTCAGTGAGATGGACAGCTAGCAACTGCTCGTCTAGGTAACCAAGGCCAGCCAGAAAAGCAGGCGTCCGCTGGCCATAGCGCTTGAGCATCTGATCGATCTCGCGATCGCCTTGGGCGATGTGCATGTGGATCATGAGCCCTTCACGCTCCGCAATGCGCCTCACCTGCAGAAGCTGCTCACGGGACAGCATGTCAGGGGCTTGGGGGCCGAGCATTGCGGTGATCCGCCCTTCGGCAGCGCCGTGCCATTCGCGAGCAAAAGCAGTCGCAGCGTCGATGGCTACCTGGCCGGTGACCGGGTCAAGCGGATAGAGGTCACCCAGTTTCCAGCTCGCCATTCCGCCAGGTGGGAGGGCGTTGATCGTGGGAGTGAGGCGCGCACGAACACCAACCTGAACGTAGAACTCGGCCCAGCCGGGAAGAGGTCTTGTATAGTCTACAAACGTGGTGGTCCCTGCCTTTAACGCCTCCAGGACATTGAGCCGACTCCCAGCCAGCGCCGCCGCCGGGGTGATATGACGGGCGTAAGGTGCCAACGCCCGCTGCATCCAGTGCCGAACGTCCTGAGCCACACCGCGCACGATGGCCAATGGCGTGTGCATGTGAGCGTCTACCAGGCCAGGCAATACGGCACACCCGCTCGCGTCGATGGTCTGGGTAGGACGGAAACGACCGATCAGGCTGGCGCTCGGGCCAACAGCCACGATGCGACTCCCTCTCACCGCCACTGCGCCGTCGGCTACATAGCCCACTCCCTCACCCCGCACCGTGATCAAGCGGGCGTGGGTAATAAGCGTGTCAGCGTATTCGGTCACCATTCACTGTCTCACCAGCTACTTCTATTGGCTTACCATCCTCAATAGGTCCCGTGCTTCCTCTTCGCTCTCTGCAACTGTGTGTATCATCAGACCTTCCAGCTTGAGCGCGTCGAGGAGCGTCGGCACCTCCTGCAGCGTGGCATCGATCCAAAGGCTCTTGCCTCCGGCCTGTATGCGTTTCAGAAGCGGGATCCACCTGGTCACGGGGAGAGCTCCCGCGCCCGGCACCCACTGAATCGCCTGGATCTCAGGGACGGTGAGCAACAGATCCAGGTGACGGACAGCGTCAGGCCCGTCCAGGTGATAGATGGCTCGATCCAGGCTGCGGGCCTCCGCCACAAGAGCTGGCAGGATAAACCCTTCCATCATGGCCGGGGAGAGAAAGGCGATAAAGTCGCACTGTACAGCGCTGGTTCGACCCGGGTACCAGGAGGGCAGCCAACTGCAACTGCTGCCGTATTCATCTGGCTGCACGATGTCGAAATAGACATCGTACACGTGCTGTACGGCCTGGGTCACCTGCTCCATGGCCCGTTTCACAAGAACGGGCTGATCGTACAGATCGAGGCATAGGCGACTGGGCCCGCGCAAGGCCGAGAGAGCGTCACCACTGGCGTGGGTATCGGGGACGCCGGTGATCCAGAGGCCGCGCCCAGCGTCCTGCGCCGCTTGGAGCAGTCCGATTTGCAGGCGCCACCAGCGGTTGCTCTGATCAATGCGCAATTCAGGTACCTGCTCCCAGTTGTCGACAATGTGCTCTGCCCACGTTGTATTTTCGAGCAGACGCAGAGGCGCACCAAAGAAAGCGGCAAAAGCATCTGGACCCACATTGGGACGGAAAAGGGGAAAGGCTTCGCCACCCCAGAAGGTGGCCCGAATGCGCTTGGCCGTGCGCTCCACTACGTACTCAACGTCAGTCCACCACCTTGCCAGGCTGATGTCTGGAGGACGACTCCCGGATCTTCCCCATTCCTCCTCGTATCCCTGGCGCGGTGCGATCACCTGCAGACACGGCCGGTCCAGGACCTGGCCTTCCCACCACGCCACCATACGCTTCTGCGCCTGCTCCCAGTCTGGTTTATGTTCCATAATACCTCCTGCACCGCTTGACTAGACGAGAAAACCTAGACTGTGTTCAAGCAGACTGCAAGTCCCGACGGAACCCCGCACAAGAACCTGCTTGCCCAGGCACAGGCATTGCGAGAATCTTCCAGGGTCTGTTAATTCTCCTTCCGTTCCTCGCCCCCTGCCCTGCCAAACTTTGTCATCGTCTCGGCGAATTCGCGCAACCGCCTATCCACCAGGCAACTGACCGTCCCTTCCCCAAAGGTACCGTCCTCGTTCCTCTTGCCTGCTTTCATGCCCGTCAGTATCTCGATCCCCTCATCGACGGTCTTTACGGACCAAATGTGGAATCTGCCCTCCTTGACAGCCTCTACCACCTCCTCCCTGAGCATCAGGTTCTTCACATTGCTCTCAGGGATGAGAACTCCCTGATCCCCAGTCAGACCTTTGATCTTGCAGACCTGGAAAAAGCCCTCGATCTTTTCGTTGACTCCGCCAATGGCCTGAACCTGGCCCTTTTGATTGACAGAACCGGTGACGGCGATCCCCTGCTGAATCGGCAGCTCGGCAAGGCTAGAGAGGAGGGCGTATAGCTCGGTGCTGGAAGCGCTGTCTCCCTCCACCCCTGAGTAGCTCTGCTCAAAAACCAGGCGCGCTGAGAGACTCAGGGGCTTGTCCTGCGCGTACTTTTCGACCAGATAGCCGGACAGGATCATGACCCCCTTGGTGTGGATGGGGCCGCCGAGTTTGGCCTCCCTCTCGATGTCGACGAGTCCCCCTCGTCCCAAGCCCACGCTGGCCGTGATCCGGCTTGGGCGGCCAAGGGCAGTATCCCCCAGGTTGATCACCGACAGGCCGTTCACCTGACCCACTTTCTCCCCCTCCACGTCGATCATGATGGAGCCTCGGTGGATCATCTCCTCGACCCGCTCTTGAATCAGGTTAGAGCGGTAGAATCTCTGGTCGATGGCCTGCTTGACGTGAGCGGCGGTCATATAAGAGGAGCCGTCCTGAGATGCATAGAAGCTGGCTTCCCGGATCACATCAGAGAGCTGGCCAAACTTGGTGGACAGCTTTTCCTGGTCTTGAGCCAGCCGGGAGCCGTATTCCACGATCCTGACCAAGGCCGAGCGGTCAAGGTGTCTCAGCTCCTCATCACAGCACAGAGTACAGGCAAAGGAAGCATAGTTCTGGACATTCTCCGCCGTACGGTCCATACGGCTGTCGAAATCGGCCTTGACCTTGAAAAGCTCACCAAAGTCCTCGTCGTGAGCGTAAAGCAGGTGATAGAGCGTCGGGTCTCCGATGAGGACCACTTTCGCGTCCAGGGCGATAGGTTCAGGGCGGACGCTCTTGGTGGCAATGTACCCCAGTCGCTCCGCCGCCTCCTCCACGGTAACCTGTCGATTCCTCAGAGACCGCTTCAAGCTGTCCCAGGAGAACGGAGCGCGCAGCAGCTCTGGAGCGGGGAGAACCAGGTAACCACCGTTGGCTCGGTGAAGGGAACCCCCTCGGATCATGGTAAAATCCGTGACCAGGGTGCCGAACTGGGGCTCTTTTTCGATCCGCCCAAACAGGTTGTTGTAGGTGGGATTCAACTCCATAACGACCGGGGCTCCCTGCAGATCAGAGTTGTCCACCAACACGTTGACCTCATATTTACGGAAAGGCGGTTCTTCCGACCCCGGCGGTCGGAAAGATGGCGAGTCTTCCTTCTGGCGCCCAGATCTGAATTGAGACAGGTTCTCCAGGATATCATCCCGCACCTCATCCAGATAGGTGACCACCTCCGGGCAATCTGGATAGTCTTCCTTCAGATCGTCGACCAGAGGGCCGAGGGCGTAGAGCGCCACTTCCTGATCCAAGGCCCTGATCCCTTCGTCCGCATCCTTCTCCAGGGCCCTCGCCTGCCTGATGGTCGCCTTCACCTCCGCTTGTAACTCCTCCCGCTTCTGCGAGATCGCCTCCTTTTCCTCTGAATTCAGAGCCTGGAACTCCTCGTCGCTGAGGGGTCTCCCTTCCTTGAGAGGAATGGTCAACAGGCCGACAGGGCTGGCCTGGAGGCTGAAGCCCTCCTGGCGTGCCCTCTCATTGAGATGCCTGAATAGATCGTCCCTCTTCCTTTGAAACGCCCTGACGGTCTCCTCCCGTTTGGCCGCATACTCTTCGCTTTCGAAAGCCCGGCGGATCTCTTGCTGCGTCCCTTCCACCAAGCCTTCCATATCCGCTCGAAACTCCCTGGCCCGACCCGCGGGCAGCGACAAGGCGTTTGGGCAATATGGGTCACGAAAATTGTTCACATAGCACAAGTCGCTGGGCACAGGCTTGTCCTTGGCGACCGTCTCCAGGAAGCGCTTGACGGCAGTTGTCCTGCCCGTCCCTGGCAGACCGGCCACGTAGATATTGAAGCCCAGTTCCTTGATGGCCAGGCCGAACTGCAACGCCCGAACAGCCCTCTCTTGACCGACGATAATCTCGAGGGGGCTCAACTCTTCGCTGGTGTCACAGTCCAGCGTCTGAGGATCCCAGGTTGCCCGTAGCCTCTCTACAGATACCGTTGACATTTCTATCCCTCCTTCTCAGATCTCACTATGACCCTTGCTCTAGATCCAGTCTATGCGAAAGGAACCTGAGCATATCCTTGAGGGTGACGACGCCAACCAATCGATCGCCCTCAACAACCATCAGTCGACTGTTTCGCGTCCGGCCCATGATCGCGAGCGCCTCCATCGCGTCGTCCGCGGGACCAATGGAATGCGGTAGGTCCACCTCGATAGGCCCTGGTTAGATGAGGGGAAAACAGACGATGCAAGGGACCAGGCGATCAGTACTGCCAAGATCGACCAACTGAGTTCGATACTTGTCTCAAAACCCAAGAGCCGGAAAGATGCAATCCGCGCTCCGTACATCATTCGCCTCCAACATCCAGTGGCAGGGAAGAGCTCACCGACTTGCATCCTGCCGAGCTACCCAGCACAACCGTCTGCTGCCCCAGCCAGCGTGGCACAACAGACTAGCCACAACTCAAGTAGGAGCAGTGAGCCAATCCCCCGGATTCAGAACGTCTGGGCAACACAGACCACTCCTTTCGAATAGCGGGACCCACAGGCGGCTATCAAAGCCACGTGGTTGCGCCAGGATCTCTTGTGCAGAACGCCGACAATACCTTGTTGATACCAGCAGCGATGTTCCCGCAATCCTCAGCCGTGCACCATTGGTCCAGTTCAATGGTGATATTGCGTTTGAACAGATCATCAGCCACGGGACAGTCTCCCTTGGCATACTCTACGTCACCGCCCCTCTTGCGATATATCGGGCACTCATACGGGCAACCGTCTTCGGTAGCGCCAGACTTGAGCACGATCGGCCACATATCCGAATAGACGTGCCAGTCTGGCGGCGCATCGTTGCCCCGCATGCCGCAACGGAGACCTTCTGCGTTGAGTGCCGCAACGATCTTTTGTCCCAATCCGATAGTTTCTGGATAGAACCGCAGCTTGTACCCGATCTGCCCGTCCAGATCGTTGAGCTTCTGAGGCACGATTTCCCTATAGGTCTCTAGCTCCTTGAGAATACGGATTTTGACCGAGTGGTACCGTTGCACAACGTCGGGCATTTTCTCAAGCTGGACGACGTCCACAGCGGCCTCCAGCTCTGACATCCGGTAGTTCGTGCCGGAAAACAGTTCCCCCTCATAACGCGGCAGAGCAAAACGGTCAGGCCGCCACAAGCCACCACATTCAGCGACCTGGTAGGCCCGCTCCCAGAGCCGCTCATCATTGGTGAGAACAAGCCCTCCCTCGCCCCCACCTACGATCTTGTAGCACGAGATGCTAAGGCAGCCCAGATCTCCCAAGGTGCCGACGTATCGGCCCCTGTACTTTCCGCCTGGGGACTGGGCGCAGTCTTCGATCACCCTCAGGTTGTGTTTTCGAGCCACTTCCAAGATGGGATCCAGATCGCAGACACTGCCCATCACGTGCGTCGGAGCGATCGCGACTGTGCGCAACGTAATCAGCTCCTCGATCTCGGATGGATCCATACCCAGCGACTCGTCGACGTCGCAGAAAACCGGGATTCCCTTTGACTGGACAACAGCCGCTGCCGTGGCATAGAATCCGATGGCCGCGCAAATCACTTCCGTGCCAGGCCCGACGCCTGCCGCGACAAAAGCACAGTGCAGGGCGGCTGTGCCCGAACTGACGCCAAGGGCATACCGCACTCCAAAGATCTCGCACGCCAGCTTTTCAAAGGCCGCACCCTTGGTATCGTGTGGAAAAGATGCGGCGTACTTGGCAAGGTTTGGCCCTGGCCCCAAGTCCTCGTCGGTGATAGACGCCCGAATCCTGTCCAGCGCCTCGCTCGACAAACCAAACCGTTCGGCAATGGACATGAATTCTCTGACGCCGATCTTGGGTTCTCCTGTCCCGTTGATCTGCGGAACCGACTTGGGACCGCCATGCAATGCAAGTTTTGCCTTTATCTGTGGATCTGCCATCTGTCTTTCCTTTCTGCTTGAGCAACAACAAAGCCCCAGCCCCTTGTTTTTCTCATGCGAGAGGCGCAACACGCTGAACGCAGGGGTCCGAAACGAACCAGGCATATTATACCACGTTGACCGCGCCAATGTCCAGACGCCCTCATGTCGAACGACCGTTCAGACCGTGGGAAAGGCATAGCTCGGTGAGCGTCTACCAGCCCTCGTCTCTCTCCCCAGGCTTGGAACAGGCACGTTTTCGGGGTCCCGCCTCTGTGATTTGCAGTTTTTCTGTAAACAGAGTATAATACTGCGCTGTGTCATCTTAGGACGATTCACTACCAAACGGATGGACGTGCGGATATCTCACGGGAGATCCTTATGCCTAAACGCACTTGGCAACCCAAGAAACGTCGTCGTAGCCGCGTTCACGGCTTTCGGGCTCGAATGCGTACCAGGGGTGGTCGCAGAGTACTTGGGCATCGTCGTCTCAAAGGCCGCAAGCGGTTGACGGTCTAGCAGGGTACCACTTCCAGAGAGGAGAAACAGGCACAGCTCAAGTGAAAAGTGTTGGCAATATCTATTAACTCATCCTGGGCACACTTGAAGAGAGGGGGGAGGCCTGGCATAGCTATTCCTTAGCTATCGCCTATCGTATCCAATTGTCCTCGGACGAAACAGGTTGCGATAGGCGATTGTTCATACGGCAATGTTAAGAAAGACATACCGCTTGAGAAGCAATGCACGCATAGAAGAGGTGAAACACAGTGGACGATCTTGGCACAATCGGTGGCTAGTGTTGGCTAGGCGCGCCAACGAGTGTCGGGAAAGTCGCTTTGCCTTTTCCGTCAGCCGCAGGATTGGCAAGGCCGTCGTGCGCAACCGAGTCAGGCGGCTAATAGGGGAGGCAATTCGCCATCGCCTGCCCCTTATCCGGGGCGGATGGGACGTGCTTCTGATCGCTCGCCGGCCAGCCAAGGGCGCACGATTCGAGCAGATCGATCGTGCAGTCGCCGACCTCTTGAGACGTTCTCATCTTCAGGTCGACAGCCCAACCTTGACACGGGCTCCACGGGCAGGGAATAGCCGCTCGCATTCTTCTCACTTGGGAATCTGTAGTAGATTAGAGGCCCAGGGAACCCTGGCTGACTCGCCTTCGTTCAACGTCGCAACTGCGGTCTCTGGGCTGAATCGGCTAGACTCGCGCATGCTATGCTGACCCATGGACGATCTCTGGTTG
>Ga0114930_10002249_pt1 | contig 17531 bp, 13 predicted proteins | sample AnhtaG_FD_87300 | JGI IMG/M metagenome (GOLD analysis project Ga0114930, IMG submission 87300) | Deep subsurface microbial communities from Anholt, Denmark to uncover new lineages of life (NeLLi) - Anholt_01485 metaG | ecosystem: Environmental > Aquatic > Marine > Oceanic > Sediment | place... | reverse complement strand
CGCGCCAGCCAGCTCCGCTGAGGGATTGTGGCAACCATTCCCCGTCCACGTTTTGCCGGAGCCGCTGCGGAGTTTCATCATTGAAGGCGCACAGGCAATCGGCTGCGATCCGTCGATGATCGCGCTCCCGGCCCTGGCGGCGGCGGCGAGTGTCATCGGCACGACACGGCGGATTCGCTTGAAACGTACATGGTGTGAACCGGCGGTGCTGTGGGCCGCGATTGTGGCGTATAGTGGAACACTAAAAAGCCCCGCTCAGGAGTACGCCCTGCGTCCTTTAATGCGACTACAAGCCGACGGCTTCCGCAAACACGCCGAAGCGATGGAGCAGTACGAGCGAGACAAGCTGACGTATGAACGCGACCTAGCGCAATGGAAACGGCAGAAGGGTGACAGCGACCCGCCAGAGAAAACCGAAGAGCCAAAGGCCGAACGGTTTGTGTGTGCCGATGCCACAATTGAGGCGTTGGGGCCGATTCTAGAGAGCAACCCGCGTGGCGTGCTACTTGCCCGCGATGAGCTGGCCGGGTGGCTTGGGAGTTTCGACCAATACAAGTCGGGGCGTGGCGGGGATACGGCGTCCTGGCTGGAGCTGCACCGGACCGGACCGCTCATCATCGACCGCAAGACGGGAAAGCGAATCACGTATGTCCCCCGCGCGGCGGTGTCAGTCTGTGGCACGATTCAACCCGACACGCTGCGTCGCTCGCTTGGCCGTGAGCATTTTGAGAACGGCCTGGCAGCTCGGCTACTGTTGGCGATGCCACCCCGGCAGCGGAAGCGGTGGACCGACCACGACGTGGCACCAGAAACGGTGAAGCGCTTCGCCTCGATGCTCGGAAGGCTTCGGGAGCTACGACACAACACTGACGACAACGGCGAGCCGGTGCCGGTGGACGTGCCGCTGAGCGATGACGGACGCCGGGCGTGGGTCGCATTCTACGACGAACACGCGAGGCGACAGCACGATATGCACGACGGTGATCTGGCGGCGGCGTTTAGCAAGCTGGAGGGGTATGCAGCCCGGTTCGCTCTTGTGTTTCACTTTATCAAGTGGGCAGCGATACCTGGCGACGACCGCGCCGCGATCGGGCCAGAGAGCATCGAGGCCGGTGCCGAGCTGGCCCGGTGGTTCTGTACCGAAACAGAACGGCTGTACGGGATGCTTTCCGAGAGCGACGAGGACCGCGAGCAGCGGGAGCTGGTCGAGTACGTCCGATCGCATGGGGGTTCGGTAACGCCCCGCGACCTGATGCGTGCTGGGCCTTGCTTCAAAATGGCGGACGATGCACGGGCTGCCCTGGACAAGCTGGCGTCCGCAGGGCTCGGGCGTTGGGAGTCGCCAACGCCTACGTCGAAGGGCGGGCATCCGACAAGGCGGTTCCGGCTTACTGACAGCACTGACGCTGACACAACCAGGGCTGGCGCGGTCAAAAACGGGGGTTGCGTCAGTGTCAGTAGTGTCAACGATATCGAAGCGCTTGCGGCAGCTCCCGACGATTCAGACGCAGCGGAGAGGGTGGCGATCATGGCCGTCGAGGCAGAAGAGGAACAGCGCGCCGAAAGGGAACACGCGAGCGGGGCCGGCTACCCACTTGAATAGATATCAGCATGATGATAAGATCGGACGACGTGGTAGAGCATGACCTAGGCGACGCGATCCGTAAGGCATTCGGCGATAGCCGGTTGTCGATGTCGGCATTGTCCAAACAAGCCGGCGTACCCTACGCGGCGGTGCACGGTCTGCTCAACGGCACGTCGGACGCGAGGCTTTCGACGGCGACGAAACTCTGCCGGGTGCTTGGGTTGGAGCTGCATCCGATGCGGCGTGGAAAACGAAAGGGCGAGTAATGGCGAGTCTAGTCAAGGTAAGCAGTGGCAAGGTACCCGCACGGGCAGTGCAATTCACCGATCCTGACGGCAACCGGCGAACGATCCGGCTGGGCAAGTGCGGGCTGGAACCGGCGCGGGAGTTCAAACGGAAGGTCGAGATTCTGCTTTCGCACACGATCACCAACGCGCCGCTGGACGCACAGACATCGGCCTGGGTGGCTGGTCTACTGGACAAGGTGCACGCCAAGCTGGCGGCGGTGCGGCTTGTGGAACCGCGCGAACCTCCTCCTACGGCACCAACGCTCGGTGCCTGGCTCGATAAGTATATCGGGCAGCGAAAGGCGGAATTGAAACCAGCGAGCATTGCAAAGCTGGGACGCACGGCCTGTTTCGTGAGGCGGTATTTCGGAACCGACATCGCCATCGACGCAATTGCCGAGGACTCCGCTCACGACTGGCGAGCGTGGCTGCGATCACAGGGAATCAACGACGCCACAGCGGGGACGCACGTCCGCAACGTCAAGCAGATCTTCACCAACGCGGTCAAGCGAAAGCTCATCGGCGAGAATCCATTCGCCAACCTAATCGGTCCGGTGGGTGTGGCGGACCGGGACCGCTACGTCGCGTCCGATGAAGCCGATGCGATCCTAGACGCTTTCCCGGGTGCCCGCTGGCGGGTGCTCATTGGACTGGCGCGGTTTGCGGGACTCCGGGTGCCTAGCGAGACACACATCCTGACGTGGGCCGACGTGGACTGGGATCGCGGGCGGTTGTCGGTCTACTCTCCCAAGACGGAGCGGTACGAGAAACACCGGCGGCGGACGGTGCCGATCACGCCGCAGCTCATGCGGCTGCTACAGGACGCTTTTGACGCGGCTGAGGACGGCCAGGAGCGTGTCTGCGGCCTTTCCCGCAACAACCTGCACCGGATGGTGCAGGCGATTCTGAAACGGGCCGGAATCGTCCCGTTCCGGCGGTTCTTTCAAGTGCTGAGGCAATCGTGTGACACGGAGTGGAAGCAGACCTTCCCGTCGTATGCCGTCGATGTCTGGCTTGGACACAGTGAGCGAGTGTCCGAGCGGCACTACCTAATGATTCCCGACGATGTGTGGGACCGGGCGGCGGGGCTTGTGGATTCTCCCGATCCGGGCGCTGCAAAATGCGCTGCAGTAAGCTCTCGCACCGAGTCGCAGGGACTCGCAAACAGCGAGAGTGACAAGGGCACGTTACATCCAGAAAACCCTAGAAAAATAGGCGTTTTCGTGGGTTTGGGGGGCGAAAACGCCACTAGCGGCGCCCGGGATCGAACCGGGGACCTTGGGTTTATGAATCCCACGCTCTAACCATCTGAGCTACGCCGCCGGGAGATAGCGAATTAAGAATAGCGAATTGTGAAAAAGAAGAAAGCGCCCGGCTCGGAAGTCTCTTGCGGTCAGGCGTTTCCCGTTTTTCCGCCCCCCGTTTTTCCTATGCCTCCGCTCGAGCTTCACCGGCTGGCATTCACTATTTGCCCTTCACTATCCGCCTTTCGCTATTCGCCATTCGCTATTCTTATTTCGCGTCCTTTACCTCGAACTCCGCGTCGATGACACCCTCGTCTTTGGGCGATGCAGACTCGGCGCCGCCTTCACCAGCGGAGGGTTGTGAGGCCGCTGCGGCCGCCGCCTGTTGCTTGGCCACCTCCTCGTAGACGATCTTGCCGATGGCCTGGGCTTCGCTCATCAGGGTATCGTGGGCCTTCTTGATCGCGTCCGCATCATCGCCCTTGACAACCTCACGGACATTGTTGATCGCGGCTTCGACTTTGCCCCGTTGATCGGCTGGGATCTTGTCGCCGTGCTCTTTGAGCTGTAGTTCGATCTGATAGGCGGCATGCTCGGCTTCGTTCCGGATCTTGACCAGCTCCGCCTTTTTCAGGTCGTCGGCCGCGTGCGACTGGGCCTCCTTCTTCATCCGCTCGATATCTTCCTTTGACAGCCCGCCACTGCCCTCGATACGTATGGACTGCTCCTTGCCGGTGGCCTTGTCTTTCGCGGAGACATTCAGAATCCCGTTGCGATCGATGTCGAAGGTCACGTCGATCTGGGGTATGCCGCGCGGTGCCGGCGCAATCCCCGGCAGATTGAACCGCCCTAACGTGCGGTTGTCGGTGGCCATCGGCCGGTTGCCCTGAAGCACGTGAATAGTCACCTCGGTTTGGCCGTCCGCAGCCGTTGAGAATGTTTCCGCCTTTGACGTCGGAATCGTCGTGTTGGCCTCGATCAGCGGCGTGGCTACGCTTCCAAGCGTCTCGACGCCCAGTGTCAGCGGAGTGACGTCGAGCAAAACGATATCCTCTTTTTCACCAGCCAACACCGCACCCTGGATGGACGCACCCACGGCGACCACCTCATCCGGGTTGATGCCCTTATTGGGCTCTTTTCCGAAGATTTCCTTGCATAACGCCTGCACCGCCGGCATCCGCGTCGAGCCGCCCACGAGCACCACCTCATCGATGTCTTTGGCGGTCATCTTCGCGCCTTCCATCGCCTCCATAACCGGCTTCCGACACCGCTCGGTAAGGTGTTTGGTCAACTGCTCGAACTGACTGCGGGTGACCGTCACCTGCAAGTGTTTGGGGCCGCTCTCCGTGGCCGTGACGTAGGGCAGATTGATCGTCGTCTCCATCACCGTAGAGAGTTCACACTTGGCTTTCTCCGCCCCCTCCTTGAGGCGCTGCAGGGCCATGGGGTCCTTTCGCAGGTCGATTCCCTCCTGCTTGCGGAACGTTTCAGCCAGATGGTTGATCAGCTCCTCGTCGTAATCATCTCCGCCGAGGTGCCCGTCGCCACTGGTGGCCTTGACCTCGAAGGTGCCGATCTCCGGGTCGATCTCGAGGATGGAGATGTCGAAGGTCCCACCGCCGAGGTCGAAGACGGCAATGGTCTGCTCCTTCTTCTTGTCCAGGCCGTAGGCAAGCGCCGCCGCCGTCGGCTCGTTGATAATGCGTTCAACCTTCAGCCCGGCGATCTCGCCGGCGTCTTTGGTCGCCTTGCGTTGGGAGTCGTTGAAGTAAGCGGGCACGGTGATGACCGCGCGATCCACCTTCTGCCCGAGGTAGTCCTCCGCGGTCTTCTTCAGATCCTGCAGGACCATGGCGCTGATTTCGGGCGGAGTATAGGGTTTGCCCCGGATCTCGACCGTGACGAGTTCCTCAGGTGCCCCGATCACCTTATAGGGCACGATCTTTTCCTCACTACTCACCTCGTTATGTCGCCGTCCCATGAATCGCTTGATGGAGTGGACCGTGTTTTCCGGGTTGGTGACCTGCTGATGGCGGGCGATCTGGCCAACGAGGCGTTCCCCTTTGTCGGTTATGGCGACGACGGAGGGCGTCAGGCGGGCCCCCTGTGCATTGGTCAGCACCTTGGCTGTGTCGCCTTCCATGACGGCTACGACGGAGTTTGTCGTGCCCAGGTCGATTCCGATAATCTTCGACATAGCGATCTCCTTAGCGTTCGATGTCGAGCGCCATGCAGGCGCACGCGTTTCTCTTGCGCGTCTGTACACGTGGTGTGCCAAGGAATGTCGGCACCAGCACCATGTAACCTATTGTCGAACAATAGGTAACGCGCTATACTCAAGGCCTGTGGAGCGCGACTGCCAAGCTGACAGTCTCCCGCACTGCGGAATTGGCACTCACAGCCAGCCGCACCATGTACGCCGGGCGGAAAAAGTGCTTGGGTCCGACCGAATGGCCGATAAACTGGGGAACCATGGACACGGAACCACTTGAAACCGCCGAAGCGCATGATTTGCCGACGGTTCGCCAGCAGTCCGTGTTCGTGGAGAACCGGGTCGGGCAGCTCATGCACCTCACTAAGTTGTTCGGCACGACCGAAATACGCATCGTAGCCGTCTCGGTCATCCATTGCGTTGACTGTGCAATCTGCCGGATGATCTTCGACGACCCCGACCGGGCATACGATGTGCTCACCGGTGCACGGTTCCAGGTCAGTGAGACGGAACTCCTCGTCATCAGCCTCCCGCGGGGCAAACGCGCCCTACTGCAAACGTGGGCGGCGCTACTGGGTGGCGAAATCAGCGTCCACTACACCTACCCGTTGCTTACCCAGCCGAAGGGCGCCCCTGCGATCGCCCTTCTCCCCGACAGCATCGAACAAGCCATCTGCGTGCTCCGCGAACGTGGCTTCGACGTCCTTGACCAGGCAGATCTGTTAGACGCACGGCATCAATAGCCGGCTTTGCTCGTGTCGCCTTGGGCCTGTTGGGCGAGATTCCAGCCGGGTCTGTATCGAATCTCGCTGCGGCTACGTGCCTGTAAGAATGACAAACAGGAGCGGCACCAGGACTACCAGGGCGGCATCCATCAAAAGCCAACGGCGGAGCTTCCCAAGGTGTTCAAGGCCCAACATCCGTATGAATGGGCGGCGGCTGCGAAGGACTATGGCCGGCGCCACCGCCAGGAACCACAAGGTGGCCGTGGACACGCAGAGCCCCGCCATAAGGCCCAACAGAAGTGCCACGTAATGACCCTGGCGGATTGCAATCAGCGTAACAAGCACAGCCGCACCACCGACTGTTTGCAACACACCGATGGACCATAGGTCTAGCAATCGCAGGTCCAGCCAGCGGGTAGCTTCTTCGATAGCAGCGCTAACGTGCACGTCCGCGCCACATTCCGGGCAACGCACGTGGTCCGGGTGGCCCCGCAGATCATAACCGCACTTGGGGCAAGGTGCGGCGGTGGCGAGCACCGTGGTGGGGTTTGCCTCAGGCATGGCTTTTAGTGTAACACGCTTGGCAGATTCCCGTCAGCTTTGCGGGTAGACTATGATCGCCTACAATGGGCGTGCACCCGGCATAATATTAGAGGATCATCGTGTGCCCGCAGCGGTTGTGCACTGTATCACCCTATTCCCATTGACCATTCCGCTGCGCCGAAAGGTGATCCACGCCGCCTCACGTCGCGCTCTTGCCGATCCCGTCGTCGCGGCGGTCGAACTCACCAGCGGCATCATAGGGTATGGCGAGACCCACGCTCGACACTACGTGACCGGTGAAACCGTCGATTCGGTCAGTGAAGCCGTGTCCGGCGTGTATGCCCCGGTCTTGATGGACTTTCACCCCACGTCGTTCCCGGAAGCTCTCGAAGCGATCGAATTGTTACCCTGGCGCGACGCTAAGAACCATTTGATCGCGGCGGCGCGGGCGGCTGTCGAGCTCGCGTTGCTGGATGCGGCCATGCGCGCCTTCGGACGTGACATTAACGATGTCGTTCAATGGATGGGCCTACCTGGTTTCGGTACGCCCGGTAGTGCCAGGCAAGTGCGGTACAGCGGCGTCCTGGCAGCCGGAGAACTTGCATCGACGCTGCGTCAGCTTCGCCTGATGTACTGGGCGGGGTTGCGGGAGTTCAAGCTCAAGGTGGGACTGGAGGGGGATCGTGACCGGTTGCAACGTGTCGCTTCTTATCTCGAGCGGGCGATTACCAAGGGCCGGGCTTCGTTGCGCCTGGACGTCAACGGGCGTTGGTCGAAGGACGAAGCGATCGAGTGGCTTAGTGACGCCGCCTACGTGCCAATCGCCGCAGTGGAGCAACCACTGCCCAGGGGGAACGAAGACGACCTTCTGATTCTCCGCGACCTGTTCGATACCCCGATTATCCATGACGAGTCGTTGATCACTATCGAGGACGCTCATCGACTGATCGATCTGGGCGCGGCGGATGGATTCAATATTCGGATCAGCAAGTGCGGTGGGTTGATCCCCTCGCTGCGTCTTGCCGCCCTGGCCCGCAGGAAGGGCGTCCGCCTTCAGCTCGGGTGCATGGTCGGCGAAACCAGCATCCTATCAGCAGCCGGTCTGCGCTTCCTGGAAGTATGTCCAGGCGTTATGTGGGCGGAGGGATGTTTCGGCTCATTGCTGTTAAGCACGGATACTGTTACGAGGCCTTTACGCTTCGGCTACGGTGGCCGGCCGCCGCGGTTGCGAGGCCGCAGCCTTGGAGTCGAGGTCGATCCGCAACGCCTGCGGCTTCTTTGCGAAGACCATCCGATCGTGATCAATCTTTAGAGGTTGGACTCATTCGCGAAGCAGATGCGATACCCGGTGGGTCTCTTGAGCCACATCGCAGAGCGTCTGCCAACTGGCTTTCGCACGGTCGATAAGGCCCATGTTCTGCAGGGCCAGGGCGACGTTGGCCGCATAGTCGAGGTTACGCGGCTCCTTGCCGGCTGCATACTCGAAGCGATCGAGGGCGACTGCAAACTCGTTCTTGTCGGCGAACATCAAGCCGAGCTGATAGTGAAGCTCGACAGACTCCGGGTCAACCTCCAAGGCGCGCTTCAGAACGTTCATCGCCTCGTCGGTTTGACCGGTTTGACGCAAGGTGAGCGCCAAGGTAATCAGAGCTTTGAGGTACTGCGGATTGATCGAGACCGCGTGACGGAGGGCCTCGATGGCCCCAGTCAGATCGCCTTCATGTCTTAAGAGCAACGCGAGCCGGTAGTGTAGGTCCGCGTGGTTGGGGTGCTGCCGTAGCGCGGAGCGGAGGTTGGCGATCTGCCGCTGAACCATAGTCGAGACGTCATCGTCCGGAGGCCCGTCCGGCGCGGCGGCGATGGCCCGCGGGGAGAGATACTTGCGCGCCTGTTCAGCGACCGACACCCTCAACTGCAACCGGGCCATCTCGCTGAACAGCACCGTGCTATTGGGCTCAACCTCAGCGGCCATCTCCAAGCTGGACAGAGCATCCTTGCTTCTCCCCAGTGCCTGCTGGGCGACAACGAGGCCGAGATAGGCGCTGACGATACGATCGTTTATCTCGATCGCCCGGTTGAAAGCCTGGGCAGCCTCAACGTATTTGCCTTCGCGCAAGCGCGAAACACCCACTTTGATCGTGGCTTCCAGATAGTTCGGATTGAGCTCGACGGCCCGCGAGTAGGCCTCCATAGCCTGAGTCTGCCGGCCCATTTTGCTGTATAGATCGCCGAGCTGGAGGTGTTGGTCGGCGCACTCCGGCCGTCGCTCGATCAGACCCTCGAGAACCTCGACGGCGTCTTCGTACCGCGCCGCATCGATGCAGGCGGTGACTAAATCATCCTGGGCATCCCAGTTGTCCGGCTCGATGGTTATCACGAACTGGTACTGGCGAATGGCACTCTCGAAACGTTTCGCCCGCAGGTAGAGGTTGGCCAGCGTCAATCCCGCGGCCAGATCGCCCGGCTCGCACCAGCACAGGTGTTCATAGTGCGTAATAGCCATATCAACGTTATCAAACTTGAGATAGATCGCGGCCAGCCGTTCGTGAGCATTGCGCAGTTGTGGCGAGACATCCAACGCGGATTCGTAAGAAGTGATTGCCTCTTCAGATTCACCGAGCCTCTCCTGGCAAAAACCGAGCGCAAACCACGTCGCTCCGTCTTCTGGTTGATGCTCCAAGGTTGTGCGGAGTTGCTCAATCGCGGCCTGGGTCAGCCCGAGCTCGTCCAGGGCGCAAGCCAGGCCGATTCGGGTAACCCGGTCGGTCGGATCAAGCTCCAGGGCGCTGAGAAACGTATCGCGAGCCCGGCTGTATTGGTGATCGACGAGCATCCGGATGGCCAGCTTTCGTCGATACTCGATGGAGTCCGGTTGGCTCTCGATGTAGGCTTCAAGCTCTTGTGTAGAGTAATGGCCGTCGTCGTGCAGCAGATCTCGAAATGCCGCAGCGAGCTCGGCAAGCAACCCCCGCCCCAATATCTCCAGCAAATAGGACATAGACCCCCGGGAACGTTACGCTGCAGGAAGTGCCTCCAGCGCTGCCATTGCCGCTTCGTAGCGGTCGTTAATGAGCAGCGCCCGGCGGTAGGCGCTGCGAGCACGAGTCACCTGCCCCTGATCGCGGTAGAGGTTGCCCAAGAGATAGTACACGTCGGCGTACTCGGTACCGGCGGCAATAGCCCGCTCGAGACGTGTCGCGGCGTCGGCACTGCGATCCGTCTGTTGATACAGTTTCCCCAGTTCAATCAGGGCGCGGGTGAATGTCGGATCGATCTCGACCGCCCGCTCATTTTCATCAATGGCATCCCCGTTGCGGCCGAGTCGGGAAAGCACGCGCCCGCAGTGATAGTGCAGTTCCGCGTGTTCAGGCCGGCGTCCCACCGCCGTCTTGAGTGTCTCTAGGAGCATGGCGAAGATCCGTTCATCGGTTCTCTCCGTGGGAAGCGCAAGGAAGGCGTCGACGAAGTCGGGCTCAGCCTCAATCACGCGCGAGAGCTCCTCGATCCCCCGATCGTCGTGGCCGGGATCGTGAGGCATATCAGCCCGCAGACGAACGGAGTGTCCTTGGTGGCGGGCGGCCTCGGCGGCCTGAGCGAGCAACAGGCCGATGCGCGCATCGTGGGGCCTGCGCACCTGAGCACGCTGCAAATGCTGCAAGGCCTCGTCCGGTGCGTTCCGGATGCCGCAACACAGCGCCAGACTCACCAGTGCCTCCGTGTGATCACGATCAATGTTGATTGCCTGTGTGAAGCGAAGCTCGGCTTCTTCGTATCTTTCCAGCGATATCAGCAGCATGCCGAGTTGCAGATGGAGTTCGGCACATTCCGGGTTCTGCCGGATTCCATCGCGAAGTGATTGGATCGCCGCCTCAGTGTTGCCGGAATACCACAAGGTAAGAGCGTGGCGAATGCGGGTGGACGCTTCTGTCTCATTCTGGGCGACTGCCTCAGCGAATTGTCCTGCCGCAGCGTCGGGCTTTCCCTCACCCAACAGGCAAGCCGCCAGATAGGACGGCAGCGACTCGTCGGTGCATCCGTGGTCCAGGGCGAGTTTGAATGCCGCCTCGGCTTGGTCGTACCGCCCGGCATTCAGCAGGCAAACGCCGCGACGCACCTGGTCGGCTGCCTCGTATCGAGTCTTCAGAAGTGTCAGCAGCTCTTCACGCGGCAGGTTCCGCCGCTTGGGTTTGCAGGATTGCGATTTGTTCTCGGACATTATTCATCCACTCTCGGAATCGATAGGCCTCCGTCTCGGTGCTATATCGGTACGTTGTCTGTTGGGGGTTACTAGTGACACCTTTGGACGGGCAGCTCTGTGAACGATCAGGATCTGCCGGAATCTGCGATGGTGGGTGGCCCAGGTCGTGGTCAGCCGGCAAGGCGGCGGACTTGCGTCAAACGCAGGACGAACAGAGTGACAACAGTTATCGGGTGCTTGTTCCGAGCAGGCCCACTCTTAGGTCGGCCCGTTCCTGTGGCGTGAAAACGTGTCCTGTGACGAACGTGGCAACCAGCAGCAGGGCGAGAACCGGCAGGGCGACAGACCAACCGAAGCCTACCGAGAAGGCGGCGACTACCAGAACCATGCTGGGAAGATCGAGGGCCAGGCGCTCCCTCCGTACCAGGCCGACACAAACGACCAGCGCGGCGGTCACACCGGCCACACCGGCCCACGCAGCCGACTGAAGAGCGATGACCTGAGTAGACGTCGTGGCATCGGCTGCCGGGCCCAGCAACATGTATGATACCGCCACGTTCACAACCGCGCCTATCAGCCAGGCGAGACACACATGCCGCGGCTTTTCCAGAACGTTCAATCGAACCGCAACCAGTCCTACGATCCCCACAAGCAAAAAGAACAGGATGAGCGGATCGTACGCCGCTGCACCCACCGCAAACTCTGCCGGGAACAACCGCATCACGACCGGACGTAGAACCGACAAGATGCTGGCACCTGCTATCAGCGCGATCAGGCATGCTTTCGTCAGCACCCGCATACGCGGTTCCGCCACCTCGCGCCCATCGTGCTCCCATAGCCGGTTGACGTTGGCCGCCACAACCGCGATCAGCATGACCGCACCGATCTGAACGAACTGAGTGATGATGCGTACGGCGTGGAAGGTGCCCACGGTCTCGCTGTCCGAAACCTTGAGTAGATACCACATCGGATAGTAGGCAAGGGCGTGCCACAAGATGGCCGTTCCCGCTGCCCAGGCACTGTAGGTCAGAAGGCTCGAGGCGGGGCGGGATGACTCCCTACCCGTTGGCTGGTCGCCCCTCGGTAAGCGGGCCAGCAAGCCCGGCGTGAAAACCAACACGGCAACTACACATGCGGTCGCGTAGGCCGCTATGAGGGCCCGTGCGGTTGTAAAGCCCCGAAGCGCGCCGGCCACAGCCAGAACCGCAAACACAAACGCCGACAGCAGCTCCGCGGCGCTGAATGCCCGAAACATCCGCAGGCCCTTGAGCAACCCGAGAAGTGTGTGGTACAGCGCCAGTGTCAATACACAGGCCAGCGAAACCAGCATCAAAGCTCCGCCCGCGGAGTTTTCGCCGGCCGGCATATCCGGGCCGGTGGCAAGCCTCGCCGCGGAAAACAGAACCGACCCAACGGGCTGCGCCAACAGGCCCAAGATCACCGTCACCGCCAGAGTGACGCCAAAGACAAGCACCGATGAGCGAATCACGAACCGGCGAAGCGCACCTGCGGATTCGTGGAAGGGAACGTAACGGGTTACGCCTTCATACAAGCCTGCACTGCACAGTGGAAGCAGCACGTTGACCACCAGAAGTGCCACGCCGAACAGGCCGAACTGGGCTTGTGAAATCAGCCAGGCCAGAGCCACGCCGCGTGCCAATCCGATCAGCCTGGAGATGACCGATGCCGCCGCACTCAGCCCGACGGATGTCGCCACGGAATCGGCACGATACAAACGGTCCAATAGGGCGGCTAGACAAACGACCATGGCGACTCTACGCTTCCCGCGACAACCGCGCTGCGGGAACATGCTCGCCAATGCTAGTCGACGCCTTACTCAATGCCAACCACCGTTCGCCACACACCCTGGCCGTCGATGACGGTGTCCGCTCGCTGACCTACAGGCAACTTGCGCGCTTGGCCTCCGTGATGCGTGACGTGGTTCGGCATAGTACACAATCCGAACGGGTGGGCATCATGCTACCTGCGTCGTCGGTATTTCCAGCGGCTTTATTCGGTGTGCTCTGGTCGTCGAGGATTGCCGTCCCGCTAAACTTCCTGTTAAACCCCAACGAACTCGCCCGGATCGTCAAAGACGCCGGGCTCGATCTCATCCTGACGATTCACCACTTTGAACATCTTGGTGCCGAGTTACCCGCGCGAATGCTCTTTCTCGAGGACTTACCCCTCAAACGAAAATCGGCCTTCGCCCTGCTCAGGCGCCTCCCGCCGGCGCCCACGACCAATGCCCAAGACACCGCCGTCATTCTCTATACGTCCGGCACGACGGCTGAACCCAAAGGGGTCGAGCTGACGTACGGCAATCTGCACAGCAACTGTGTGGACACGATTCACTCCCTCAACGTAGATCCTCGTCAGAAGATCCTCAACATCCTGCCGCCGTTCCACATCTTCGGGCTCACTGCCAACGTGTTGATGCCCGTTGTGCTCGGGGCGACGGTCTACGCCATCCCGCGCTTCAGGCCGCTTGCCGTCGTCAAAACGGTGGTCGCGAAGAAGATCACAGTCATCATGGCCATCCCCAGTATGTATGCTGCCGTGTTGAGGACCAAGTCAACTCGGCCGGATTCGTTCAGCTCAATCTATCTGGCCATCAGTGGTGGAGAGCCGCTGCCTGAGAATGTGCGCGCCGGTTTCAAGGAGCGCTTCGGCGTTACCTTGCGGGAAGGCTACGGCCTGACGGAGACATCGCCGGTCGTGTCAATCAACTCGTTGGACATTTGCCGGGAGGGAACAGTCGGCAAGCCGATCCGCAACGTGGAAATCCGCATCGCCGGGCCGGATGGGGAGGCTCTGCCGGTTGGCCGGGACGGCGAGATCCTCGTTCGCGGGCCGGGCGTCATGAAGGCGTACTACAACAAACCGGACGATACCCGGCGGGTAATTGATGCCCAGGGGTGGCTCCAGACCGGCGACGTCGGCCGGTTCGACCAGGACGACTTTCTCACGGTGACCGGTAGGGCAAAGGACATGCTCATCATCGGTGGGGAGAATGTCTTCCCCGGCGAGATAGAAGCGGTTTTGGAAGCCCACGAAGCGGTTCTGGAAGCCGCGGTCATCGGCGTCCCGGACGAATCCCGCGGCGAAGCACCGGTGGCATTCGTGATTCCCAGACGCGGGGTCCAGGTTGGTGAGCAGGAGCTGCGCAATTGTGCGAAACGCGCACTGGCGGGCTTCAAAGTCCCCAAGCAGGTCTACATCCGCGAGGATCTGCCCAAAGGCCCCACCGGCAAGATCCTCAAGCGCCGCCTCCGCGAGCTACTGTGACCGTGCCTATGCTTCGCTTGTAGTGTCCCCCTGAGCAAGGGGCAAAGTAGGGCTACTTGCCGTTTGCCAACCTGCCCCGAATGCCTTTGCAACGACGCGGCATACTTAACGACATGCCTATATGCTCGGAGGCAAATCCGAATAGCGGCGAGCTAGGATTGAGCCAGTGCGGTGCTCCAAGATGATAATTATATCGGATCGTTGCTAACCGGGCTCGAAAATGGGCATCGCCTGAAAAGCAGCACTTTACAGAGCCAGGCCGGCAGTAAGCTTATTTATTATTTTTTTGAGGGGGGGGCTTGAATACGATTATCGGATCGTTTAAGCTGGTGTGAAGAACGCTGGACGCGACGTGATGTCGTACCATCAAGTACCGAAACGCCGCGACCGGCGATTCAACTGTCTGTATTAGCACGTGGTCAGCCCCTGGCGTAGGGGGTGCGTTCAGCACGTGGCTGTCTTGTCAATCTACGGAGGATCTTCAAATGAAAAGTACGTTCAAGGTGACAGGCGCAGTAATCATTTCAATTGTCGCAACAGGCTTGCTGGTGTGGTTTGCGATCCCGCATGTCCGGGCGGACGATGGGGGCGGTGGTGGTAAGGCTAGCGTATGCGGCGCTACTCCCGGATGCCCTGAGGGCGTCTGCTGCGGGCAAATCACTTCCCAGACTGCTGGCGGTTGCACTGCCAAAGGCTGTTGCGAGGGCTCCGATCTCTACTGCAGCGACAGCGAATCGCGCACGCCCGCGGACTTTCCAAAGGCCGCTATTACCGGCAACGGTTGTTGCCTCGTCCCAGGTGAGAGTCTGCAGGTTCGTTGCACCGAGCGCGAGTGCGGCGGAACGGCGTATATGTGCGGGAGCGGCACCTGTAACGACACGGGTGATCCACTAGGAACCAAGAAATATGCCCACCCGCCACAGTGCAGGGGAGTGTGCCCGCAGCAGCAGGAATAGGGGGACTTGACCGTGTACCTGGTCTTTGCACTTGCATCGGCGATCATCGGGCCCGTAGATGTCCCGAGTCACCTGCCAGACAGGCTGCGGCAGGTGATGGAGTCGCCGAAGGCGAACACATCCCAGATCGAATGGACGATCACGTATCTGGACGGCGTCGATGCCGGGCTGGTCGAGCAGCACATCACGCGCACGGTTGGTGACACGATCTGGCAGGTCAACCTGGGTGACGAGAAGGGCTATCATTGGACAGGGTATCTGCGTTCCCCGCGCAGCGACTCCGAGGAAGATCGACGCGAGGCGGAAGTCCCCAAAGAGGATCTCGCCGGTCCGTGGCACTCCCTTCTCTATGACGGGGTCGCGTGGCATCTCGAGCACCAGAAAAGGAGAATACCGCTCGGCGGCTGGGCCATGCCGGAAAACGAAGCTACCTATCAACGACCATTTGACTTTGCGGCGCCGGGCCTGCGTGTATCCTGCCCCGAGCTGCCGCGGAACATCCTCGGGTTGCGCGACAGGTTCCTGGAGGGATTCGACGGGGCTAAGTGGTCAGTGACCTCACGTGGCAACATCGAGACAATAACAGGCGAATTCCAAGACAAAGCGCTGGAGTGGGACCTGGACAAAACCCGAGGCGGGCAGCCCATTCGTGCGGCGTTCTACGTGGACACCGAGTTGCGGTACACATCCTACACCGAGCTGACGGAGATTGACGGCCGATGGGTCCCAAGTTCCATAAGCTTCTATCACGGTGGCGAGCAGCACCCCTACAAGGTCATAGACGTACAAAAGGCCTCGTTCGACAAGCCGGAGCACGTCCAGGAGATTACGCCGGAAGACATCGGTGTCCTGTTCGGCTCGCAACTGTATTGCGCCGAAGGCCTGTGCTCCTGGGATGGCACTGGGTTGATCAACTATATAGACGAATACTACGAGTTGCTTTTCCTCTACGGCCTGAGGCCCGGTCCGATCATTACCAAAAGGCAGGCGAGTTTAGAGCACAAAACGGTTGAGGAACTGCTCGCGGGTTGGGACAGGACCATGGAGCAGTGGCGGGAGAGGTACCTCAAGCAGCACGGCGAAGAGCCTTGGGTGGTAAAGAAATCCGAGGCACCCGACGAATGGGACCTGTACGTGGCCAAGTTCATCAAGAAGCACAATCTGGATGAACCGCGCGTCAAGCGGGCCAACGAGCTGCTCGGTCGGGCCAAGAAGCTGCGCGATTACCACAAGCGCAAGAACCGCAGCGAAATCAGGAAAGCCAAAGAGGAAGGTAACACGGAAAAGATCGCCAGGTACGAGGCGGTTACCGAGCGGATCTTCAAACGGGTCCTGGTCCGCGGCTTGCATAAGCTGATCCCTCGCGAACAGCGGCGCGCGGGATAACACCACGCCGTGACACGGGGAAACTCCCAGGTTTGTCTGACCCGTATGAGGGTGTACTCTTGCCGATGCCCTCGTACAAACACGTTATAGCGTATCGTTGATCACTCACCCCTCGTGCTGCTCGATGGCGGTGTAGAGGTCGTCGGCGCTCTTGGCCCGGGCCGCCGGCCGGAATCGCCAAAAGCTCGCCGCATAAACGGTCATGCACCCGGCACCCTCCGTCGTTTGTCAGGGCTGCGAAAACGCGGTATAGTGGTTGCGTGACGGCTGGGGAGTTGGGTTTCCCGGCCTGTAAGCGGACGGCTGAGTCTTAGGAGCAACTTACGTGAAGGTACCGATCGCTGACCGGGTTAAGTCCATACAGCAGTCAGACATCCGCCGCTATTCGGCGATTTGTGCGGCCATGAAAGGCGTGAACCTCTCGCAGGGGGTTTGCGACCAGCCGGCACCGGATGCGGTCAAGCAGGCCGCCAAACAGGCCATCGACGACAACCACGCCACCTATACGAACCTGCGGGGCATCATCGAGCTGCGCCAGGCCGTTGCCAAGAAAATGCGTGATTTCAACGGGATCGAGTGTGACCCGGAAACCGAGGTCGCGGTGAACGTCGGCAGCGCCGGTTCATTCGCGTGTGTGGCCTTGTCCACGCTCAACCGCGGCGACGAGTGCATCGTCTTTTCGCCGTTCTACAGCTACCACGTGAACCTGCTGCAGCTTCTCGACGTGGGCGTGCGATACGTCGACTTAAAGCCACCGGATTGGCCGTATGACCCGGCCCAGTTAGAGGCGGCCTTTACCGATCGCACACGGATGATCCTGGTGTGTACGCCGAGCAATCCGACGGGCAAGGTCTTCTCCGAAGCGGAACTGAAGCAGATTGCGGCGCTGGCGAACGAGTACAATGGCTGGATCGTGACCGACGAGAGTTACGAGTACATCACCTACGGTAAGGAGCACATCAGCGTGGGCCGGTTCCCCGAAGCGCGGGACCGGACGCTTACTATTACCGGTGCCTCCAAGACCTACGCCGTGACTGGCTGGCGCGTGGGGTACACGATCGGTCCAGCCGACATCATCAGCCGGATCGCCGTGGTCAACGATTTGCT
>Ga0114930_10002246_pt1 | contig 17549 bp, 12 predicted proteins | sample AnhtaG_FD_87300 | JGI IMG/M metagenome (GOLD analysis project Ga0114930, IMG submission 87300) | Deep subsurface microbial communities from Anholt, Denmark to uncover new lineages of life (NeLLi) - Anholt_01485 metaG | ecosystem: Environmental > Aquatic > Marine > Oceanic > Sediment | place... | reverse complement strand
GCTAACTGTGCCGAGAGCAACTGGACGCATGATCACAACCTCGAGGTGAGAAGCCGCATGGAACCCGTAGCGGTCTTTTCCATCGGTGCACTGCTCGTTCTGTCGCAGGCGTGCCACGCGCAATCGGATGACTCGAAGGCCATTGTCTGCGAGGGCGCCTACGGCCATCATCTGCAGGGCATTGCGGGCAATCAAAAGGACACGCTCTACTGGAGCTTTACGACCACGCTGGTCAAGACGGACATGAATGGCACCGTGCTGGCCAGCGTGCCGGTCGAGAACCATCACGGCGACCTGTGCTATGTGGATGGGAAGGTGCACGTGGCCTACTCGAATCACTTCAACAGGCCCGGGGCGGACTCCAAGGTGTACATCTACGATGCCGCCGACCTTTCGCTTCTGGGGGTGAAGAATGTCCCTGAAGCGACGTTCGGCGCGGGCGGAATGGAACAGCACAACGGGCATTTCTTCATCGTCGGCGGCCTGCCGCCCGATCACACGCAGAACTACGTGTACGAGTATGACGCCGACTTCAAGCACATCGCCACGCACACCATCCGGAGCGGCTACACCCGCCTCGGGATCCAGACCGTCTGCTTTCATGACGGATACTGGTGGTTCGGTTGCTATGCGGTTGACGGTGAGAGGGGACTGCTCAAAACCGACGAGGCCCTCAGCCTGCTCGGAATCTACAACGTCTCGCCCGCCATCGGCCTCGTCGGCTGGGGAAAGGGTCGCTTCTTGTTCGCACAGCACTTTGGCGAGAAGTGGCAGGCGAAGGCAGTGTGGGCGCGGCCGGATGATGAGCTGGGTCTGGTGAGCGAGTAGGCTTTCAGGAGGCCGTCGAAGCGCTGCGGCAGCAGTTTGGTGGGCGAGTTTATGTGGCGGCGCTGACGATGGGTAGCGCCCGGCGGGTGATGGTGAGATGTCGGCTCAGAATCGTCCGGATGAGGTGTCGCGCCCGCAGGCTCAGCATGGGCAAAAGCAGGCGCGACCAAGAAAAAGACCCCACCCATGGGGCTGCGACCGCCGGCAGGCCGCCGGGATCGTCCGGCCCCGGCACTTCGCCAGCGGCCAGCGCATGCAGCCGCCGGAGTGGCGACAACCGCAGCGCCTTCGCAGCCAAGCGAAGGGGCTGCTCTGTTCTTCCGCTCCACGCCGGCATAGCAGGCCGAAGGGGCCCGGCCTAGCGAGGCTTGCTAGCACGTGCGCGTGCCGTGACCACGTTGACGATCTTGCCGGGCACGACTACAACGCGAACCACGTCGCGAGCGCCAAGGCGATGCGAGACGGCCGCCAGCGCCCGCCGGCGCAATTGATCCGCATCCATGTCCTCGGTGGCGGCGATTCGGGCGGCCAGCTTGCCGTCGATCTGCACCGGCAACTCCCGCGTCCCAGCAGTGTGTAGGGCGGGGATGCCCATCCCCGCCGGCCTTTGCTGTCGGGCCTGGTCTCCCTGCCTCACCATCCCCTTCGCGCGCGGCCACGGCTGTGCATGCACGCTGTACGGGCCACCCAGCCGGCGCCACAGCTCCTCAGCCGCGTGGGGGGCAAAGGGCGCCAGCAGCAGGGGCACGGCGCAGCAGGCCTGCCCCAACGCCGCCGGGCTGGCTCCGTTGCCCACAGTCTGGCGAATCGCGTTCACGAGCGCTGCCAGGGATGCGATGGCCACATTGAAGGCGTACGTCTCCTCGAGCGCGCGCGTGACCTCGTGGATGCACCGGTCCGCCTTGTGCAGCAGCGCCCGGTCGGCAGCGCACGTAGCTGCGGTCCTGTCGGCGTGCACATCTGGCATCCCGCCAGCCGCGGGACGCCGCACCCGGGGGGCCACCAACTGCGGCAGGCGCAGCGCGCGGGCCAGCAGCCGCTGCATGCCCCGAAAGCGCACATCATCGTAGCGGACGTCCGCCTCAGCCGGCGCGGCGAACAGCAGCGCCAGCCGCAGCACGTCCGCGCCTACATCGTCCAGCACCGACGCGGCGTCCACGACGTTGCCCCGCGACTTCGACATCTTCGCTCCCTTGTGCAGCACCATGCCGATGACGAACAGCCGCTGGAACGGCTCGGGGCAGGGCGCCAGTCCAATGTCGTGCAGCGCGCGGCAGAAGAACCGCGCGTACAGCAAGTGCAGAATGGCATGCTCCACGCCGCCGAGGTACAAGTCCACGGGCATGCACGCCTCGGCCGCCTCGCTGCAGAACGGAGCCAAGTTGTGCCGCGGCGAGACGTAGCGCAGGAAGTACCAGGCCGAGTCCACGAAGGTGTCCAGCGTCTCCGTATCCCGCCTCGCAGGCCGTCCACATCGCGGGCACTGGGTGTTGACGAACTCATCCACCTGCGCCAACGGCTCACCCGTGAAAGGGCCCACGGTCTGGGGTGGAGGCAGCATCACAGGCAGTTCGTCGTCCGGCACGGCCACCATTCCACACGCCGGGCAGTACACGATCGGCACTGGCGCACCCCAGTAGCGCTGCCTGGAGACCGACCAATCGCGTAGCCGATACGTCACCCGCCCATCGGCAGATTCGCGCCCGATCCAGTTCCGCTGCATGCGCTTCACCTTGTCGGCCCAGCCGGGCAGATCGTCCAGTCCATCCACGAGGGCGTCCGCATACCGCGTGATGCGCAGGAACCACTGGGGCATGTTGCGGACCTGCACGAGGGCGCCGCACCGCTCGCAGCGGCCGCCGACCGCCTGCTCGTTGGCCAGGACGGTCTCGCAGTCCGGGCACCAGTTCGCCGGGCCCTCAGCGCGGTACGCCAGTCCGACCTCGTATAGCCGCAGGAAGAGCCACTGGGTCCAGCGGTAGTACTCGGGTGAGGACGTGTTGATCTCCGTGGACCAGTCGTGGCGGGTGCCAAGACGCTGCAGCGTCGGCTTCATGTGGGCGATGCACTGCTGGGTGAGCGCCGGCGGCGTTGTACCGAGGCGCTGCGCGGCGATGTCGGTGGGCAGCCCGAAGGCGTCCCAGCCGATGGGATGCAGGACGCGGCAGCCCAATCGCTCCCGATAGCGCGTCAGGGCGTCACCGATGGTGTAGAGCCGTGCGTGGCCGATGTGGAGTTCGCCGGAGGTATATGGGAGCATGTCCAGGAGGTAGAAGCGCTGCTCCTCCGAATTGCTCCCGCGGTCGTGTGCGACCGCAGGGGGGTCATTCGTCCATCTGCTCTGCCACATCTCCTCGATCTGCCTCAGATCCCGAGCCCCGAGTACATGGTGCATCACTCCTTTTCTTGCCTCGCTCCCTCCCCGCTTGCAGGGAGGGCCGGGGCGGGGTCGAAGCCCGACAGCACTAACGTGCTGCCGCGCGCTTCTTCCGCGCCGCTGCCTTTTTCTTCTTGGCTTTCTGCGCCGCCGGTTTCTTCTTGGCTTTCTTTGCTGCCGGCTTGCGGCGTTTGGCCCTGGATGCCGTAGCAGCCTCGGCAGCGTGGACGATCTTGTTGACCGCGTTGATGTAGGCCATCGCGCTGGCCTGGAGCACATCCGTGTGAGCGCCGACGCCTACGGCCGTCTCCCCGTTGCGCTCCACCCGCACCGTCGCCTCGCCTACGGCCGCCTTGCCCTCGGTGACGCCGCGGACGTTGTAGCCCACCAGGTGCAGCTTCACTCCGGTGAGCCGATCGATGGCCTTGTAGATGGCGTCCACGGGCCCGTTGCCGCAGGCGGCATCCTGCAGGATCCGATCCCCGCTCCGCATCCGCACCGTCGCCGTGGGGATGGCCTCACTGCCGCTCGTCGTCTGCACGGTCTCGAGTTGGTACGTCTCGGGCACCATGGACACCACGTTGTGCACGATGGCCTCCAGATCGCTATCGGTCACCTCCCGGCGCCGATCCGCGATGGTCATGAACCGCTCGTACGCCTCCTCGAGCTGCTTGTCGTCGAGGTCGTAGCCCAGATCAGCCAGGCGCTTGCGCAGGCCGTGTCGGCCCGAGCGCCGCGTCAGCACGATGCGACTGCCGCTCAGGCCAATGGTCTCGGGCGTCATGATCTCGTAGGTGCGCCGGTCGCTCAGCACACCGTGGATGTGGATGCCGGCGCCGTGGGCGAAGGCGTTCGCCCCGACGATCGCCTTGTTCGGAGGCACCGGAAAGCCGGTGAGCGTCGAGACCATCTTGCTCGTGCGCACGATCTCTCGCGTATTCACGGTCGTCTTGGCATCGAAGAGCTCCCCGCGCGTCTTGATGGCCATGACGATCTCTTCCAGCGCAGCGTTACCGGCGCGCTCTCCCATCCCGTTGATGCAGCACTCGAGCTGTTCCACGCCCTCGCGGACGGCCGCGAGCGAGTTGGCCACGGACTGACCCAGGTCGTCGTGGCAGTGCACACTGAGGCGCGTCTTCTTGATGTTCGGTACCGTCTGCATGAGGGAGCGGATGATCTCGGCGAACTCCCATGGGGACGTGTAGCCGACGGTGTCGGGGATGTTGACCACGGTAGCGCCGGCGTCGATCACCGCCTCGACGACCTCGGCCAGGTACTTCCGATTCGTCCGGCCGGCATCTTCGGTGGAGAACTCGACGTCGTCGCACAGCGACTTGGCGTACGCGACGGCATCCACGGCCATCTTGAGTATCTCGTCGTGCGTCTTGCGGAACTTGCGTTCCACGTGGATGTCGGAGGTGGCGATGAAGGTGTGGATGCGCGGCTTGTTCGCCGCCTTCACGGCCTCCCAGCACGCCTTGACGTCCTCGTGGCGCGCCCGCGACAGCCCGGCGATGATAGGCCCCCGGACTTCCCCGGCGATGGTCTTCACTGCCTCGAAGTCCTCCGGAGACGAAATGGGGAAGCCCGCCTCGATGACGTCCACTTTCAGGCGTGCAAGCTGGTGGGCGATCTGCAGCTTCTCGGGCACGTTGAGGCTGGCGCCCGGCGCCTGTTCGCCATCGCGCAGCGTGGTGTCGAAGATATGGATTTTGCGTGCCATCTGCTCCTACCTCCCTGCCGGTCGGGATGGTTCATGGTTGATGATTACGGCGTGGCAGATTCACCATTGACCATTTGCCGCTGCTGTGGCACCACCCGTACATCCCGACCAAACAAAAAAGCCCTTCGTCCCATGTTAGAGACGAAAGGCCTGAAGAACCGATACGGTTCTTAGTGGCGTTCCGCGGTACCACTCTACTTGGCTGTCCCGGACTCACCTGCCCGGCGCAGCCCTCTCAATCGGTACGGGAGTACGCATCCGCGTATCCGATACCGTCCCCCTTTTAACGGTGGGAGTTCCGTCAGGGTCTACTCAGGTACAGTACCTTTTCGGCCTGAGACTCGAGGGCGAGTTTCGACGGGTTAAGGATATGCCTCGCAGCACCCGGCAATTCTCTGAGATCCGGCTCCCGCGTACTACTCCCTGTCACGGTCTTTGGCTATATTGTGGCCTGATGCTACCACACAGCGCCCACTGTGTCAACTGCCCGCCCCACTGTAGGCGAGCAAGGACCGGAGGTCCTCAGAGCACCTGCGGCCCCTGTCTGAAGCGGGGCCCCGTACGGGGCTCGCCACGTGGGGGTCGGGACTGGGACCCCGGTGAGGTCCTCCCACCTCGGCCTGGCGGCGCACAGGTCCCCGCGCCACAACGCCACCGCAGCCCACGCCACCACCAGGGACACGAATCTGGATGCTGCCCCGCGGATTGAGCTCGCTTGACAATGGGTAGGCCTGTTGATAGAATATCGTTCCGCAGCGGAGGATCGGTATGGTAATCGACTGGGCAATGCTCGAAAAGCAATCGACCGAGCGCCTGATGGCGTTCGAGGAGCAGTGCTTCCAGAACGTGCGGCGCGAGGTGGAGGCGAAACGCCGGGCGCTCGAGGAGCAGGAACGCAAGAAACGCAAGAAGAGGAAGCGCCGGCGACGAACCTAAGGCTCCCGAGGCCAACGTGCGGGAGTTGATGCGTGCGGACTTGCGCGGCGATGCTTCGAAACGACTAGATAAGGCGGCGTAGCTCAGGTGGTCAGAGCGCGCGGTTCATACCCGCGTTGTCGGGGGTTCGAGTCCCTCCGCCGCTACCAGTTGTCCTCGTAGTGCAGAGACTCTTTGGCGCCAAGGAGTCTCTGTGTTTGTATTGGCATCCATGACAGCCGTTGCCCTACAAGCGCTATGGCGGCACCGGACGAGCTGGACGACATTAGACTGCTCATCGAACTCCTGGATCAGGAGAATCTGCTCGAGGTCGAGGTCGAGGCGGACGGCAGGAGGATACTGGTCCGGTCGGACGCGGCGGTAACGGCCGACCTGCAGGCGGCGACGGCTGCAGGCCTCCCGTTGGAGCTCGCGGCGCCAGCGCCGGAGGTTGAGCCGACGCCGGAAGAGGAGCCTGTCCCGGAGAACTGGGTGGCCATTCGGTCGCCCATGGCAGGCGTGTTCTACCGGGCCCCTACCCCGGACGCCCCGTCGTATGTGACAGAAGGGGATGGCATCGAAGAGGGCGACATGCTGGCACTCATCGAGGCCATGAAAGTCTTCAATCCCATCGTTGCGGAGATGTCGGGCACGGTGGCGCGCATCGTGGCAGAGAACGAGGAACAGGTGGAAGCGGAGGCGGTGCTGTTTCTCATAGAGCCGCTGTGAGCGCCCCCCGAGCCGGACCGACGCGCCTGCCCAGTTCGTATGGCAGCTTGTCGCCGTAACGCAGGCAGCTTTCGCCAAAGGGGAGCGTGGGGGGATGGAACAGGAGCAAATCAACGTCGGCATCCTCGGCTACGGTATTGTCGGGAGCGGCACGTATCGCATCCTCTGCGGTAACGCCGAGTCCATCGCGCAGCGGGCCGGAGGGCCGGTGACGGTCACTCGCGTGGCCGACATCGACTGGGAGCGAGAGCGCGAGGTAATGCCCCCTCAGGCGCTGCGGAGCACCGAAGCCACGGACGTCATCAACGACCCCAACGTGCACATTGTCGTCGAGACGATCGGCGGCGTCGCGCCGGCGCGGGAATACGTTCTGGAGGCGATACGCAGCGGCAAGGGGGTTGTCACGTCCAACAAGGAGCTTATGGCGAAGCACGGGTCCGAGATACTGGACGCAGCGGAGGAGGTACCCGTGGATGTGGAGTTCGAGGGGAGCGCCGCCGGCGGAATCCCCATCATCAGGTCTCTGAAGGAAGGCCTGGAGGGCAACACGATCCACGAAGTCGTGGGAATCCTGAACGGTACGACGAACTACATTCTCACGAGGATGACCGAGGGGTCGGAGTCCTTCGACGACGCACTCTCGGAGGCACAGAAGCTGGGCTATGCCGAGGCCGATCCCTGGGCGGATGTCGAAGGCGACGATGCAGCATACAAGATCGCCATCCTCGCCGCCATCGCCTTCGGAAAGCGGATCAACATCGCCGATGTCCCTCGGGAGGGCATTACCAAGATCTCGCCCGCGGACATCCGGCATGCTTCTGAGATGGGCTACGTCATCAAGCTGCTGGCGATCGCCAAGAACGCTGGCGGCCAGATCGAAGTGCGGGTGCACCCGGCCCTCGTGCCTAAGAGCCACCCGCTGGCCGCTGTCAGCGATGTCTTCAACGCGGTTCTGGTGCGAGGCGATGCCGTCGGGGACGTCATGCTGTACGGACGCGGCGCCGGCTCCCTGCCCACCGGCAGCGCCGTGGTCGGCGACATCATCTCCATAGCGCGCAATATCCGCAACGGGGCCATGGGCCGCGTGGTCTGTACCTGCCAGGGACATGCCACGATGAAGCCCATGGGCGATGTGGAGACGCGCAAGTACGTGCGGATGGCCGTCCGAGACCAGCCGGGCGTGATGGGGAAGATTGCCACGATTTTCGGCGACGAAAAGGTGAGCATCAACTCGGTCATCCAGAAGCGCAGCGAAGGCACTGTGGCTGAGATCGTGTGGGAGACCCACTTGGTGGCCGAGAGCGCCTTCCAGGCCGCGCTCCGGCGCATCAGCGACCTCGACGTGGTCGTGGCGACCTCCAGCGTCATACGGGTCCAGGAGTAGGAGAGAGGGCTGCCATGTCAGAGGCGGTGAGCGCTCGTCCTCGCGTGCGGCAATGGCCCGGTGTCATCGAGGCCTACCGCGACTTCCTGCCGATTACCGACGCTACCCCAATCGTGACGCTGCTGGAGGGCGACACGCCCCTGATCGAGTGTCCCCGTCTGGCGGCCACTATCGCGCCGAACCTGCGGCTGCTGGTGAAGTTCGAGGGGGCGAATCCCACCGCTTCCTTCAAGGACCGCGGCATGACGGTGGCTCTCTCGAAGGCGGTCGAGGAGGGGGCGCAGATGACGATCTGCGCCTCGACGGGCAATACGGCCGCTTCCGCAGCCGCCTACTCGGCGCGGGCAGGCATTCGGAGCGCCGTGGTGGTCCCGAAGGGGAACATCGCCCTCGGAAAGCTGGCCCAGGCCCTCGCGCACGGCGCGGGCGTCGTCGCCGTCGAGGGCAGCTTTGACGACGCACTGCGCCTGGTCCGCGAGATTGCCGAGCAGTACCCGGTGGCGCTGGTGAATTCCATCAATCCGTTCCGCATCGAGGGTCAGAAAACCGCGGCCTTCGAGATCTGCGATAGCCTGGGCGGTCCGCCCGACTATCACGCGCTGCCCGTGGGAAACGCGGGCAATATTACGTCATACTGGAAGGGGTACCAGGAGTACCGCGAGAAGGGCGTCATCGAGCGACCGCCCAAGATGCTCGGCTTTCAGGCAGCCGGGGCGGCGCCCATTGTCAGAGGTGAACCGGTGGAGCACCCGGAGACCGTCGCGACGGCGATCCGGATCGGGAATCCGGCAAGCTGGAAGCAGGCGGAGGCGGCGCGCGATGAGTCCGGGGGGCTGATCGAGTCGGTCACGGACGAGCAGATCATCGAGGCCTACAAGCTGCTGGGGGCCACCGAAGGGGTATTCGCCGAGCCGGCGTCGGCGGCCAGCGTCGCCGGCGTCAAGCAACTCGCGCAGCGCGGCTATTTCGGCGACGAGCAAGCTACCGTCACCTGCGTGCTCACGGGCCATGGGCTCAAGGACCCCGAGCGCGCCATTGCCGTCGCTCCCGAACACACAACTGTGCCGGCGGAACTCGACGCTGTTGTCGCAGCGCTGGAGCTTTGATCGTGGAACCGAGCGTTGCCACGGAACGCTATTCTGAGTCGTGGGTGCGACCCGGCGGGTCGCCCGTACAGCTCGCCCCTACAGCTCACCCGAGGGATGGGTATGGCTGACGCCGTATTACGCACAGACATCCCGGGCGCACTGTCAAAGCGATCCGGCAAAGTCAGAGACATTTACGACTACGGCGACCACCTGCTGATCGTGGCCACCGATCGCATCTCCGCCTTCGACGTGGTCATGCCGACGGGGATACCAGGCAAAGGCAAGATCCTGGCGGGCCTCTCGCGGTACTGGTTTGATCTGACGGCGGATATCGTGTCCAGCCATATGGAGAGCATGTCGGTGGACGATTTCCCCGTCCAGGCGCAGCAGCAACGGGAGATGCTGGACGGCCGGGCCATGTGGGTGCGCAAGGCCGAGGTCGTCCCGGTGGAATGCGTTGTGAGGGGCTACCTTGCCGGCTCTGGCTGGCGGGAGTACGCTGAGTCGCAGACAATCTGCGGACATCGCCTCCCCGCCGGGCTTCGGGCCGCCGATAAGCTCGATGAGCCCCTCTTCACCCCGGCCACGAAGGAGGAGTCCGGGCACGACATCAACATCACCCGTGAGCGGGCCGCCGATTTGGTAGGCCGGGAGCTTGCTGAAGCGATCGAGCACAAGAGCCTGGCGCTGTATAGCTTCGGCGCCGATTACGCGGCGCGGAAGGGATTGCTCCTGGCGGACACGAAGTTCGAGTTCGGGATGGCCGACGGTGAACTCATACTCATCGACGAGGCGCTCACGCCGGATTCGTCCCGATACTGGGATGCGGACCAGTGGGAGCCGGGAGAGCAACCGGACGCCTTCGACAAGCAGTATCTGCGCGATTGGCTCGAGGAGCTGTGCGAAGCCGGCACCTGGAACAAGGAGGCGCCGGGCCCCGAGCTTCCACCCGAGGTGGTGGATGGGGTGCTTCAGCGGTATCGGCAGGCATACGAGCGGATCACAGGGCAGCGGGCACCTGCCTAGCGGTATCTCCACGCCGCTAACCTGGTGGGCTGCATGAAGTACATCGTCATCGTTCCCGACGGAATGTCGGATTATCCCCTGGACGACCTCGACGGCCAAACTCCTCTCCAAGCCGCCGAAACGCCGAACATGGATGGCCTCGCACGCGCCGGCACTGTCGGCACGGTCACCACGATCCCCGAGGACATGCCGCCGGGAAGCGACATCGCCAACCTTTCGATTCTTGGCTACGACCCGACGCGGTATTATTCCGGTCGCGGGCCTCTCGAGGCCGTCGCGATGGACATCAACCTGGAGGAGCGGGACGTGGCGTTCCGCTGCAATCTCATCACGTCCGATGGGAAGAGGCTGGTGGATTTTGCCGCCGGGCACGTGCCCACGGAGGACGCCCGCCAGCTCATCGAACTCATTGACAGCAAGCTGGGCAGCGGGACGCGGAAGTTCTTTCCCGGGGTGAGCTACCGGCATCTGCTGGTGTGGGCCGACGGGCCCATGGACCTGGAGACGACGCCGCCCCACGATGTCGTCGGCTCGCCTCTGCCTGACGTATTCCCGGTGGGCGAACGAGACGACGCCATTCGCCAGATGATTTACGACTCGATGGAGCTGCTCGACGAGCACGAGATCAACGCCCGCCGGCGCGGCGAGGGGCTGAACCCGGCGAACATGATCTGGCCCTGGGGGCACGGGCGCCGGCCGAATCTGCCGTCTCTGTTCAGCACGTACGGGCTGCAGGGAGCTACGATCTCAGCCGTGGACCTCATCAAAGGTATTGGGAAGGCGGCCGGCATGCGGCACATCGAGGTGCCCGGCGCTACCGGCTATCTGGACACCGACTACGCCGCGAAGGCGCAGTACGCGGCTGCGGCGCTTCACGAGTACGATTTCGTATACCTGCACATCGAGGCCCCGGACGAGGCGGGGCACCTGGGCGATGTCGAGGAGAAGATACGTGCTATCGAGCAGATCGACGCACGCGTAGTCTCGCGCATCGTGGCAGAATTGGACACGCTGGACGCCCATCGGCTGTTGCTCTTGCCAGACCACGCCACGCCGATCTCGGTGAGAACGCACGTGGCCGATCCCGTGCCTTTCGTCGTCGTCCCCGCCCTCCCGGGCCATCAGGACAGGCGCGCGGGCGGGTTCTTCGAGGAGGCGGCGCGGTCAACCGGCCTGCACGTGGGATTTGGGCATGAGCTGATGGAGCTCTTCGTGGCATAAAGCCAATGAACGTGGCGTTGGTCGAGAGAGCGGAGGAGGCGATTCGCCGCTTCGGCCTGCTGGGAGGCGGCGAGAGCCTGCTGGTGGGCGTCTCCGGCGGTCAGGACTCCATTGCGCTGTTCGATGTCCTGAGGCAGCTCGCGCCCACGATGCGCCTGCAGCTTGCGGTGGCGCACGTGCATCACGGCCTTCGGGGGGGCGAAGCAGACCAGGACGAGAGGCTGGTACGGCGGCTGGCTGAGGCTGCGGACGTTCCGTTTCGGTGTCGGCGCCTCGACGTGCCGGCTGTTGCGCGAGCCGCCGGGCACTCTTTTGAGGAAGCCGGCCGGCAGGCGCGGTACGAGTTCTTCGAGCTCGTACGGCAGGAGCTGGGCGCGGACGCGGTGGCGTTGGGGCATACGGCATCGGATCGCGCCGAGACGCTCCTGATGAACCTGCTGCGCGGTGCGGGCCCGGATGGGCTCGGAGGCATTCCGCCCAAGCGTGGCTGTATCGTGCGGCCGCTGATTCTGGCGACGCGGCAGGAGACGCTGGCCCACTGTCGAAAGGAAGGATTGGAGTTTCGCGTAGATCGTACGAACCTTGAACCGCACCATCTGCGCAACAAGGTGCGCCTGGAGCTCCTGCCGCTTCTGGAGCGCGAGTATGTACGCGGCGCGGCCGAGCATATTACGCGGGCGGCCGAACTGGCTCACGACGAGGCGCAGTTGCTGCAGGAGCTGGCCGCGAAGACCCTGAAGGAGACAACTGCTGAGAGCGGCTCCGGATGCATCAGGCTTGACATCAATGCGCTGAAGGTGCTGCCGGAGGCGCTCCTGCGCCGGACGCTTCGCGAGGCAATCCGCGTCACGTCCGGCGACGTACGTGACCTGCGATACAACCATGTGCGTGATCTTGTGCGTCTAATCAAGCAGGGACGCACGGGCGCCCGAGTCGTTTTGCCGGGCGCCGTGGTAGTGGAACGCGGGTACGGCGAAGTAACTATTGGATGGTCTCGAGCACAGCCCCCGTCGGTGGGTGAGGTGTCAGTCACGCTGCCGGTCCCGGGGCAAGTGGCGCTGGTCAGGCTGGGGATACGAGTGCGTGGCGACGTGCGCGACGTGGAGGAGGAGGGGGAGGCGGTAGCGGGAGGGAAGTGGCAAGCGACGCTGGATGCCGGGGCAGCAGGGGACGCTCTGGTGGTGCGCAACTGGCGGCCCGGCGATCGATTCCGCCCTCTGGGACTTGGCGGCGAAAAGAAGCTGCAGGACTTCTTCGTGGACGCCAAGGTGCCGCGAGCGGAGCGGAGCCGGGTGGCTATTGTGGCGCGCCGCGATGGGCGGATCATCTGGATTGTGGGCCACCGGTTGGACGACCGGGCCAAGGTTTCGCCGGCAACGCGTCGCGTGCTCGTACTGACGGCTTCTCGGCGGTGAGCTACCGTAAACAGTCTGAGGCTCGAGAGCGGATGCGAAGCGCTATGCCAGAGGCAAGCAGGATGCCGGGCGCCGCAGCGAATGCGTCCAGTGCTGTTTCGTGTCGTACCGAGAGGGGTGGCGTGAGTGCGGTCACATAACGCGCTTCTTCTGATAGCGGTACTCGGCGTGATGGCCTACGGTGTATTCCTCATCGGGCGGTGGCACAAGCCGGCTGAGGAAGCGCCTATCCAGAGCTATGATGCATTGTACAGCGCGGTGCAAGCCGGGAACGTCACCGAGATAGACATCGACGACCGGAAAGCCAAAGGGAAGGTGAAGGACGGCCGAGCATTCTCAGTCGAAATCCCGCCGGACCCGGAGCTCGCGGAAAAGCTGCGGGCCATGGCGCCTGAGGGCGCCCTGATGACGGTCCGCATAAGACACAAGTCGTACCTCGAGACCATCCTCGGCACGATGGGCACCCTCGCCATCCCCATTGTGCTGCTCGTTCTGTTCTGGCTCTTCATGATGCGCCAGATGCAGGGCACCAGCAGCCAGGCGCTCAGCTTCGGCCGGAGCCGCCACAAAATGCTTGGAGAGAATCGCGAGAAGGTGACCTTCGCAGATGTCGCCGGCATGGCGGAGGTGAAGCAGGAGCTGGCGGAGGTGGTGGAGTTCCTGCGGGACCCGGAGAAATTCCGCCAGCTCGGGGCGAAGATTCCTCGGGGCGTGCTCCTCGTGGGACCGCCCGGCTGTGGCAAGACGCTGCTGGCGAGGGCGATAGCCGGCGAAGCAGCCGTGCACTTCTTTTACATAAGCGGCTCCGACTTCGTGGAGATGTTCGTCGGTGTCGGCGCATCGCGCGTTCGCGATCTCTTCGAGCAGGCGAAGCGCCAGTTGCCTGCCATTGTCTTTATTGACGAGATCGACGCCGTCGGACGGCAGCGCGGCGCCGGGCTTGGGGGCGGCCACGACGAGCGGGAGCAGACGCTCAATGCGCTGCTGGTGGAGATGGACGGGTTCGATCCAAACGCGGACGTCATTCTCCTGGCCGCGACCAATCGCCCCGACATCCTCGACCCGGCGCTGCTGCGCCCGGGGCGCTTCGATCGGCGCATCGTTGTGGACAATCCGGACGTGAAGGAGCGCGAGGCCATCCTTGCGTATTACACCAAGAAAAAGCCGCTCGCTGACGACGTGGATTTGGACGTTCTCTCGCGCCGCACGCCGGGCTTCACCGGGGCCGACCTCGAGAATATGTGCAACGAGGCCGCCCTGTTCGCCGCGCGACACAACCAAAAAGAGATCGACATGGCGGCATTCGACGAGGCTACCGATCGCGTGCTCGCCGGGCCGGAGCGTAAGAGCCGCGTCATCGGGGAGCGCGAGAAGCGCATCCTGGCGTACCACGAGGCGGGCCACGCGCTGGCAGCCAACAAGTTACCCAACTCCGACCCCATCTACAAGGTATCGATCCTGCCGCGCGGCTATGCGTTAGGATACACAATCCGGCTGCCTGCCGAGGACCGCTATCTCACCAGCCGCGGGCAGCTCCTGGACACCATCGGCCAGATGCTCGGCGGCCGAGCGGCAGAGCAACTTGTATTCGATGAGATGACGACCGGTGCCGCCGACGATCTGGAAAAAGCCACCGACCTGGCTCGACAGATGGTGTGCGAGTTCGGCATGAGTGATGAAATGGGCCCGCTGACCTTCGGCCGGAAGCACACCCCGGTCTTCCTGGCGCGGAATCTGGCCGAGGAGCGGAATTACAGCGAGGACGTGGCTATGCGGATCGATCAGGAGATCCGCAACATCGTTGACGGGTGCTACGAGCGGACTACGGAAATACTGCGGGACAACCGCGGGCAGCTCGACCGGCTCGTCGAGGTGCTCCTGGATCGCGAAGTGCTGGACAAAGAGCAAGTGGAGGCGCTGCTAGCCGGCGAGGAGCTGCCGCCACTGTCGCATCCGGTGGAGCCGAAGCCTGAGGAAACTCGCGAAGAGGCTCCGGCGCGCGAGGAGCGCAAGGATGACGGTTCGCTGGGTTGGAAGCCGGCGCCACACACGACGTAACGGCAGCACGTGAGCGGGCGACACATCGCAATACGCGGTACTGTAGTGACGCGAAGGGAGTACGGTTCTACGTGCGAGGCAAAGCTCCGAGCATTCGCGACCTCGAGGCGCTCTACTACCACGCTGTGTCCGCAGCGCAGGAGGAGCGTACGGACGAAGCCATACGTCGGTTCAACTCGTTGCGCAGAATGATGGCTCGGCGCCGGTTCTCTGCCATGGAGGAACGGGCGAGAGCCGGCGGTGGGCGCTCGGCCGCGCGGCCCGGGCGTCGGCGCTTCAGGTCCCATAGAGCCTTGGCAGCGGCATGTCGCATGAATCTTGCCACGTGCTATGCCGAGAAGGGCATGCTCAAGGAAGCGATCGCGCACCTCGAGGCCGCTCTCAAGATGGATCCGCACAACTGCGAAGCCGCCTGCCAGTTGGGATACGCATACGAACGCAGCGGAGAATCCGCCAAGGCGATACAGTTGTTCAACGCAGCATTGCGCTCGGTGCCGGACTGCGCTGAGGCTCACGCCGGGCTCTCCAGGTGCCACCTGGCCGGCGGGCAGTACACCCAGGCGATGCGCGAATGCGAGACGGCGCTTCGGCTCTCTCCGCACTGCTGCTCAGCTCGAGCTGACCTTGCCATCGCCCTCAGACGCCGCGGTAGGATGGAGGAGGCCCTCCGGATAGCGGAGCCCCTCAGGGAGGAGCTGCCCGACGATCCGGTGCGCGTCCACGAACTGGCAGATCTGTGGCTGGCTGCCGATGAGCCGGAGAATGCTGTCCAGGCGCTGGAGTGGATCCGTACGCCAGACACATACTACGAGCCCGCCGTCAAGACGCTTGCCGAGGCGTACGTGGCGTTGGGCGAATATGAAAGGGCAGTCGAGACCTGTGCCACCTCGCGAGCGACGGGCGCCGGCCGTATCCCCATCTTGGATCTCATGCTGATTGCCTGGGAGCGCTTGGGGGATCTGCCGAACGCCCTCGCCTGCGCGACGGAGCTGGTGCAGGCGGCGCCGCTGGATGCTCATGCGCATTTCCGCCTGGGAACGATCCTGCAGCGCGTCGGCGACTTCAAGAACGCGATGGCGCGGCACGCCATGGCGATGGAGCTGGCGGCGGTGAACGATGCAGTGCGTGAGTCGGCGGAGGAGGCGGTGGAGACGCTCGATGCCATCCAACTTCAGCAGATCGTGGCGCTGGCATCGGCCAACGTCGTGTTCCGAGCCAAGCTGGCTCGGGATGTTGAAGCGACGCTGCGAGAGTACGACTTCCGGCTCACCGATGCCGCCATCGGCATGCTCGACTCGATGGACATGGACGATCTCGCCCCTGCTTCAGGACACATCGATCGCCGCATGTCCCACTGATCACCCTTCCGCATTCCTGGAGCCACCAGTTGACCCCCTCGCCTGTGCGCGTGTACCTTGGCCTCGGGTCGAACCTGGGAGAGCGGGCGACCCACCTCACCGGCGCCGTGCAATTGCTTGATGCGAGTCCAGGGCTCACCATCACGCGGGCCTCGTCCATCTATGAGACGGCTCCGTGGGGCGATGAGGAGCAGCCCGCGTACCTGAACATGGTTCTCGAGGCCACCGCCGAACTCGCCCCCGGTGAGCTGCTGGCGTTGAGCCAGTGCATCGAAAACACGATGGGGCGGGAGCGCACCCGCAAGTGGGCTCCGCGCGTCATAGATATTGACATACTGCTGTACGGAGAGCACATCATCAAGGCGGCGGAGCTGCAGGTGCCGCATCCGCATCTCAGCGCGCGGCAGTTTGTGCTTGTCCCGCTCTTGGAGATTGCCCCGGATCTCCTACTGCCCGACGGGGCGCGGGTGGCTGAGCTGGCAGATCCGAGCAGCCGATGCGTCGTGTGGTATGCGGCAGCTCCGTGGCCGCAGCGACATCGCGGTGAGCGCGCGTGAATCGTTTTCTCTATACCGCCAAGGACCGCAGCGGCCAGGACGTCTCGGGCATACTCGTGGCCCAGAGCGAAGAGCTTGCCGTTGCCCAACTGCAGGACGCAGGGTACTTCGTCACCACTATCACTCAGCAGGCGCAAACACCCCCGCGCGTCGTGAAGCCCTCCGCTCTGGAGCGGGCCTTTCGGGGCGTCAACTCCGGGGACCTGGCCATCATGTTCCGCGAACTCGCGACCATGATTGGGGCCGGGATGACGCTCGTGCGCGCCCTTGACGTTCTGGAGCAGAACACCTCGAAGCCATATCTGCGCCAAGTACTCCGAGATGTGCAGCGGGGCGTCGAGCAGGGGCAGCCGCTGTCGCAGCAGATGCGCCGCCACGGCGACGTATTTCCGGAGATAGCCAGTGCCACGGTGGAGGCGGCGGAGCGCAGCGGGCGCCTGGACGACATGTTCAAGATGCTGGCCAAGTACATGGAGTATGCGCACGGGCTGAGGCAGACGATCCGGCGCGAGACGTTCTATCCCAAGATCGTCGCGGTGGTGATCGTTCTGGTGCTGTTGCTTCTGGTCGGCCTGTCGGTGTGGCGGGCCGGAGGATCGTGGCTCCTGGCAACCATCACGCTGCTCGCCGAAGTGGTGGCGGTCATTGTGCTCCTGTGGCTCGTCGTACGGATTCTAAGGTCATCGCCGTACGCCCGTCAGGTGTGGGACACCGTCAAGCTCGCTCTGCCCCTGGTGGGGAAGACGGTGGGACGCCTGGTGATGTCCCGGTTCACCCGCGCTCTGGCTGCGATGTACGAGGCAGGCCTCTCCCTTCCCGAGGGCGTCCGGCTATCCGCACGCGCCTGCGGCAATCACCACATCGCCAACT
>Ga0114930_10002245_pt1 | contig 17551 bp, 21 predicted proteins | sample AnhtaG_FD_87300 | JGI IMG/M metagenome (GOLD analysis project Ga0114930, IMG submission 87300) | Deep subsurface microbial communities from Anholt, Denmark to uncover new lineages of life (NeLLi) - Anholt_01485 metaG | ecosystem: Environmental > Aquatic > Marine > Oceanic > Sediment | place... | reverse complement strand
GGTCAAAGAGCAAAAGGATGCCTTTGGTCTGAACGCCGAAACAGGTCACTATGAAGACCTGGTTAAGGCCGGGATCATTGATCCGACCAAGGTGGTACGCTTTGCCCTTCAGAATGCCGCCTCAGTCGCTGCCCTTATGTTAACCACCGAGGCCATGGTAGCTGAGAAGCCAAAAAAGGAAAAGAGACCCGCAACACCAGGCATGCCTCCAGAGGATATGTATTAAACACTTCCAATAAAGCTGTAAGCCGGGCAGGACAAGTACCTGCCCGGCTTACAATGTTTACCATCTGATTCCTCTCCTAGAAACTGTGAATGAAAAGACAGACAGGGAAGAATTAAGGACCGAAATCGAGCGCGAGAATTTCGAGAGGGCGGCTCTTGTGGCATCGTGACTTGGTGTGTCTGAAGGAGAGATTCAGAAACTCCGGCTCAAGGCCTTGTGGCAGATGCCCGCTGTTTACAGGAATGCTCCGGGCACAAAGAGGCTTGCTGAAGACTATGGCTTTTCCAAGAAGGAAGTGAGAGAATTTCTGGAAAGACATGCTGAGGAGCAGAGCAATGAAGGGAATAAGAGGCACCTGGGACCCTGTTATGATCTAAGCACGGGTAAGTTTGTCCTTTAAGGAGTGGATGGATCGTTTTTTAAAGAATTGGGACAAACTGACTGTTTCTTGATTTATCATCTATTCTTCCAGAGCAATCTCGCTAGCGCCCCGTTCTTGAATCATCAAGGCAATACCCTGGATCATAAATTTCATACATGCCCAAATCTGGATAGGGAGTTACTCATGATAGAGGTAAAGCATCTAAGCAAGTGTTTACTAAAGCGATTGGCAGAATCGTATGCAATGGATGAAGGCATTATTCGATCCACAGAACATTCAAAACTCATTTTAATCACCTCATCTCTTGGAGTTCCTGTTCCGTAAAACAGGCGCTTCAAGGGTTAATCGCTTATGGACAAAACCAAAAAGAGGGAAGGTTAAGTTAATGAAATGCCTGATCATCGCTGCAGGACGGGGAAGCAGACTATCAAGTAGAGGCGATTCGAAGCCCCTTATTCATCTCCTTGGATTATCCCTTATCGAACGGGTGATATTGACCGCAAGGGAGGGTGGTCTTACTGATTTCTATGTGGTAACAGGATACAACGGTGATAAGGTACAGAAATATCTCAACAGATTTAGCCAGAGCAGAAATATAAATATAACGCATATCACAAATAAAGAATGGGAAAAGGGAAACGGAATATCTGTTCTTCAGGCAAAAAAGCTATTACATGAGAATTTTATCCTGTTGATGGGGGATCATGTCTTTGATGAATCGATACTTATAAGACTTAAGAATGAAAGAGTAGCCGATGGTGAGGTCATGGTGGGCGTGGATCGTAACATTGAAACCAAGAAGACTGCTGAGGAGAATGATGCTACCAAGGCCCTTGTCGAAGACAATAGGATTTTAGATATAGGAAAGGATATCAAGGAATATAATGCCTATGATACAGGGATCTTTCTTTGTTCTCCGGCACTATTTACCGGCATCGAGGAAAGTTTACAGCATGACGACAGTTCGCTTTCAGGTGGGATAAAGGTACTGGCCAGCAAGGGAAAGGCTAAAGCCTTTGATATTAAAGATGATTACTGGGTTGATGTGGATGATGAAAAGAGATTCAAAAGGGCGGAAAGTAAGCTCCTAGCTACATTGAGAAAGACCACTGACGGACCTATATCAAGGTACATAAACAGGCCCATATCAACCAGGATCACACGGTATCTTTTAAGAACAGCCATTAGCCCAAGCTGCATTTCGGTCTTTTCATTTATCCTTGCTATGCTGGGCGCCCTTTTTTTCTTGTTTCGGGGATATACTAATTTGGTTATCGGAGCAATACTGGCACAGGTATCATCTGTTATTGATGGCTGTGACGGAGAAATAGCACGGTTGAAATTCCATATCACGGAATTTGGTGGATGGTTTGACGCTGTTTTAGACCGGTATGCTGATGCTTTTCTTCTTTATGGCTTGACTTATTATGTTTATTTTACCAATAGGAGTTTTCTTTCCCTCTTTATCGGTTTTCTTGCAATCATAGGCACGTTCATGAATAGTTATACAGCCGACAAATATGACGGCCTAATGAAAAGAAAGCTGGGGCCAGGAAGATACTATCTCAGAGTGGGGCGTGATGTCAGAGTGTTTCTCATATTCCTGGGGGCTTTACTCAATAAGCCCCTTTTGTTCCTTGCTTTAATCGCCCTCTTGATGAATGCAGAAAATATCAGGAGGATAATTGCCCTCTATAAACATGGGTAATCTTGATTGCGTAAAGAAGAGGATTGAGGAGATTATTAAAACATCTCCAGTTCCCGAAGACCCAATCCACTCGAAAAATACCTTGGAGTGGCTGCTTAGACTAAAACCTGATGCTGATGAGGCCCTAAAAATAGCTGCCTTAGGTCATGGTATAGAAAGAGCAATTCGGGAACGGAAAGTAAGGCGAGAAGCATATAAGGGTCATGATGATTTCAAGACAGCCCATGCCCTTAACAGTGCCAGGATCATTTCCGAAATCATGGAAAAGTGCGAAATAGAAAAGGCCATCATAGAGGATGTGTTCAATCTAGTGTCCCAACACGAAACGGGAGGTGGGGACAGAAGCAACCTGCTCGGGGATGCCGATGCGATCTCTTTTTTTGATGTGAATCTCCCTCTGTACTTCACTCGAAATACCCGGGAGGAGGTGACAAGGCGATGTTTATGGGGCTACCGAAGATTGGCACCGGACTTAAGGTATCTCTTGACTCGGTTCAATTACGAAAATAAGGACATTGACGCGCTCTTAAGGGATGTAATCGCTCAGGAAGGAGGTGGATGAGCGGTCGGTCATCGTGGTAACATCGAAGTCTTGAAAGGGTAGGGGTGTTTTTCAGGCAATCTCGGTGAGGCAGGAAAAGACCATAGTAATGCTTCCTTATGAGGTGACCCAGGTAGGATTTCTTGATAAAATTTTGGTAAGGTGACGCGGGGGTCGGGATAGCAGACATATGCACTGTTAGCTGACTACCCAAATAACCTATGCCTCTTGTATTGCAGATAATGCTCGGCGATGAAATTCAATGGCTTTGTCGCCTTTTGAAAATTCCCATGGAGGGCCCAAAAAACCCCAGACAAGTCAAATTCTTTGGCTGACTGATGTTCTGCAGCCAGTTTATAGAATTTTCGGCCTTCTTTTTCGTAGTCTTCCGGGCTGATCCTTAGCCTTGCTCGAATCTGCGGTCTGACTTCACCTGAGAAGGGATAGCGATAATCACGCTCGGCATAATTAGGAAATATGCCTAGAATAAAAAGACAGATGTCAGCGATCCTTTTATAAAAACCAAGCCTATATTCATCCTCCACCACTTCACAGAAATTCATAAGACTAAAGATGTCCAAGTTATTAAATCGGATTTTTTTCCAGATCCCCTTTTTTACCCTAAATGAAATGGCGTAACTCTCAATTTTGGTAAAGGATGAAAGCATGTCGGCCAGATAGCCCAGGAGTGACTCCTTGGCTAAAAGCTCCATGACATCTTTAGTATCAAATACAGGAATTCTCATCGTACTGGTTTTTTCAACTGTGTAGCTTACCTCTTCCAGATCATTGGCTGTCTTCCTGAGCAGGATTTCAAAGAAAAGGGTTGGCGAAATTTTCAGGAATACCTCGTCATCATCCGTCAGTCTCCTGAACACCTTTTCGTGTCCGATAAATGTATTTCTAAAATCTTTATCCTCCCTGATGATCTGCTTGAGCCTGGGTTTATCTGTGACTTCAGGAGACACAGTTTCTATTAAGAAATCCAGATCTCTGTCAGATAATCTTATACCTCTTCCATTTAACACAGACATCTCACTTCATTCCATTTCCGAAGCCGCTAATAATGCTCTTTTTTACTTTAAGGTACTTATCCAGCTGTTGGTTTTACCCTGCCTGTAGGGCCGAAAGTGGAGTTCATAGTCAGAACGCATTTTATTATATAGCAGCTCCGTGAAGTGTCAAGGGGCGTCAGCCGTGTGTTATGAGCCTCTTATAAGCGGCCAGTGAGGTTTTGAGAAGGTGAATTTCAGCCCTCCCCGGGATCGCAGATCATGGCGGTTCACAGGGGTCCAAGAGAACCTGTCAAGCTGTGGTACCCAAGCGTTGGCAGATCCTAGTTATTGACTTCATTCCTTAACTCTTATTATCTGGCCTGATTTGAAATCAGTTCCATTAAGAGGTTCGGCAGAGGAACGACGGGGTTTTATCATAACAATTTTTATTTCTCCCACTTTTGGACCGGGTAACTGATAGGTTTGTCCTTTAAGTGAGGTGATGGATTCGCCTTCGCCAAACACTTCAAGCACAATCCCTGGTCTGAGTCCGGCATCACCGCCAGCATTGATAATTATCCTTTGCTTATCTGCAGAAACTATTCTACCTGTCCACACTTGGCGACTGAGTGAAGGGATAGCACCCATTGCTGCCTCCCTGATGATATCCGGCAGGCATTCCATAAGGACCCTTCTTTCTGTTTGTATATTGGTAGATTTTTCCTTTTCTTCCCTGGCCTCCTCATCCGATAAGGTAATGTTGTCAGCGACCTCTTTACTGAAAAGTATTGTCCCCCTATTCACATCCACGATATCTACATTCATTGATACCGTAAATCTCCGGGCTTTTCTCCTGAACGGCCATATCCCTGTTTTGACCGGATTTGTTTCTATAGGGTTTAAGGTCTCAAAGATAATTGCGTTTATGCCCGTCTCTCTGGCCTCTCTTATTAGTTCTGGATCAATTGGTGCTCCTGGCTTAAAGGAAGCGGATTTTGTGGCCTTATTTTGATGGTAAACATTAAAAAACCCGGCGTTTCTTAAAGCTTTCGTTACCCCTGCACTTACTGTATCCAATAATTCATCTAAGGGCATCCCGGTGAGATCAGCAGCAGGCATGACCATAACCCTTTGCTTCGGCCAATCCCTATCTGGCAATGCCCTCCTTGACACCAATGAGGTAGTCGTTCCACAGCCACCAGGAAGCAAAGCAGGAAATAGGACAATTACGGTGAAGAGGAGAAATAAGGTTTTCCTCATCAAATGATAATCATCTCTCCTTGTGTAATTGAATTCTCAGAATCCGAGACTCTTAGCCTTTAAGATTTTTGAAACCTATATCAACCTTTACTTAGAAAGTCACCCGAAAGGAGTCAAACTCGCCAGTAAAATCTTCTTTGATTTCATGAACCCTCCTTACCCGTGCGGTTGGAGGGCCGTGATGACACCACTCTATCAATTGTTCCACTTTTTCTCTCGGCCCTTCAGCAACGAGTTCAACACTCCCATCAAACCGATTTTTTACCCACCCATACAGACCCAGTCTGGACGCCTCCTCTCTTGTGGATTCTCTAAACCAGACAGCCTGGACCCTTCCTTCAATAATGAGATGGGCCCTAATATTGCCTATTGTAGCTTCCCTTTTTGTCCTTTCTCTTTGCTTCATAGACATCGTCCATGCACAAATCGAGAAGCAGACGGCCAGCCTCTCTGCTTCTCTTTTTTAACTTGTTGGCTCCAACCCCGTTACGCCACTCAAGAGAAAAGAGTTCATCCGAGACAATTAACAGTCCTGCCAGTTCTACCGAATGGTAGATAGCCAGGGTTATAAGGGCTGACATTTCCATTTCAACGGCCAGTAGCCCTCTTTTTCCATAAGCCATAACCTTTTTCTCCGTCTCTCGGTAAAGGGCATCTGTTGTCCAAACTGGCCCTTTTTCAAAAGGAAGATTGGCCTTGAGCAATGCATCTTCCAGCCCCTCGTTTAGAAAAGAGCTTGTCTGCGCCCTTTTTTTATTCACAGGATAATGAGCAGAAGTGCCTTCTTCCGATAGAGCACTCGTAGGGATTATCAGGTCGCCTATCAAGAGATATGGCTGCAGTGAACCACACCATCCTAATACCCAGATCCTTCTGGCCCCCAATGCTATTAGTTTTTCCATGACAATCACCCCTTGAGGTGCACCCAGGAGAGGTCCTGCTAATGCAAGAGGGAGCCCCTTGTCCTTTTTGGCTATGAAGAGTTTAAATGGGTTAAATGTTTCCAAGGCTGCCCTCTCAGCATGGCTTAGATCAACCATAAACGCAAGCTCTGATGGAACGGCAACCATAATGGCATTCGGACCAAGAAGCGGTTCCCCTTTTTCCCTTTTTGGCCTGATTACCACACTACTATCGCTAAAAGAGTCTTTTTTGCCCATACGAAGATGGAGTTAATATTAAGACCAATTTTGGCCAAAATGCAACTGGAAATAGGATAGTTGAGCTATCACCATATCATAATTCAAAAAGACATCCTTTCCTTTTAAATTACTCCATAGATGGATTTCATTTGGTCTGACGTTGGTGTAACGTTTCAAGTGGTAGAAATTGTGTAAAATAAACGATTTTGTTGACATAGATAAGAAAAAGCAATAGCATACGAAAGGGGAATTTTTTGAGCATTTTCAAATATGTTTGAGCTGTTAACTGAAAAACTGACTAGGATATTCAAGCAATTAAAGGGCCGAGGAAGATTAAGCGAAAAGAATATCCAGGAGGCTTTACGAGAGATTCGACTCGCTCTTCTTGAAGCAGACGTAAACTATAAGGTTGTCAAGAACCTCCTTGAAGAGATAAGGAAGCGTGCCCTCGGGCAGGAGGTATTGGAAAGCCTTACCCCTGGTCAACAGGTGATTAAGATAGTAAATGAAGAGCTTACAAAGCTGATGGGAGAAGGCAGGAGGGATCTGAACCTTAGCGGGAAAAAACCTCTTAGTATAATGCTTGTCGGTCTCCAGGGTTCCGGGAAAACAACAACTGCTGGTAAATTGGCGAATTACTTAAAAGCAAAGGGATACCGTCCTTACTTGGTGCCAGTGGATACTCGAAGGCCGGCTGCTATCGAGCAACTTTGGAAAATAGGGGAAGAGATCAATATCCCTGTTCATCCTTCAGATAGCGGTGAAAGGGCGGAAGATATCTGTCTTAAGGCCTTTGACAAGGCATTGATCATTGGATCAGATATTCTGCTTATAGATACAGCCGGCAGGCTCCATATTGACGAACAGCTAATGGAAGAGCTTTCGAGAATTAAGGGTGTAATCTACCCAGATGAGACCCTTCTGGTAGCCGATGCTATGACGGGGCAAGACGCAGTGAATTTGGCTAAGAAATTCGATCAGGATCTTGATATCACAGGGGTTATCTTATCAAAGATGGAGGGGGATGCAAGGGGAGGAGCAGCCCTTTCCATAATGGCAGTGACAAACAAGCCGATCAAATTTGTCGGCACAGGGGAAAAGCTGGATGCGTTAGAACCTTTCTATCCTGATAGGATGTCTTCGAGGATCCTGGGAATGGGGGATATTCTATCCTTGATTGATAAGGCGCAGGCCGAATTTGATCAAAAGGAGGCCATTGAACTTGCAAGCAAGATCAAGAAGGCTGAATTTGATCTGGAGGATTTTAAAAAGCAGCTTGCATATATCCGCAAGATGGGTTCATTGGAACAGATCCTGGGGATGATACCAGGTATTGGACAGACGATGAAGCTAGGAAGGTTAAAGGCCGATAAAAGGGAACTTGTGAGGTTTGAGGCTATCATTAACTCTATGACGCGAGAAGAGAGAAGAGACTTTCGGATAATAAGTGGCACTCGGCGAAAAAGGATTGCGATGGGAAGCGGAACAAAGGTAGAGGATGTTAATAGGCTTCTCAAGAATTTTGCTCAGACAAAAAATATGCTAAAGAAATTTAGACAAGGGGCTTTGAGGGATCTATCTTCATTGGTCAGCTATAGTTAAATAATCCAAGATTATTTCAAATTGCGGGATTGGCAACCTTGACGTATAGTCTAATATAAAGGGGGTGAACGCTAAAGATATGCCGGTAAGAATAAGATTGACCAGGAAAGGGGCTAAAAAGAGACCTTTTTATCGTATTGTGGCAACCGATTCAGAGGCACCAAGGGATGGTAGGTTTCTTGAGGTATTAGGATACTACGATCCACTGAAGGATCCAGCTCAAGTTCATATTGATGAAGATAAGGCTAATAAGTGGATAGAAAGAGGTGCTAAGCTTTCGGAAACTGTTAGGTCTCTTTTGCGGAAGAAGGCAGGATCCAAAGTTTTTTCCCGGACGAGCTAGATGGTGTTTAACGAGAATTTGAGGTGGTAGAGAATGAGCGAAATGAAAGAGTTGATTGAATATATTGCAAAGGTTCTTGTTGATAATCCAGAGGAAGTAAGCGTAACTGCCCTTGAGGGAGAACAGACCTCCGTAATTGAACTTAGGGTAGCCAAAGAAGATTTGGGCAAGGTAATTGGCAAACAAGGAAGAACCGCTAGGGCTATGAGGACTATACTAGGTGCGGCCTCGACAAAGATCAAAAAGAGATCTGTCCTGGAAATTTTAGAGTAATTGAGTAAAATAGGTCTTAGAGATCTCATTCTGATAGGACATGTTATCCGTCCACATGGCTTAACCGGTCTACTAAGGATAGTTTCTTATGCTCAATCAAAAGAAACATTCCTCGAGGCCGGTTCTGTATTTCTGATTAAAGGGAAAAACGATTTATATGAAAAGAAGGTTGTTTCTATAAGACCCCACCGGTCGTTCTACCTTTTGAAATTGTCGGGTCTAAACTCAATTGATCAGGCAGAGATTTTCAGGGGCGCAGGGATATTAATAAGAAAAGATTCTTTGGTAAAAAGAGATGAGGATGAGTTTTTCTGGCATGAACTTCTAGGATTGGAAGTATATCTGGTAACTGGCCAATATCTTGGGGTTCTTAAGGAAATCTTTCCTACGGGCAGTAATGACGTTTACGTGGTCGAAAATCAGGGAAAGCAGTTCCTGATCCCTGCAATCCACCAGGTTGTTAAGGAGATAAACATAGCTCAGAAGAGAATGGTTATTTCACCTATGATGGGTTTGTTAGATCTCTAATGAGGTTTGATATTCTTTCAATATTTCCGGAAATGTTTGTCCCCCTCATGAATTATGGAATCATTGGGCAAGCAGTTAAAAGGGGACAGATAAAGATAAGTCTAGTGAATATAAGGGATTTTGGTGAGGGACCGCATTTGATGACGGATGATAGGCCCTTTGGAGGTGGGGATGGCATGATTATGAAGCCAGGGCCAATTTTTCGAGCCCTGGAATCGATTCCCAGGGTAAAGGGGGATAGAAAAGTCATCCTGCTAACTCCTCAAGGTCAACTCTTTAATCAATCAATAGCCCGAAGTTTAACCAAGCTTAAGCAGATTGTTTTAGTGTGTGGGAGGTACGAGGGTGTGGATGAAAGGGTAAGATCCCGGTATGTAGATATGGAACTATCGGTTGGTGATTACATCTTGACCGGAGGTGAACTGGCAGCAATGATTATCGTGGAGGTTGTTAGCCGATTGATCCCAGGTATATTAGGTGGAGCAAGCTCTAATATCGAGGAATCCTTTGAGAATTACTTCCTCGAATATCCCCAATTTACTAGGCCTAGGGTCTTTCAAGGAGAGGGAGTACCATCTGTTCTATTATCGGGTGATCATGAGAGGGTCCGGCTTTGGAGAAGAACCCAGTCTATAAAAAGGACATTAGAGAGAAGGCCCGATTTGTTGGAGAAGGCCCATCTCAGCGAAAAGGATAGACCTATACTGGAAGAGTTAAAACAAAAACAAGGTAAGCTTTCAGCACTGAGTAATTGGGAATCAGGCCCTGATAAAAACGCGAGTCATTAAGGCTTATAATACGATCGTCTCTTGGATAACTCCGACATTTAGAGGGCCGCAGACTAAGACACAAGAGTGGGTCCTTAAGAGTCATAACTCAACTATGACTGAGTAAGCATGTCGTTTTATATTGGGCTAGTACATTATCCCGTCTATGACAAGAGAGGAGAGATCATTGTTGCAGCAATAACCAACTTGGATCTCCATGATTTGGCAAGATTGGCGAAGACTTATGGAGCACGGAGACTTTATGTTATCAACCCCCTCAGAGAACAGCAAGATCTGGCCAAAAATATTTGTCGACATTGGGTAAGTGGTTATGGAGCTCACTATAATAAAGATAGGAAAGAGGCAATGTCCTTGATTTCAGTTGTTCCAACTCTAGAGTCATCTATGGCTGAGATTAAAGATAGTGAAGGTGAAATACCGACTTTAATAGCTACTGATGCAGGGAGAGACAAAGGACAAAAAGTTAATTATGACTCGGCAAGGGAGATAGTCGCTTCCAACAAGGCGGTAATGATCTTATTTGGTACAGCTTGGGGGATAGCTAATGAAGTAATCAGAAAGGCAGACTATCTTTTAGAGCCCATTTTTGGTGTATCTAGTTACAATCACCTCTCAGTTAGAACAGCCGCGGCAATAACCTTGGATCGTTTGTTTTCCGAATTTATAAGCTCTTAAAGAATTAGCTAATTTGGATTAAAGGAGATTAGTGCGATGAACTCGATAGAAATGCTGGAAAAGGAACAGATAAGGGTAGATCTCCCTCCTTTTAGGGTAGGTGATACGGTCAAGGTATACAGTCGTATTAAGGAGGGTGACAAAGAACGTATCCAGGTCTTTGAGGGGGTGGTTATCAGGAAAAGAAAGGGTCATACGGGGGCTACCTTCACCGTCCGCAAGGTTTCATATGGTATTGGGGTGGAGAAGATTTTTCCTCTTCACTCTCCAACAATAGATAAGATAAAGGTAATCTCCAGGGGTAAGGTAAGAAGAGCAAGGCTTTACTATTTGCGCAAACTAAGCGGTAAGGCAGCCAAGCTTAAGGAAAAAAGAGCCTGATCCACGTAAATATGGATAATCATCTTTACGAATTTGAGGCCAGGCGCGCAGGTTATTTTTTGGTGGCTGGTGTAGATGAAGCGGGACGTGGTCCGTTAGCTGGTCCGGTAGTTGCGGCTACCGTGATCCTACCCGAAGGCATTGCATTGGACGGGGTTACGGATTCCAAAAAAATGTCTGAGAGGGCTCGCAAGGAGGCCTTTTCTCTAATCAAAAAAGGGGCAATAGATATCTCATTAGCTGTAGTGAGCCCCAGAGAGATTGATAGAATTAATATTCTTCAGGCTACTCGAAAGGCTATGAAACAGGCAGTTTTAACACTCGATCCCCAGCCTGATTACCTATTGATTGATGGCATATACCCTATTGATCTTCCCATTCATCAAAGGTGCATTATAAAAGGGGATGAGCTATCTCTGTCTATATCAGCGGCCTCTGTTCTGGCAAAGGTCTACCGCGATAGAATTATGTCCAGCTACCATATATTATATCCGCAGTATGGCTTTTCTTCAAACAAAGGTTACGGAACGCCTGATCACAGAGAGGCGATAATGAAGCATGGTCCTTGCTGTATTCATAGATTGACCTTTAGAGGTGTTCTTAAATGACAAAAGAAAGGATTAGCCTTGGAAGGTTTGGTGAGGATCTGGCAAGAGAAAGATTAAAAGATCTAGGCTATAGGATTCTGAAAACAAACTATAAGTGCCCTATAGGTGAAATCGATTTAGTTGCAAGGGATGGTGATGTTCTGGTTTTTGTAGAGATAAAGACACGTAAGAATGAGTTCTTGGGTCAGGTTAAAGAAGCGGTTAATAGCAGAAAACAGACTCAGCTGTCAAAGGTGGCCCTAGCCTATATGAAATCCAACAATCTTTGCGGAAGTAAGGCGAGATTTGACGTGGTTGCTGTAGCATTAATTGATGGAAGAAAGGAGATTGAGGTTATAAAAAATGCGTTTGAATTGGCTTACTGATTAATCGGTAGATATTGTCGTTAGCCCTTTCAATGGACATAAACAATGGTTTCTAAGAGAGGCAAGAATGGGTTAGGCCAAGGAGAAATCTATGTTGTTTCTACCCCCATAGGCAACCTTGAGGATATTACCTTAAGGGCGCTGAGGGTCTTAAAGGAAGTGGGATTGATTGCAGCTGAAAGCAGAGAGCATACCATGAAGCTGTGTAAATATTATAATATAGGGACACCAATAACCAGCTATAATAGTCATAACCAACACTTCAAGGGACGTGTACTTCTTAAGAGGGTCAAATCAGGGCTTGACATTGCCCTTGTAAGTGATGCAGGAACACCTGGTTTGTCGGATCCTGGCTCCAGATTAATTAGGGAGGCTATAAATGCTAATATAACATTAGTGCCGGTCCCAGGTGTATCAGCTTCCTTGACAGCACTTTCTGTTTCAGGATTGCCTTCAGATAGGTTTATCTTTGTTGGTTTTTTCTCAAATAAGAAAGGGAGGCGCAGAAAGGAACTGGAAGGTCTCAAATTTGAACGGCGGACCATGATTTTTTTTGAATCTCCACATCGATTAATTAAGATGCTTACAGATATTTATGAGATTCTGGGCGACAGGTATATTGTACTGGCCAAAGAGATGACAAAGGTTTTTGAGGAGTTAGAAAGGGGATTGGTCAGCAAGGTATTATCTTTACTCAAGGATGATAAAATTAAGGGTGAATATACTATTATTGTAGAAGGGCTAAATGAAAGAGATAGACGCCTCTGTGTTATTGACAATTGATAACTGTTTAGTTACATTTGAAAGATAATGGAAGAGATAAGATCATTAAAAGTAATCAATGAACTTGGAATGCATGCTCGTGCAGCTGGTCAGATAGTTGGGTTGGCAGGCAAATATAAGGCAAGGTTGTTTTTAACAAAGGATGGTCGAAAGGTAGATGGTACAAGCATTTTGTCGATTCTTTCGCTTGCCTGCCCTAAGGGAGGTGATATTGAGGCGAGAATAGTTGGCAAGGATGCCGAAGAATTCATGGATGAACTGGAAGGACTCTTTAAAGCTGGATTTGGAGAGACCGGAAGAGGGCAATATCGCCCCAAAAAAAAGACAATGAAGGGGGTTGCCGTTTCCCCTGGTATTATTATTGGGAAAGCACATCATTTAGATAGATCGAAGACCAAGATTTTTCCAAAGAAATTAATTAACGGAAGAGAGGCAGACAGAGAGGTTGATCGTTTTAGGCAGGCTGTGGATATGGCAAAGGAACAGATCCAGAAGTTTAAATCTAATATCCCTGAACAGGTAAAAGGATATGCCTTTGTCCTTGATACCCACTCAATGATCCTTGATGACAGTCTGCTTTTCGATTCAACCTTAAAGAGAATCCGAAAGGAAAAGATTAATGCCGAATGGGCGTTAGATAAAGTGGTAAGAAATATCCACCGGCTTTTTAAAAAGGTTGAGGATGAATACATTGGACGTAGAATGGACGATGTGGATAATGTAAGTGAAAGGGTACTAAGAAATTTGGTGGGGGTTCAGGAAGATAGCCTGACAGGGATTAAAGAAGAGGTTATAGTTGTAGCTCATAGTCTCTCGCCGTGTGACATTGCTGAGATCAATGTAACCAATGTATTGGGCATTTTAACTGATGTTGGCGGTAAAACGTCGCATATGGCCATTATGTCTGAGGCCCTGGAGATACCCGTAGTCGTTGGATTAGAAAGGGCTACAGATATGATTTTGGATGGCGATCTTTTGATCGTGGATGGAAATACAGGCGATGTTATTGTTAACCCTGACCCTGATACCATCGTTTCTTATGAGGATAAGAAAAAACGTTATAATAGTTATAGATCTGCCATAGATAAGGTCAGACATCTGCCTGCGGAGACCTTGGATGGATATAAGATAACGATCAGGGCCAATATTGAGTTTTTAGCGGAGGCTAAGGCAGCAATTGAGCATGGCGCAGAGGGTATAGGGCTTTATAGGACGGAATATCTCTATATGATCAAGAGAGATCTTCCAGATGAACAGACTCTTTTTGAGGACTATAGGCAGATTGCCAGAATGGTAGGCTCTGATCCAGTTACTATAAGGACCCTGGATATTGCAAGTGATAGGATGGCGTCAGACATGCAGGCAAGCAAGGAAGATAATCCTGCTTTGGGTCTGAGGTCTATTCGATTTTGTCTGAATGAGCGAAAGCTATTTAAAAGCCAGTTAAGGGCCATCTTAAGGGCCAGCGTATATGGTAATTTCAGGTTGATGTTCCCAATGATATCAGGTTTGGGCCAATTTCTGGAGGCAAAGAGGATCTTAAAAAGTGTTATGCGGTCTCTTGACAGAGATGGAATTGAATATAATAGAGAGATACCTGTTGGGATTTTGATCGAGATTCCCTCTGCGACATCAATTGCAGATATTCTTGCAAAGCATGCTGATTTTTTTTCTATAGGAACTAACGACTTGATTCAATACGCATTAGCGATAGACAGAGACAATGAACAGGTTGCCCATCTCTATGAACCCTTTCATCCGGCTGTTTTGAGGATGATACACCAGGTGGTCGAGGCAGGTAATAAGGAGGGAATTGATGTATCCCTGTGTGGCGAAATAGCCGGTGATCCTCTTTCCATTCTGATACTTCTTTCTTTGGGATTGAAGGAATTTAGCATGAATATTGGCTCCATCCCGCTGATCAAGAAGATGATCAGGATGTTACCGTTAGGAGAGGTGAGGGATGGGTTAAAGGGAATGTTGCAATTACCTACCAGTAAGAACATTGAGGATTTTGTGTTAAAAAAGGCAAGGTCCTTACTGCCTGATGTCTTTGAGGAAGATATTTTTAGGTATAGGGCCACTGGCACTGCCTAAGCAGGTGGTAGATGGAGAAAAAGATTGTTTGTCAGAACAGAAAGGCTAGACACGATTATTTTATTGATGAGATTTATGAGGCAGGAATTGTCCTCTTTGGACCAGAGGTTAAATCCTTGAGGGAGGGACGTGGCAGTCTGAAGGATAGCTATGCAAGGGTTAAGAATGGGGAGCTCTTCTTGTACAATATGCACATTACAGCGTATCCCTTTGCACACCATCTAGATATTGATCCCGCGAGGACAAGAAAGCTTCTCATGCAAAAGAGAGAGATTAAAAGGCTGATAGGAAAGACAGAGGAAAAGGGATATTCCCTGATCCCCATATCGACATATCTTTTGAGAGGAATAATCAAGGTTGAGCTGGGCCTGGCTAAGGGGAAGAAAAAATATGACAAGAGATATGTTTTAAAAGAAAGAGAGATGAAAAGGGAGTTAAACCAACTGAAAAAGAAAAATTACTATTGAACAATTGTATTGTCTTTAATATTGATTTATGGTTTAATAAATTAAGTTCATTGAAAATTGGGGGCGAAACGGCTTCGACGGGGATAAAGAAGCTTAGGTTGCATACCGAGGTTCTGTTTGCTCGTTAAACAGGCAGAAAAAAAGAAACGCAGACGATTATACGTATGCTTTAGCCGCTTAAAAAGGCTAACGTCCTGCCGTTCTTTCCTGCGGGGGCGGATTTGGGCGCGGATCAGCAGGATAGCAGACCTGAGAGACCTGAATCTCAGGGACGCGAATTTTTTTCAGGGTAGTCCTTTAGCCACCTCGCCTGATAGGTGTTTTAAGGATGAATATTAAGTTCGGGCTATGTATGTAGAGGCCTAAGTGGAGTATTTCCGGACGGGGGTTCGACTCCCCCCGCCTCCACCATCTCATTTATGTAATTTCAATCAGTGATGTTTGCCCACCTGACCCAGATCTTCTATAAGCTTGAGCCCTCTGATAAGGACTTCTAACATCCTCAAGCTCAATGTAGCAATACTACTCAAAGGCTTTACTTGTAGCATGCACGGTTGCTTGCTTTTTCCTCTAGCCTGCAGAATTCCCTCAATGCCCTGGCTGAACCTTATGTGAATGAGAGGAATCGTAGTCGCTCAATTAGGACTGAGGATTACAAACCGTAAGTCTGCCACGAGGCTGCACAAGAGATGGTCCCTTCCCGATATGAAGAGAGAAGCTAAGGTGGAAGAACTACAAAGATGAGAATACCGATGCGGGGCACAGGGGCCAGTAACCCGGAGTAGTAAGGAGGTCTTTGTAGTGGAGATGAAGCGAAGGGGTTGTGTCATCTGGACAGAAAAATGGCAGAGCCACCGCTGCCTCTGACATTTGCCCGAAGGTCTAGACGCGGAGATCCTTTACCTTTATAAATTACTAATCTTACCCAAAAGGGGCAATTAGGGTCTTCGCACGAAGATTTATTAGGATCGGGTCTGGTCTATTGCATATTATGGGAGGGATGAACCAAAATGTCCTGTTACGGCAGGTAGACAGCTTAACGGAAAGTTGGCAGTATCATAAACTCTGAAAGAATAGCCGCCAAGTCAGATCGTAGTTATCATGGGTAAATGTATTATAACCAGCACATTTTTATTATGCCTGGAATCACGTACTATTCTACATCTACCCATGCTAACCAGATGGTAGCATAGAGTTGGCAAGCATACTTGATGTTTTACGTAAATTCGTGCTCAGTACACTGGCAATGCCTTTAAGAATTTTGACGCCTATACTTGGATGCTCCGCCAATATATAATTGAAATTCTCCTCTGATAATGTGAGCAGGGTCGATTTCGTACGAGCTTTTACAGTTGCAGACCGAGCGAGGTTATCTATTACGGCCATTTCGCCAACTGAACTTCCTTTTGACAATGTTGATATGACAATGCACTCTCCAGTCTCTGTTTTTTTGAGCACATCCAACCAACCATCCGCTATAAAACACACATAATTTCCGCTATCACCTTCTTTAAAAACAATTTCCCCAGGCATGATCTCAATGAGGTTCATGTATTTTTCTATAATTTTTAATTCGTTATCCTTTAGTCTGCCAAGGATAGGGATACTAAGAATAAGAAACTCAATGATGGCTTCTGACATGATGCTGCTGGTTGCCGCTTTAGTTCTCTCCATTTCCAAAACCTTCAATGATTAATGAAAAATAAAAATATCATAAAGCTCCACCCCTGAAAGGCTCAGTCTTATTCCTTTGTATACTGAATCAGTGTTTTTTAAATAGCTAGAGCCATCATGGAGGTTAAGACGATAGTTACTCTCGCCAGTTAGCTCCTTGAGTATCTCACCGAATTAAGTCCTCCATCTGTTAGGTAGCCTTCGGAAGCCAGGACTCAACCGGGTTTGGCCCTGCGCCATCTCGCCCTAGGCAGTCTTCTATGAAATAAGTCAATAAGTTCCGATAGCCCGAAGGCAATAAAAAGAAAAGCAATCACCAGGAGGAGAAGATTAGCCCACACACTCTGAAAAAGGTTGGCCCCCTGAGCCAGAGAGCTGCGCGGGAAAAGAAAGAGCAATACCAGATAGAAAAGAGAGATGGTTAAAAATAGTGTTACAAACAAATAGAGTTTTTTTTGGGGCGCCATGACAACCTCACGAAGTAAAGGTGAAGTCTCCACAAAACAAGACTGAATTATCAGGAGAAAAAACGAGGGAAAAAGGTGCCACTGTTTGGAAAGCCGAGAGGTGCGATCTGAGGCTTTCCTGCGTATTGTCACCATCCACAACCAGGTTTTTAGCCATGATACGGTATCCGCTGTTTCTTGAAACCGATACAGGTTCTCACATATGCTGCTCTCTTAAGCTCAGCAGAGCATTCCCATTCCGTGCTC
>Ga0114930_10002244_pt1 | contig 17551 bp, 11 predicted proteins | sample AnhtaG_FD_87300 | JGI IMG/M metagenome (GOLD analysis project Ga0114930, IMG submission 87300) | Deep subsurface microbial communities from Anholt, Denmark to uncover new lineages of life (NeLLi) - Anholt_01485 metaG | ecosystem: Environmental > Aquatic > Marine > Oceanic > Sediment | place... | reverse complement strand
GCCCGATCCCGTTCTATCGCTTCGACGACCACCTGGAGGAGGCCGCCAAAGAGGCGGCGGACCCAGGGTCCGAGTACGAGGGGACGGCCTTCTCGTTTGACGAGGGCGACGCGGCGTGGACGGCGGGGGCGCCTTCGACTTTGTGCCGGATCGAGGACGGGAAGCTGGTGTTCACGACACAGGGGGCGGGCTGGGTGACGAGCCCGGACGGGCTGGGTATCGACGGGTCGGCCACGGACGCGCTGTGGCTGCACATGCAGATCACGGGGACCCGGAAACTGAAGCTCGAGTGGCGGACGCGCGGCGGGGCGTGGTCGGAGCAGCACCGGGTGGTCAGCGTGCACGTGGCCAAGCCGGGGAAGATGGTGGTGTACCGGCTGCAAGTCAGCGGTGTAAATGCCTGGCGACATCGCACCATTGACCAGCTTCGCCTGAGCACCGAGGCTTCGGCCTCGGTCGAGGTCGACGGGCTGCGGGTGGTCACGCGCAAAGATGCGTTCTCGGATGCGGCCGTGGGCCTGCGCGAGTTCAGCGTCAACCACCGCGTGCGGCCGTGCCTGTTCGCCCACTGCCCGGCGGCGCTGACGTACCGGGTGGCGGTCCCTGACCGCGCGCATCTCGCGATGGGCCTCGCCGTTGTCGAGCCGGCCACGCCGGTTGCGTTCGAGGTGCTGGTCGAGCGCGGCGGCACGACGGAGACGGTGTTCGCCGGGAGCGTGGCGGGCGACGCGGACTGGCGCGACGTGCGGGTGGACCTTGCCGTGTATGCGGGCGAAGAGGTCGCCTTGGTGTTCCGTGCCGCGTGCGAGGACGCGGGCCAAGTGGCGCTTTGGAGCAACCCGATTCTGTTCCAGGCCAAGCGGGCGGGGTCGGGCGGCGGGCCGGCGCCGGAACCGTTGCGGAACGTGCTGGTGTACGTGGTGGATTGCCTTCGCGCGGACCACCTCGACGCCTACGGCTATTCCCGCGAAACCGGCCGCCATTTCCGGGCCTTCGGCCGCGAAGGGGTCCGATTCGCCCGGTGTTTTGCCCAGGATACGTGGACCAAGCCGTCGATGAGCTCGCTGGCGACCGGGGTGGACAGCTTTGTCCACGGCGTCGAACGCTATGGCGACGTCATTCCGGGCGGTCTGGTGATGTTGCCCGAGGTCCTGCGGGCCGCGGGATACGCGACGTGCGCCATCAGTGAGAACCCGCACACGCCGCCCGACGCCGACCAGCGCCGCGCCTATTGTTTCCAGGAAGCCACCCATCTGCGCACGGAACTGGACGCCCCACCCTTGCGGTGGAATCAGCTCCCGGAGGTCACCTATGCCGCGGCCTGCCGCTTTCTGGAGTCCCACCGCGACCGCAACTTCTTCCTCTACGTGCACACGATGGAGCCTCACGACATCCCGGTCGAGCATGCCGGCGACCACCTCGTATACGACCCGCCGGAACCGTTCCGGCGCCACTGGGCGGACCCGGCCGACCCGGCGCCGATGGACCTGTACGACGGCGCTATCTCATTCGCGGACGCCAACTTCCAGCGGGTGCTGGATAAGCTCGAGGAACTGGGGCTACGCGACGACACGCTGGTGATCGTCACCGCGGACCACGGCGAGGCCTTCGGCGAGCGCGAAGGCAAGTTCGGCCACGCGGGCAAGCCTTACAACGAGCTGATCTACGTTCCCCTTTTCATGGCGCTGCCGGGTGTACTGCCCGCCCGCCGGGTCGTCGAGGAAAACGTGCAACTCATTGACCTGCCGCCGACGATCCTCGAGTCGCTGGGGTTGCCGGCCAACGAGCAGTTCCAGGGCGCGAACCTGTGGCCGCTGATCGCGGGCCGGGAGGCCGGGGCGTTCAAGGATCGCACCGTGGCCTCGAACTGGGTTGGTTTCACCGCGGCCGTGCGGCAAGACTCGAAGCTCTTGTATGACACGCACGCGGATATCAAGATGCTGTTCGACCTGCGCTCGGACTTCGGGGAGACGCACGACCTGGCTGCGTCCAGGCCCGACACGGCGGGCGCGCTGGTGGCCGAGCTGTCCGCGTACATCAGAGACCGTTCCGGGCTCGGGGCGCAACTGCGGGCCCAGGAGGATCAGGCCGTGTTGTCGATCGACCCGCTCACCCAGGAGCGGTTGCGGGCCCTCGGATACTTGGGAGAGGACTAACCCGTGATGGCGCCGAAGGCGCGTTTCAGACACGTCGGTCTCGCGGCCGTGCTGGGGGCCGTGGCGCTGGCGCTCGTCGTGGCGGGCCGGCGGGCCGTGCTCGCGCCGACGGTTGCGCCTGCCGTGAAGGCGCCGGCCGACTACAGCGTGCTCCTGATCGTCATCGACGCCTTGCGGGCCGACCACCTGGGATGCTACGGCTATCACCGCAACACGTCGCCCTTCATCGATTCGATCGCGGCGCAAGGGGTCGTGTTCGAGCGCGCCATGTCCGCGTCGTCGTTCACGTGCGAATCCGTGTCGTCCATCTTCACGGGCGTGCTGCCGTCCTGCAGCGACACGGGCGCGGGCTGGTGCGCCAAGCCCTCGCCGGGAACGCAAAACATGGCCGAGCTCTTCTCGGCTGCGGGCTACGTGACGGGCCTATTCACGAATCAGCCGGCCCTGTACGACCCTGCGTTCGACACGGGCTTCGCGGAGACGGACCATATCGAGGAAAAGTGGGGTATCAGCGGGCAGGGACCACGCCTCACGCAACGGGTGCTCGAGTTCCTTGCCAAACACCGCGACCGGAAGACGATGGCCTATGTGCACTACCTGGACCCGCACTCGCCGTATGATCCTCCGGAGGCACGCTATCTGCAGTTCGCCGACGAGGTGTTTCCGGGCGGGCTTCGCCTGTACAAGGATGTGCGGCCGGCGATCCCGGAGCTCGTGGCGGAGGGCTTCGGCCCGGGCGAGGCTCGGTTCGATGACCTCGTGCTGCGCTATGACGCCGAGATCGCGGACACGGACGCGGCACTCGGGGCGCTGGTCGAAGGCATGAAGGGCCTCGGGGTGCTGGACCACACCCTGGTGATCATCACGGCCGATCACGGCGAGGAGTTCCTCGATCACGGCTACGTCGAACACGCCTGGCGTCTGTACAACGAGTCCATTCACGTTCCGCTGGTGTTTTGGGCGCCGGGGGTGCTTGAGCCGGCGCGCATCGCCGATCACGTCTCGCTCATCGACCTCCTTCCGACCCTGCTCGGGTTCGCCGGTCTCGGCAACCCCCGGGACGAGCCCGAAGGGGCGTCGCTGTTCCGCGGCGACGGGGGTGCGCTGACCTACGAACCGGCGGCGCGCCCCGTCATCGCTGAACTGCTGCTCGAGACCCGCTCGAACCTCCGCGTCGTCATGCAGGACAACCATAAGTACATGGCCGCCACGCGCTGGTACACGCCCGCGGAATGCGCGGCCGCGGCCCGGCGCCAGTCCCGCGAGCTCGCGCTGCTCAAGGCGGGCCGGTCTGCCCGCCTGCCGGACATCTACGGGCCCACGGTGCACGAGGAGTACTACGACCTCGAGGCGGACCCCGGCGAGAAGGAGCCACTGACGACGTTGGGCGCGCCGAAGCGCGACGCGCTCAAGGCCATACTCGACGCCCTCACGGCCGCCAACGCCGGCAAGGCCCAACTCGGCCAGTGCGGCCCCCTCACGCCCGAATTGCGCGAGCAGCTCAGGTCGCTCGGCTACGGCGACGCCGAGCCCGACCCCCCCCAGCCAAGCCCGGCCCACCAACACGACGAGCAGATGAAGGCCTTGGGGTATCTGTAGCCCGTGGACCAGACATCATGGCGGCGAAGCCGTTTGTCCGTGTCATTGCGAGCGAAGCGAAGCAATCCCCGCAGGGCGAGGGGATTGCTTCGCTTCGCTCGCAATGACACGGGGGGTGTGAGATCGACGGAATAGCGCCTCCGGATGCATTTCACCCAGTTGTGTTTGCTTGGTGTCTTTGTGCCTTCGTGGCAGGAAAGGGGGGCCGGCGGCGCCCCGGCCGCTCAGGCCAAGTGCTTTCCGGTGGAGCTGCCGCTGAGCGAGGCGTGCAGCACGCCCTTCTGCTGGTGCAGTTCGTTGGCGAGGTCCTGGATCTCGGCGGCGAGTCCCTTGACCACGACGATCTCGGCGCACAGGTGCTCGTCGAGATGGATGTGGGTTGAGGCCAAGACCACGTGGTGGTGCTGGTGCTGAATGTCGGTGAGGCGGTCGGTCAGGCCGCGGGTGTGGTGGTTGAACACGAGCGTGATCGTGCCCACGGCCTCCTCATTGCGCTCCCACTCCTGGGCGACGAGGCGGTCGCGGATCATGTCGCGGATGAATTCGGAACGGTTGGCGATGCGCCCGTCCTGGATGAGTTTCTCGAGCCGTTCGTACAGGGGCTTCTCGATCGAGAAGCTCAGTCGCACCACGCCCGACATTAGGCCCTCGCCCGGTTCGGCCCCGTCCTTATTGGTAGGAATTGGTAGCGGTGCAGGGATTCGAACCCCGGACACGCGGATTATGATTCCGCTGCTCTAACCAACTGAGCTACACCGCCTCTGCAATCGAGTATGTTAGCATAGCATGGGCCGTATATCCAGTGTTACGCCGCCGGTGCAGCGCTGAAGAGTCATCCCGGCCTCGGGGCGCGGCCTGCTTTTGACACCTTCGGCAGCGCCCCGTAGACTCGAAGGGAAGGTCCAGGAGGAGGATGGGCGTGGTGCGGCACGCTGGGAAGCATGCGGGCGCTGGGAAGCGTGCGGGCGCTGGGAAGCGTGCGTGCGCGCTGATTGCCGCGCTGTGGTTTCTGGGGGTGTGCGGCGGCGCGGCGGGCCAGCGGCTGATCGTGGCGACGACCACGCTGACCGCCTCGCGGGAGGCGGCGCGGGTCTACATCCAGAGCGTGGACATGGAAGTGGGCGCGCCGCTGCCCGGCCCTGAGGTCCTTCCGGGCGTAGCCCCGGTTGGGCCGCTCTTCCTGGCAAACCACGGGGCGCCGTCTTCGCTGGCGATAGTGTCCACAGGACCCCGGTGGCAGGGGGGCGACCCCGTTGCGGGCCGCGAGGAGACCTATGTGTCGGGTTTCCGGAGCGCACCGTTTGCACGGGCCGGGGGCTTGACGTTTCGGGAAGGCTGGCGCGGGTTCGCCGCGTACATGGCCGGTGGCGCCACCCCGCTCGAGTCGGTTCTCGTGGCCGTCGGCCATCGCATCGACGAGGACGGCCGCTGGCAGGGATGTCTGGCAGCCCACCATGCTTCGGCGCGGCCGGCGGTTTTTTTCGAGGCAACCCCGACGCGGTGGGCGTTTCCTGGGGCGCCGGTGGCGGCCGTGGGCATGCCGGAGAGAGACCGTGTCGTCGTGCTCTGCCGGGGTCCCTACGGCCAAGGCTGTGTCGTTCGCGCCATCGACCACTTCACGGAATCCACCCAGAGCGACGCGGACGTGTTGTCTGGCGCCGTTCTTTCGCGCGAGATTGCGGATGAAAGCAGCCACTTTGGCGCCGTCCCGAGCGGGCTGGCGCTGAGCGGGGACGGCAACCACTTGTTCGTCCTAAGGTCGGGCTACGCCGAAGAGAGTCCCTCGGGCGAGCCGGTCTCTTGGCTTCACGCGTTGGACCCGGATCGCCTCGAGGACGTGCACGCCCCTGTCGAGCTTCCGGGCACGGCGGACGTGGCGGCTTGTGCGCTGCGGCCGACGGGGGCGGCCTCGTGCTGGATCGCCACACGGCGCAAGGGCACGGAGTTCGCGTACGCGACGCTGGTGCGCGTCACGCCCGAGGGGCTGGTCAAGGACGCGTACGTGCCCTTGACCGGGGTGGCGGGGTCGTTCCACATCGAGGCCAGTCCTGACGGCGCCGAGGCGGCCGTGGCCATGGACGAGCGCCTGGAACGGTGGGAGGGCGGCCGGCGGACCGATACGTCGGCGCGCTATGACGGGCCGATCGGCGTGGTGCGATGGACCCGCGGGGGTCTGTTTGTGGGCGAGGCGGGACGGGTCCATCACGTTCATCCTCAGACGATGAGGCCGGTACGGACCGTGCAGCTCCAGAGCGGCTGGGTGACGGACCTCGTGCAGGTCCCTAGTGCGGACTTGCCGTCGCCCGACCTAGATGGGGACGGGCTCGCGTTGGAAGACGAGGAACGCCTCGGGACCTCGCCGTTGTCGGCGGACAGCGACGGCGACGGCATACCGGACGGCTCCGACCCCGAGCCGCTTGCGCCTTCGCCGCGTCTGCGGCTTCCGTCGGCCGTGGGTTTCCGCGACGCCGCGACGGGCCAGGAGCTGAAGGCGCTGGTGATTGACTCGCCCTACGGGCAAGGGTACTCATGGGGTGTGGATTTCGATGGGGCTGCGTTGCCGTGGCTGCTGGTCCATCCCATGTCCGGCACGCTGCCCGGCGTCGTCTACTTGGGCGTCGACCCGGCCCGCTACCCGAGCGCAGACCCTACGGCCGGCGCCCTCCGCGTCCGACTGCTCGACGAAGCCACGGGGCTCGAGGCAGCGGGAAGCCCGGCCACGGTGGGCGTGCACGTGGTGCCGGAGGAACGGTCGGGACTGCGCCGCATTCTTTGGATGCGGGAGGAGGGGGTCGAGAACGGTTCGGCTGCAATGGCATCGTTTCGAAGCGATAGCGACCCTTACGGGCAGGCCGAACTGGGGCATCTGCTTGCCGGACCGCCGCACTACTTCGCCCACCGGGAGGCCTTCGGCCCGCTCCAGGAGGCGCTTGAATCGTACACCATCGTTGTGCTGGGGGCGGCCGCGGCTTCACGCGGCGCGGTCACGCGTTTGGCGTTGTTGGATTACGTGACGCGGGGCGGGGCGCTGCTCCTGCTGGGGGAATGCCTCGGGCAAGAAGCGGGCCGGGAACTCACGCACTGGCTGTCGCCGCTAGGGGTCCAGTTGGACACGTCGATCCGGGTCGACGGCGTATTCGCAGCCAAGAACCGACGCGGCCTGTGCCGCCAGTGGGACGCGATGCTGATCCGTGGCGGCTGTGCGGTATACGCGGATGACCCGGCGGCGGCGCTGGTCCCTGCCGGGGAATCGGACCCGCGGCAGGCGGTGTTCGTGGCGCGTGCGTACGGGCAGGGGCGGGTGGCGGTGCTGGCGGCCGGCACGCCGCTCGAGGGTTCCTCGTTGCGGGCCGAGGCCAACCGGGGGTTCGCGGCCGACCTATTCCGCTGGCTGGCCGGGTCCAACCGATACGCCGAGACGCAAGACATGGACAGCGACGGCCTGTCCGACGCGACCGAGGACCGCGGCCCGAGCGAGGGCACGGTCGAGCCGGGCGAAACCGACTATCTCGATCCGGACACGGACGGGGACGGCATTGCGGATGGTCTCGAGGACGCCAACCTCAACGGGTACGCGGACGAAGGTGAGACGAGCGCGCTGAATCCGGACTCGGATGGCGACGGGATTCTGGACGGGGCGGACGCGACGCCGCTTCCGCCGGCGGATGCGCCGCACGTAGCCCGGGTCGTGAACCCGCTGGAAGGGCCGGCCGAGGGCGGCGGGATTGTCCAAGTGGCGGGCCGCAATTTTCCGCCGGACGCCACGGTTTGGTTCGGCGATCGCCTGTCGCCCAGCGTCTACGTCCTGGGTCCCACGATGCTGTTCGCCGAGGTCCCCGCCCACGGCGCCCCGGGCGGCGGTGAGGTGGGGGTGCGTGTGATCAATCCGGCGAGCCGGTTGGAGGGGTCCTTGCCGGGTGCCTTCCGATACACTCGCCGGAGCAAGGTGAGAGTCGTGCTTCAGACACTGGACCTGATGCGGGCGCAGGAGGACGTGTACACGGGCTCGCTGTCGATCCGTCTGGAGTGCCCGCGTGGCGTGTTCGTTGAGCAGGTCGGTTTGCTGCTCAGGGCGGCGCCGCTCGATACGCTGGTTTGGAGGGAGTTCGCCCCTGAACCGGCGGGGCCGGCCGCCCGCCGGCGCGCCATCAGCAGACAACTCGACGCGGGCAAGCTGCTGGTGGTCGTGATGCGCGGCGAGCGCAGCGGGGCCATCTCAGGCGAGCTCGGCAGGGCGCCGTGGCAGGTCACGTTAGCGCCCGAGGGCACAACGCGCTTACGGTTCGTCGTCGAGAAGGCGTGGGCCGCGCTTCGGAACAGGCAACTGCTGGAGGTCTCGTCCAGGGCGCTTTCAGTAGCCCTGCGACGCGCACGGAACGCCGGGGAGGCGCCACCTGGGTGACGGCTCGCGCAGGCCCAGCGAGCCGCGTGCCTTGGCTGGGCACGGAAGCCCGTGCCCCTCTTTGAACGGACAACCCCCGCTTCGATACTATGATCCCGCTGGCGAGTGTATTCTCGATGGGTCGCAGGCGTCGAGGTGGTTGGGATGCTCACGAGAAACGAGAACGGAGGATCGGGTCCGGCTCTGCCCGCACGGATCAAACGCTACAGGTTCCCGGAACCTGTGTGGGTCACGCGGCCCACCATGCCCCCCCTTGAGAAGTACCAGGAGCACCTGCGGTCCATCTGGGAGACGCGATGGCTGACCAACAACGGCCGCCTGCATGAGACCTTTGAGCGGCGGTTGGGGGACTATCTGGGGGTCGAGCACGTAAGCCTGTTCTGCAACGGCACCATCGCGCTCGTGGTGGCGCTCCAGGCGTTGCGCATCCACGAAGGGGAGGTGATCACGACGCCGTTCACGTTTCCGGCTACGGCACACGTGCTGTATTGGAACCGGATCCGCCCGGTGTTCTGCGACATCGACGAGACCACGTTCAACCTGGACCCGGCCCGTGTCGAGCGTCTGATCACGCAGGACACGAAGGCCATCCTGCCCGTTCACGTGTTCGGGACGCCGTGCGACACCGAGGGCCTCGAGGCCGTGGCCCGGCGTCACGGCCTCGCCCTAATCTACGACGCGGCCCACGCCTTTGGGGTGCGCTGCCGGGAGCGGGCTATCGTGGCCAGCGGCGACCTGTCGGTGTTGAGCTTTCACGCGACCAAGCTGTTTACGTCCATCGAGGGCGGGGCGCTTGTTTCCCACACGGCCGCGCAGAAGGAACGGATCGATTTTCTGAAGAACTTCGGGTTTGCGGACGAGGAGACCGTCATCGGCCCGGGGATCAACGGGAAAATGAATGAGTTCCAGGCGGCTTTCGGGCTGCTGCAATTGGACGTGATCGAGGGGGAGATTGCCAATCGGCGGCGTTTGACTGCCGTGTACCGCCATGAGTTGGCCGGCACGCCGGGTATCCGGTTGCAGGAGGACCTTCCCGACGTGGAGCACAACTACGCTTACTTGCCGGTGCTGGTGGATCCGGACGCATACGGTATGACGCGGGATGCGTTGTACGACGCGCTGAAGTCGCTGAACATCTTCGCGCGCAAGTACTTCTACCCGCTTTGCTCGCAGTTCCCGTGCTACATGTCGCTGCCTTCCGCGGATCCGAAGAACCTGCCCGTGGCCGAGCGCGTCACCCGACGCATCCTATGCCTGCCGCTGTACGGCACGCTCGAAGAAGAGGCCGTCAGGACCATCTGCGCGGCGGTCAGAGAATTGGGTGCGGCCAGATAGATGAGCAATGAAGGGAAGCCCGAATCCGCAACCTCGACCCCAGCCGGGGCAAGTCCGGAATTCAGCGCGATCATCACGTGCTACTTCGAGGAGCAGAGCATTGAGGAATTCCACTCGAGGCTGTCGAAGGCGCTGGAATCGCTCGGGCGGGACTACGAGATCATCTTCGTCAACGACGGCAGCACCGACAAGACCTTCGAGAAGCTGAAGGCCATTTTTGGGAGGGATCCCCACGTTTCGGCGGTCATCGACCTGTTCAAGAACGCCGGGCAGGCCGCGGCCATGACCGCGGGATTCACCCATGCCCGGGGCCGGCGTCTTATCTTTATGGACAGCGATCTCCAATTGGACCCTGCGGAGTTGCCGCTCCTGGTGGCCAAGCACGACGAGGGGTATGACGTGGTGAGCGGCTGTCGAAGGAAGCGCAAGGACCCTCTCTCGAGGGTTGTTCCCTCGAGAATTGCGAACATGATCATGCGCAAGGTGTCGCGGAGCACACTGACCGATTTTGGCTGCACGTTCAAGATCTTCGACGCTCGCCTCATTCGGGCCTTCGAATACGGCCCTTTCAAGCCCTGGCGTCCCGCCTACGTGATCGCCCAGGCCCAACGGTGTGCCGAAATCCCCATCACGCACCACCCGCGGAAATACGGAAAATCGGGCTGGACCTTCCGGAAGCTGTTCGCCTACAACATGGACAATCTCGTGGGGATAACGGACAGGCCGTTTCAGATACTGAGCGTGGTGTGCCTGCTGCTCGCCATGGCCTTTGTCGTGCGGATTGCGTTGGCCTGGGTGTTGCCGTTCTCGATCCTGGAGGAGATCACCAACGGTTTGATCTTGAACGTGCTCGCGCTCGGGTTGCTCGTGATCCTGGCGGTCTTGTGCGCCATCGGCGAGTTCCTGATCCGCAGCTTCAATATGCTGCAGAGGCGCCCCGCCTACATCATTCGGGAAATCCATCGGAAATAGAGGGCGACGACCAACAGAAGGGGCCGCAGGTGTGTCTCAAGATCTGGCGATCCTCGGGGCCGGGGGCTTTGCACGGGAGATGTACTGGCACATCAAGGACGCCTATCCGTGCGCCCGGATGGCGTTCATCGACGACGTGACCGAGGTCCAGGAAATCACGATGGCGGGAGAGGTCGTGCCGGTCGTGAAGGATTGGCGGTTCGACGCCGTTCGCTTGGGTCGCGCTTCGGTGACCTTCGAGGAATTCGTCCTCGGCATAGGCGACCCGAACACCAAGAGAACCATGGCGCGCAGGGCGATCGAGAGTGGACTGAGACCGGCGCCCACGGTGGTCCATCCGCGTGCGCTGATTCAGGGAGGGGACTGCCGGATCGGGCTGGGTGGCGTTGTCGCGCCCGGGTGCATATTGACTACCCATGTGCGGGTGGGGGACTTCGTGCTGTTGAATCTGAACACGACGGTGGGCCATGACGCGGTGATTGGCGACTACGTGACCTGCAACCCGGGGTGTCAGATCTCGGGGAACGTCACCATTGGCGAAGGCGCGTCGCTGGGCACGGGCACGGTCGTCCGTGAGGGCATCACCATCGCCCCAGGGGTGGTGACGGGGGCTCAGGCCTGCGTGGTCAAGGACATCACGGAGCCGGACGTCACGGTGGTCGGGGTGCCCGCGAGGAAGGTGGGGTAGGGGGCCGGATGCGTTTCGTTGCCAGGCTCCTATTGCCCATGGGGAACATGTGGCGTTCGCTGAGTCCGGCCGTGCGCACGCTGCTGGTAGCCCTGCCTGTGCTGGCCTTGGCCTTGGCGCTCACCTACAACCACATCCTGCTGTGTGATCGTGCTCACCTGGCCGGCCGCTACGACGTCTATCGCGAGGTGGGCCCCGTCAGCTACTTCGGCGACTATGTCCTACACCACGGCGAGTTCCCGCTGTGGAATCCACTGACCTACTGTGGTATGCCCTACGCCGCCAATCCCATCTCGTCCGCGTTCTATCCGCCGAATCTGCTGCGGGGTTGTCTCACGTTCAGACCGACGCCTCTGAAGACGCAGGTGGGCTGGATGGTGATGATGGCCCTGCACCTGTTGCTCGGGGGGTGCGGCATGGTGTTCCTCGCCCGAGAGCACCGCCTGAGCTATCCCGCGGCTTTCGTGGCCGCGTTCACGTTCATCTTCAGCGCGATCTGGGTGCGCAGGATCTGCGAGTACCATTTCATTACGATGGTCGGCTGGCTGCCCCTTCTTCTGCTGTTGACGCGCAAAGCCCTGGCAAGCCCCTCATGGCGACCCAAACTGCACTACGGTCTGGCCTGCGGGCTGATTCTGGGCATGACGCTGCTCTCGGGGAGCATCAACATCGCGCCGTACGCGGCGCTGAGCATCGTGGCCTATTGGGGGCTCTACAAGGTGCTTTGCCTGAGGCCGTGGAGCCCGCAGCCGCGCGCCAAGACCGTCCGCGTGCTCGGCGGCGACGTCGTTTTCCTGGTCGTCGTCTTTCTGGTGGCCGTATTGATCGGCGCGGCCCTGCTGCTGCCGGGGGCCGAACTGACCGAGTTCAGCTCGCGAGCGAAGACCGGCGGCTACGACTTGGGCATGGCCAAATACCGTGGCTCGCCACGGCAGTTGTATCACCAGTTGATCCGGTTCCCCGGGCTGCGATGGCAGACCGAGAACATCCGGGGGGCGGGGATTGGCGTTTTTCTGCTGGTGCTGGCCGCGCTGACCTACCCGAAGAAGCGGGAGTTGATGCTCTACGCCGGGCTGTTCGTGGTCCTGTTCGATTGCAGCCTTGGCCCGCCCTTTCCCGTGGCCACCCTTGTCTATCGGCTTAGTCCGATCCAGATGGTGTCATCCACGCGCGCATTTGACTTCGCGTTGATTCCGTTGGGGATCCTGGCGGGTTTCGGCGTGCACGCGGCGGCGACGCAGCTCAAACCGTGCTGGTGGGGACTGTTGCGGAGTTGCGGGATTGCCGCAGCGGGCCTCCTCATGCTTCGCTCGCTGGCTGCGATGCTGGGGCCGGACGACTACGTGCCTGTGACCCGCTTGTCCATTGCCCTCCCGGCCGCCACGCTGGCGGTGGTGATGTTGGCCGGTTGGATCCGATGTCCGCGGCTGTGGCACGTCGCCGTGTTGGTCCTCATCTTTGCCGAGATGCTGTCTTGGAACGTGCGCTACATACCGCTCATGGTCACCCGCCGCAACTTCCGCAATTGGGCGGGGACCTTTGACGGGGGGGACCCGTTCTGGTCCGACAACCGCCGAGGCACCGACAAAGTCGTCAACCGTCACTTACTCGCCCTGAGGCCCGCCATCAACGGGTACGAGCCGGCCCACATCAGCCGCGTGCGCAACGTGATCGCGGGCGCGGCGCGTCTGCGCCGATATTCGCGGATTGTCAGCGCCGAGGAAGCCACGCAGGACAACCGACGCGCCAATCTGTTCCTCAAGCGCTCGTTCTGGCTCGCCCGGCAATACGTGGAAGGCCCGCTGCCGCACCGGGACGTCATGTTCCCCTCGGCGACCACGGTGTTCCTGGAGGATGGGAGCGACGATGTGCCCGTGCCGCGCGTCGAAATGAAGGACGTGTTGCAGAAAAGCGTTTCTGAGAAGGCCGTCGAGGCGCCTATTCTGGATCCAAGCAAGAAGGCTGCCGCCCTTGCCGTCAAGGCGCCGAGGGGCAGGGGCTTCACCATAAGGCTGCCCCCGGTCACGCTGGACGGAACGCACACGGTGCTGCGCCTGCACTACAGGAGTGCAAGCCTGGCGACGGTCAAGATCGCCTATCGAGACCCGACGTCGGGTCGACTGGAATACGGAACGACCCTGCGGATCGGGGCGACGGGAGACAGGGAGAGGTGGCTGGACTGGCCGTTGCCCGACTTCGACCAACTCGTGGCCACGATTACCGTTGAGTGCCAGCGGTCGGCCCGAGACGTCGGGTTCACGGACGCGTATCTCCTGTCTGATCGGGCCGACGAGGACGCTCGCATCGAGATCATATATCGGCGGGCCAACTCGGTACGGGTCCGCGTGCGGGACCTCGATGCCCCGCGAATCCTGATGTTTGTGGATGCAGCGTATCCCGGCTGGCGGGCCTATCTGGATTCGGAGCGCGTCCCGATTCACCTGGCCAATCAGGCGTTCAAGGCCGTGGTGGTCCCGTCGGGAACGCACGAGGTCACCTTTGTGTTTCGGCCGTGGCGAGTGTACGCGGGAATGGCGATCTCGGGCGTCACCTTCCTGCTGGTCGTGGGCTGGTTGCTGGTGGCACTGCGACGCGGCGCGAGAACGCGCTCAGGGTTGAGCGGGCTTTGACTCCTTGCTGAGCGCGAGGGTGGCGGTAAGTGAAACCACCATGATGTAGAACGTCAACGCCATCAGCATACAGGAGAAGATAAAGCACAGCGTCATGTCGAGCGTCCACTTGCGGTCGAGCAGAAACAGGCCGATCGAGATGACGAACATGGCGGCCGCCCCGATAGCGCGGGACAGCCGGTCGCGCTTGGGGATGAACAGCATGAAGGGGACAATCATCATTACCTGGTAGTAGAACGTGGGGGCGGCGAGGTAGAAGCCGGGCACGAAGCCGTAGGCGAGCGCCTCATAGTCGTCCAGGCCCCGGATGAGAAAGAAGGAGAGCACCAGGACGGCCCCCTGGATGCCCCACAACAGGAGCCTGTATCGTTCGAGCTTGTCCCATTGCGCCTGCTCGAACGCGGACCAACCTCCGGTCACCTTGTGCGTCATCAGAAACACATACTTGAATCCGACCCGCATCCCCGAGATGTCGTTGTCATGGAGCGAGATCTTCCTGAAGAAGTCGCCCCATCGGTCGTACCCGCCGTCCAGGTAGGCCGACAGCAGAACCAGCGCCGCCGCCCCAAGACCAAAGACCGCGAAGAACTCCACGTACTTCCTGTCCAGGCGGCGCGTTCTTGCGATATCCCACAGGAACTTCGCACCGATGCCGAAGGCGAACACGAGGGGGAAGATGCGAGCCATGCCCGCGTAGGCCATCAGTGCGCCGGCCGTCTTGTAGCGACCCATCTTGAGCATACAGATGGTCATGACCAGCAACGCGACCCAGTCCAGCCGCAGGAACGCCCCCCGGCAGTGGGTGTAGCTCATGCTGTAGCACGTGCAGAAGAAGATGAGTAGAAACAGGGCGGTGCGGTGGCCGAAGGCCCTTTGCGCCAGAAGGATCATGATGGCGATGAGGGCCAGGTCGAGCAGCATCAGCACCCGCAGATAGCCGGAGTTCCGCAAAGGCGCCAGGTTGGTCAGATAGCGCGCCGTCATGTTCCAGACCGGCGTCGCGTTGTAGCCTTTGTCTTGGACGACGCCGGGCCACCGCCGTGAGCCGAGAAAGCCCTCGAAGAAGCGCACATTGGCCCGGAACTCCTGCCATCGCGTCTCCGTGAAGGGCGCTTTGTATTGGGCCGCCTTGCTGATGACGTCCTTGGCCGGCTTGAATGAGTAGTCCTGCATGTCGCGGTACGTTCGGTGCTTGAGTTCCCGGTTGTTCTCGTAACTGGCGACAATGACGCAGGGGTACAGGTTCAGGTAGCCGAGCTCATCCGAGTATTTCGAGCCCAGGTAGTAGTGGAAGAAGTCATGCGGGTTGAGGAAGCGGCCGAACTTGGGGTAGTGGCCGAAGTCGAAGTAGGCGAACACGGCCACAAGCGCCAGCAAAGCCAGCGCGAAATCGAGGCCGTTTTTGCCGCCCTTGACGTCGCGGCGTTCGAGAAAGCGGAACAAGAAGATCAACACCACGGCTATGGCCGCGATGATAAGTTTGTAGTTGTGCAACGTGTGGTGACTCAATCTTGTGTCTCCCCAGGCTGAGTACGAATATCGTAGGGGCTGCCGCAAACCATGTCAACAAGCGGCGATTCTCTTTGACTTGGCCGTTTTCGACCGGGTACAGTCCTGGGCGTCCAGAGGGTGCGAAGTGGCAGCGAGGGAGTGTGTCCGCGATGGGGCGGTGGCTTCGGATACCGGCGTGTGCTGCCGTCATTGCGCTGCTGTCATGCGGGGGGCCACATGCCCGCAGGGCGATTACGGAGACGAGAACGGTGAAGCCGCCGGCCGGGCTCGAGGCGCCGGCGCCGTCGAGCCCGTACACGTGGGCGGCGCCCGACGGGTGGGTCGAGGCGCGGCCGCGGCCGGTGCGTCTGGTCACGTTCGAGGTCGGGCCGGCCGCAGAGGCCGAGTGCTACGTGACCGTGCTGGGCGGCGACGGCGGGGGCGTCGGGCTCAACGTGAACCGCTGGCGCGAGCAGATGGGCCTCGATCCGCTAGGCGGTGAAGCCGTCGCCGAGTTGCCCACGATTACGTTGGCGGGCCGGGAAGCGCCGTGGGTCGAGTTGACCGGCGCGTACCAGGGCATGCGGGGCGAGGCTCGACCGGACTGGATGCTGCTCGGTGCGGTAGCCTTGCTCGAGGAGGAGGCCGTGTTCGTCAAGATGGTCGGTCCCGAGGCCGTCGTGCGCGGGGAACGCGACGGTTTCATCGCCTTCTGCGGGTCTTTGAAGTGAGCACGGGGTAAGCGACATCCCATGTCAGGTTTCGCCAAAGCCCTGTTTCGGTTCTTCGCCTCGACCGGCCTGTCCGTGGCGCTGCTGCTTCTGCTGATGCTGCTGACCTTTCTGGGCACGCTGGCGCAGGTGGACCGGGGCCTGTACGCGGCGCAGCGTGAGTACTTCGGCAGCCTGTTCCTGGTGCACCGGCTGTTCGGCGTGTTCCCCTTGCCCTTGCCGGGGGCGTACCTGTTGCTCGCGCTGGTCTTCGTCAACGTTGTGTGCGGCGGGATCGTGCGCGTGCGCAAGGGCTGGAAGCAGGCCGGCGTTCTCATTGCGCACGTCGGCATCCTGCTGCTCCTGGCAGGGGGATTCGTCACGTTCAAGTTCTCGGTGGAAGGGCACGTGACCCTCTACGAGGGCGAGGCCGCGAACACGTTCCAGAGCAGCCGCGCTTGGGAACTGGCCATTGTGCGCGCCAATGCGGACGGGTCGGCCACCGAGCACGTCGTGCCCGAGAAGGACTTCAGGGACCTCGGCGGCGCTAAGACGCGCACCTTCTTCGCACAGGGCGTTCCTTTCGAGATCACCGCCAGCGGCTACGTTCAAAACGCCCGCCAGAGCGCGGAGGGCGCGCCGTTGGAGACGCTGCCCGCGGCCCACCAACCGGCCGAGAATGTCCCGGGCGTGTGCGTGAGCGTGTCGGCGCCCGGCGCCGAGACCGTCCACCAAGCGGTTCTGTGGGGCATGTCGCCCACGCTGTGGACCGTGCCGCTGGACGGCGGCGAGTGGACGATGCAACTGCGGCGGCGAACGTGGCCGCTGCCCTTCACGTTGCGGCTGGACACGTTCACGCGGGAACTCCACCCCGGCACGCAGATCCCGAAGGTGTTCATGAGCGAAGTGACCCAGATCGACGGCGACTCCGAGCAGGCGTTCCGAATCGCCATGAACGAGCCGCTCCGGCGCGGGGGCTACGCCTTCTATCAGGCGTCCTGGGGGCCGCCGGACGCCGGGCCGAACGACCCGCTCTTCTCGTCGCTGGCCGTGGCCCGGAACCCCGCGGACCAGGTCCCCCTGTACGCCAGCACGGTCATCTGTTTCGGCTTGCTCGTGCAGTTCCTGCTCAAACTGGCGGCGTATCTGAAGGCCGAAAGCAGGGCGCGGCCATGAGGATGCGGCGCTACATCGTGGCGGCCCTGTTTGCCTGCTTGCCGGCGGCCGCCGGCCCCGAGGGGCGTCCCGCCTGGGACCAAGACACGCTTGGCTACTTCGCCACGTGGCCGGTGCAGGACGGTGGGCGGGTCAAGCCGCTGGACACCTACGCCGGGTTCAAGCTGCTGAAGTTCAACGGCCGGCGCACCCTGAAGACCGCGGCCGGCCGGCTGACCGCGCTCGAGTGGCTGTTGGACTGTGTGTTCTACCCCGAGGTCGCGCACGACTACCCGATCTTCAGCGTCAACAGCACCGACGTGATCGTGGCGATCGGCCTGCAGCCACGGCACAAGAAGCGGGGGCGCTACGCGTACCGCGCACTCGAGCCGGGGCTCGACAAGCTGTTCGAG
>Ga0114930_10002243_pt1 | contig 17561 bp, 12 predicted proteins | sample AnhtaG_FD_87300 | JGI IMG/M metagenome (GOLD analysis project Ga0114930, IMG submission 87300) | Deep subsurface microbial communities from Anholt, Denmark to uncover new lineages of life (NeLLi) - Anholt_01485 metaG | ecosystem: Environmental > Aquatic > Marine > Oceanic > Sediment | place... | reverse complement strand
TCGGACCGACGGGTCAAGTCATGCAGCGACGTGTTGCAGGTTGGTCAAGAAGTGGAAGCCCGGATCCTGGGCGTCGACAAGGAAAACCGTCGCATTTCCCTATCTCTCAAGCAGGCCAGGGAACCGGCTGAGGATCACGAAGCCGGGCCTATCGAACCTCCGAGGGCCCCGAGGAAGCGGAAGAAACCGCTGCGCGGCGGTCTGGCAAGTCACTTCGATTGGTAACTGCCTGGCCGGCAGTGGTGATTGCCTCAACTACCACCTGATTCCGTAGCCTGTTGGGAAGCCATACTGGCCTGGGCATGTAGTGCCGGCGCTGCTCCCCCAAACCCGTACAACCTGCGAGCGACAGGCCATCGGGGTTGAGTATTTGGGCTTGCCCCGATACGCTACCATCTTCGGCGGTGCCGATGCTCGGTGTTTGGGGCTGAGACGCCGGACCTTGATATGATGCCCGGTATGGTAACCGACGGCCGCGTGACGGATGAATTTTGGACTGATCGATCGTATCGTTGAGTTGACGCGAAGCGAGCGCATTGTCGCCGTCAAAGCAACGTCGCTGGCGGAAGAGTACCTGGCGGATCACTTTCCGACGTTTCCCGTCCTACCGGGTGTGCTGATGCTTCAGGGCCTGGTGGAGGCGGCCACTTGGCTGGTCCGCGACGCGTTGGATTTCTCCCCAAGCATCATCTTGCTTCGTCAGGCAAAGAACGTTACATACAAGAACTTTGTCAGACCGGGCAGTCTGCTTACCTTGACGATCACTTGTCGCCGGCTGGTGCAAGGCGAAAGCAGTTTCGACGGTGTCGGGCACTGCAATCAGGATGAGGTGGTTCGAGCGAGGTTCGGCCTGACACACTTGTCCCTCGGGCAGTCTGAAGGCGCGGCTACGCCCGTGGATCAACGACTGGTGGAAGCGGCGAGAGCGAGGTTTGCCCTCCTGCGCCGGTAGGTAGGAGGATTTTGAAGACCGACAGAACGTGTACCCGGGCCGTTTAAGCGGCACCCCACACAGCATAGACGACGGAGGTCTAAACGACATGGCTCCAAGCCGTGATGAGCTTTTCTCGCAGATCCGAGACGTGCTTGGCGACGCCCTCGGCGTCGACGAGGAAGAAGTAGTGCCCGAGTCGACGCTTCAGGGCGATCTCGGAGCCGAGAGCATCGACTTTCTGGACATCGTCTTTCGGCTCGAAAAGGCGTTTTCGATCAAGATTCCCAAAGGCGAGCTGTTCCCCGACGACATTCTCAATAACCCGGAATATGTCCAGGATGACAGGATGACCCCGGCCGGCCTCGAGAAACTCAAAGCGGTCGTTCCGCACGCGGACTTCTCCGAGTTCGAGAAATCCCCGCACCTATCGAAAATGCCTGAATTGTTTACCGTCAATACCATCGTCAACTATGTGGAAAGCAAGCTCGCCGCCGCCTGACGGAACTGTGACACCGCTCCTCACACCCAGGACCGAATAAGGGACGAAATCGACATGCGATGGATCTGGATCGATGCTTTTGTCGAATTCGTCTCCGGGGAGCGGGCCTCGGCCGTCAAGAACGTGACACTCGCCGAGGAGCATCTTCGTGATCATTTCCCGGGGTATCCTGTCATGCCGGCAAGTTTGATAATCGAGGGCATGGCCCAGACAGCCGGAATCCTGGTCGGAGAGGCCCGGGGGTTCGCAGAAAACGTGATTCTTGCTAAGATTCGCACCGCGGAGTTTGATGATTATGCTGTCCCCGGGGACCAGTTGCGCTACGACGCCGTCATCGAGTCCTTGGACGAGCGCGCCGCAGCCACGAGCGGGACGGTTTTGAAAAACGGGAAACCAATTGGACGGGTTAACCTCATCTTTTCGCACGTAAACCGGGCGGACAAACCAATCGACCTGCCGGACCATAACTTCGTATTCACCGGGCAGTTCATGAACCTGCTTACGGCGTTTCGCAGCCAAGGCGGGAGTGGGGGCAGTCAACCCGATGGCAGATAGACAGCGGGTGGTCGTTACGGGGTTAGGTGTTGCGACGCCGACCGGAATCGGGATCGAGCCGTTCTGGGACGCCCTGATCGAGAAACGCCGCGGGATCAGGCGTATCCAGGCGTTCGATCCGTCGGGCCTCGCCTCTCAGATCGGCGGCGAGCTTCCCTCTTTCGCGCTGGGCGACTACATACCCAAGAGCTACCGGAAAAGTGCCAAGGTGATGTCACGAGACATCAATATCGCCGTGGTCTGCGCTTACCACGCCGTCAAAGACGCCGGCCTTAAGACCAAGTGCATCATCGCGCGCGGTGAAGCATCCGGCCCGCCCAATCTCGACAGCCGGCGGTTCGGGGCCAACATCGGCGCGGGTCTGATCTGCGCCGACCTCAACGAGCTGGCCGGCGCGCTGGCCACGGCCGCGGATGAGGACCGCCGCTTCAGCCTGATCCGGTGGGGCACAGAGGGCATGAGCAACCTTACCCCGCTGTGGCTGTTGAAGTTCCTGCCGAACATGCTAGCCTGCCACGTGACCATCGTGCACGACGCTCAGGCACCTTCCAACACCATCACCTGCGCGGAAGCGTCAAGTCACCTGGCGATCGGCGAAGCCTTCCGAACGATTGCCCGCGGCGACGCCGATGTCTGCATCTGCGGCGGAGCGGAGAGCAAGATTAATCCGATGGCAATTGCCAGACCGCTGCTGTGGGGCCGGCTAAATATGGACAACAATGACACCCCCGAACGGGCGTCCCGGCCCTTCGGCGCTCACCGGCGTGGCATGGTGGTGGCTGAAGGTGGTGGGCTGGTGATCCTCGAATCGCTCGACCACGCCCGTGAGCGTGGTGCCAGGATTTACGCCGAGGTTGTCTGGCTAGGGGCCGGAGCGAACACCAACAGTTGGTCAACGCCGGACCCGAAGGGTGCGGGTATTGCATTGGCGCTTCGCAAGGCATTGGCCGACGCCGATACCTCCGCGGACCGAATCGACCTGGTTACGCCTTTCGGCACCGGCACGGTTGGGCATGATGCCAGTGAGATGGCAGCCTGGAACGAAGTGTTTGGGGCGCGGTTGGATCACATCCCGGCGATGACCAGCCGCGGGGCGATCGGAAACAACGGAGCCGGGTCGGGTGCGATCGACTTCGCTGCGACGGTTGTGGCCCTGTATCGCAACACGGTCCCTCCATCTCCTAACACGGAGGACCTCGACTCCAGGTGCCGCTTCCGGTTTGTTCGAGAACATCCGATCGACGCCAACATCACACAGGCGATCAGTGTGGGCTATGCATTGGCCGGCACGCAGAACGCCGCATTGGTGATCCGACGTCATCAGGAGTAGGCCGTTGGAACGACGCGTCGTCATCACGGGAATGGGCTGGGTGACGCCCCTGGGCCACGACATCGAAACAGTGTGGCGGCGTATGCTCGCCGGAGACAGCGGTGTGGCCTCCACGACGCTGTTCGACGCTCGAACGTTTCCCTCATCGTTTGCCGCCGAGGTCAAGGACTTCTCTCTAGTTCAATTCTTGAAATCAGACGCAAAGAAGCACCAAGGGGCGAGCCGCAACACGCAGTTCGCCCTGGCTTCGGGTGTGATGGCCTGGGAGCATGCAGGATTATCACAATATGTGGGGCTCGATCCGACCCGTGTCGGCGTCTACCTGGGCGGCGGTGAGGGGCCGATCGATTTCGACCCGTGTGCGGCCGCAGCATTGGCTGGGTGTTTGGGCGAAGACTGTGAAGTGACACCCCTTGACACTGTGCGATGGGCTCAGACTGCGCTGCGCCTGCTAGACGCCACATGCGAACTCGAACAGGACCCGAACATGGCAGGCGGACACCTGGCCGTCCAATTCAACGCCCAGGGCCCCAACTTCAACACGCTCACCGCTTGTGCCGCCAGCACGCAGGCAGTTGGTGAAGCCATGCACGTGATCCTCCGCGGTGACGCCGACGTGATGATCACAGGCGGGACCCACAGCATGATTCACCCGCTGGGCATAACGGGGTTCAATCGGCTGACCGCTCTATCGACTAGAAATGACGACTATTTGACAGCTTCGCGCCCCTTTGATCGTACGCGCGACGGGTTCGTCGTGGGGGAGGGCGCCGCCATCGTGATTCTCGAAGAGCTGGAGCATGCCAGGCGTCGCGGGGCCCGGATACTTGCCGAGGTCGTCGGTTTCGGTTCAACCGCTGACGCGTTTCGTATTACTGACATCCATGAGGAGGGTCGCGGGGCGATCGCCGCGATGCAGGCCGCCCTGGATTGCGCCGGGATGACCCCGGAAGACATCGACTACATATCCGCCCACGGCACCGGTACGGAAGAAAACGACAAGATCGAAACGCTGGCCATCCGTCGCCTCTTCGGCAAGCACGCCGACAGGGTCGCGGTGAACAGCATAAAGAGCATGATCGGGCACCTGATCGCCGCCGCCGGGGCGGTGGAACTGATCACCTGCGTATTGGCCATCCGCGACGGCGTCATACCCCCGACCATAAATTACACTACGCCCGACCCGAATTGTGATCTGGACTGCGTGCCCAACAAAGCCCGCAAGCGCGAGGTACAAGCTGCCCTCTCCAACAGCTTCGGCTTTGGGGGCCAGAACAATACCCTCATTGTCCGTTCAGCCGAACAGGCTTAGGCTACACCGCGCGCAAATAGACAACTGCTGCGGGCAGCTTTGTTTGATTCGCCGCCAAGGCACCTGTAATTCGTGCAACGGCTCATGCTGCAGCAGGAACAAAACTGCCTTTAACTGACTAAGGAGGCCACCTCCGATGGAACCAATCTATCTCGACTACAACGCCACGACACCGCTCGATCCGGCAGTTGTCGAGGCCATGCGGCCCTATCTCGAAACCCACTTCGGCAACCCGTCGAGCAGCCACGTGTACGGCGCGCGGACCAAGAAGGCCGTCGAGACCGCCAGGCGCCAGGTCGCCGACATGCTGGGAGCCTCTCCTGATGAGATCGTATTTACCAGCGGCGGATCCGAATCGAACAACCTGGCCATCCGCGGCGTTGCCCAAGCACTCAAACGAAAGGGAAACCACATCGTCACCTCTGCGGTCGAGCATCCCGCGGTAATCGAGGTCTGTCGCTACCTTGAAGCCCAGGGTTTTTGCATCACGGTCGTGCCCGTGGATGAAACCGGCCTGGTGGATCCGACTGACGTCGAAAAAGCCGTTACGCCGGCCACCATCCTGATCACCGTCATGCACGCCAACAATGAAGTCGGAACGATACAACCCATACGCGAGATCGCTGAGATCGCGCGCCGCCACGGAATTGTCATTCACACCGACGCCGCCCAGTCCGTCGGCAAAATCCCGACGAAGGCCGACGAACTGGGAGTGGACCTTCTATCCATAGCCGGCCACAAGCTCTACGCTCCCAAAGGAGTCGGGGCACTATACATCCGGACCGGTGTCAAACCGGAGAAGCTCATTTTCGGTGCCGCCCATGAACGCGGTTGGCGCGCCGGTACGGAGAACGTGCTGGAAATCGTGGGGCTCGGAAAGGCGTGTGAGTTGGCAAGTGAACACCTTGACAGTCGTGCAGCCCATATGAGAACGCTGCGCGACAGACTCTACGAGGGAATCGCCGCCAGAATCGGCGACATCCGACTGAACGGCCACTCTGAAAAGCGATTGCCCAATACCTTAAGCGTCAGTTTCCGGGGCATCGAGGCAGATGCCATTCTTTCGGAACTTACCGAGGTAGCCGCTTCCGCCGGTGCGGCATGTCACGCCGACGAGGTGGTCATGTCGGACACGCTGAAGGCAATGGGGGTTCCCGTCGACTTCGCGATGGGCACCGTACGCTTCTCGACCGGGGCCTTGCTCACCGAATCGCAGGTCGACCGGGCGATCGAGGCTGTTGCGGCCGTGGTTGAAAGACTCAGGCCCGAGGGTGGCGCGGTTGCCTGCGGTGTCCAGGCCGGCGAGAAAGTGAAACTCACCCGTTTCACGAGCGGCCTGGGCTGCGCCTGCAAGCTTCGCCCCCAGGCTCTCGAAAAACTCCTGGCTGCACTGCCACCACTTGGGCACCATCCCAATGTGCTGGTGGGAACAGAGACCGTTGACGATGCAGCGGTGTACAAAGTTGCGGACGATCTGGCCGTCGTTCAGACTGTGGACTTCTTCACGCCGGTCGTTGATGATCCTTTCCACTTCGGTGCTATCGCCGCGGCCAACTCGTTAAGCGACATCTATGCCATGGGCGCCAAACCGGCCTTCGCACTGAGCATTGTCGGTTTTCCGTCAAACCGCCTGCCGCTAAGTGTCCTTGTGGAAATTCTCCGCGGCGGGCGCCAGGTCGCGGATTCAGCCGGTGTGCCTATCATCGGCGGTCATACCGTTGATGATCCCGAGCCCAAGTTCGGACTGGCTGTGACCGGTCTTGTCCATCCCGACGATATCTGGACCAACGTCGGAGCGATGCCGGGCGACGGGCTCATACTCACCAAGCCGCTCGGCCTGGGCGTAATGACCACCGCGCTGAAAAGAGGTCTTCTGGATCCGGCCGGCGAGGAGCTGATTCAAGACATCATGGTGAGCCTGAACAAGACCGCAGCGGAAGTCTTGCGGAAGTTCAGGGTGCACGCTTGTACGGATGTAACCGGTTTCGGGCTTCTGGGGCATCTGCGCGAGATGTCGGTTGGAAGCGGTGTGGATGCCGAAATCGACCACCAGGCCTTGCCGATCATTGACGGGGCGGCGGACCTGGCCACAGGCGGAACGGTCCCCGGCGGAACACTGAACAACAAATCGTTCGTCGAGCCCCACGTAAGTTGGGACAGCGGCGTCTCTGAGACGAACCGGATTCTGGCATGTGACGCCCAGACATCCGGTGGACTGCTCGCTGCCGTGCCTGACGAAGATGCGGATAACGCCGTCGCGGCACTGCGGGCCGCAGGTGTAGAATCCGCCGCCTTGATCGGTCACTTCACCCGAAAAGGACCCGGCCGGATCGTCGTCCGCTGAACCCTCTTCCCAACCGAATCCACCCGGCCAAGGGCACGCGGGGTGCCGCTGGCGGCTTGTCCGCCAGTGTTTTCACGCTCTTGCATCGACGCAGCAAATGTAGTAAGATCACGTTCACTGTCCGCCAGACCGGTGAGCCAAATAACCGGGCGGACGAATCGCGATCCATTCAGCGTGTAAGGGGACAAATGGCGAACATGTCGCCAAGGCCGGTACGGGGACTGCGGAAGGCGGTACCCGTCAGCAGATCCTGGGGGAACATGTCATGCGATACTCGACAGCGATCGGCAGACTCGCGGCCGTGTGTACGGCGCTTCTAATCGGCACGGGCAATGTCGCCCTCGGACAATCCAGCCTAATCGTGACCCTAGGCGGAACAGTGCTAAGTGGCGCGGTAGTTGAAGAACCGGTAGTGCCGAATTATGGCACTGTTTCCGGGCCGAATTCGTGCGGAGTCGAGAACGCATCAGATGACGCCGGGCGCTCGGCTGGCTCAACCGGCCCGGATGTCATCATCGGAGATTTGCAGAGTGTTCTTCGCTTCGGACGAGTGGAAGATATCACCGCGTACGCTGTGGGAACGAACCCCTGCAACATCGGTGATGAGCGGGTGGCCTGGAGATCGCATACAAACGGGCACCCGGTCATCGCGCAGGGCATGTTTCGACTCAAGGACGGTCGGTTCGAACAAATCGGAATGAGCTGGATGGTCCATGAGTTCTACGCAGTATCACAAAGCCTGTGCGACCCTTGCCTGGACCCCACGGATGGAAGCGAGTTGGGCGTCGGGTGCTCCGGTTCCTGTGCCTCCGCCTACCTCAACGGGTTGCAGACCAACATGAGCCTCCGGTCCGACGTCAATGCCTACAGCGGATACTTTCTCTATCCGTGGACCGCGCCGGAACCGGAGGAAGTCATCGGCAAGCGTATTCAAGTGCATGATGCCGACATCGACCCGGCCTTGAACTACGGTGCCTCATACTTCGTTCAGGGGCATTACGTCACGGCGGACGACGCCGCCGCCGGCAACGGCAACAACAACGCCTCGTATCGCCCGGTGGCGGTCGTCGTGAGCCAGTTCGCCCCTCCCAACACCTACAATGTCGTCGTCACCGGATTAACCCAGCGGGAGCAGCCGGCCGTCCGGGCCTGGCAGGATACCGACTCCTCGGTCATGGAAACCGATATCCAGGTGCCGGGCGAGGGGCTGTTCATTCTCGTGGCGAAGGCCACGGATCTTGAAAGTGGCTTCTGGCACTACGAATACGCCCTACAAAACCTAAACTCCGACCGGTCCGCCGGTTCATTTACCGTGCCTCTGCCGTACGGGGCCATGGTACAAAACGTCGGGTTCCATGATGTGGACTATCATAGTGGTGAGATCTATGACTCGACCGATTGGCTGGTGACCGTCGAGAACGAGACTATCACTTGGTCGGCCGACAGCTACGATGCCAATCCCAATGCCAACGCCTTACGCTTCGACACGCTCTATAATTTCCGGTTCGACGCTAAAGTGAGCCCGGGATCAACGGAGGTGATCGTTAGTCTGTTCAAGCCGGGTACGCCTGATGAAGTCAATGCTGGAACAGTTGGCCCCTCACTTGAGCCCCTGGACTGCAACAATAACGACATCGCCGACATGTGCGATATTGCGTGCCAGGAAGGCTGCCAGCCGCCCTGCGGCGAAAGTGTAGACTGCAACCACAATGGCATTCCTGATGGGTGCGAGCCGGACTGCAATGCCAACGGCGTCGCCGACAGGTGCGACATTGCCGGCGGTACTAGCAACGACTGCAATGAAAACACCATACCCGATGAATGCGAGCCGGACTGTGACCACGACGGCATCCCCGACGAATGCGATACCTTCGAGGACACTGACGGTGACGGCATCTTTGATTGCTTTGACTTGTGCCCGCTAACCACGCCGGAGGGCGCCTGCGTATGCCCGGACCTGTGCCGGTGTTGCTGGCCTGAAGGGTACTGTTATGATTACTACCCCTGCGAGGCCTGCATCCTGTACAGAGGGACGCCCGACTGTATCGCGACGTTCTGTCGGGACGGTTGTTTGATTGGCGACTGCGATAGCGATGGGGATCGCGACCTGGGCGATTGGGCCGGTGCCCAGCGCTGCTACACCGGCCCGTTCGGCACCACTGGCTACGTCAGCCCCACTGCCGAATGCACCCTGCATTTCGATTTCGACGAGGACGACGACATCGACCTGGAAGACATCAAGAAGCTTCAAGAGAACTCCGCCGGGCCATAATCTGTGCTGAGTCAGCCGATGGCCGAGGTTGGTCACCCAAAGGGCGTCATCAGCCCGATAGGGTGGTCATCAGACCCACCTGTTTGCTCCCTCGTGGAGGGTATTATCCGTACCTCTATCCCGGCGGATACAAGGCCCCCGCCATCCGGTGGGTTCACAGAACCCGCCCTACGCTGGTCATCCGGAAAGCAGGCGACATCGCCCGGACGCGGGAGGCCGTTGGTCCAGTTGGCGACGTCGTACACCGACCCGCCCGGCGGCCCCACGTAGGTGGTGTCGCAGGTTTGCGTCTCCCTGGGCGAGTTCCGCAGGGTAGGTGCTTGGGCCAACGTGGACGAAACCGCCAATACGCCGCAAATCGAAGTGAACGCCGTACGTCTCATGATAATCCTCCAGAGTGGGAAACTTATTGTAACCCATTTTCCCCGAATCTTCCAGACCTATTTTCGAGGTTTCGCTCGGGATGGAGGTCACGCCGTCCTCGCCCAAATCGCAGCAAACGGCACCGTCGAGACTCGCTGCCATCGGCAGCCCTCATGGCCACGGCCGATCGGGACCGCTCCCAGGCATGTCTCGATTCGATCTCAATCGCCCTGGTCCGCCTCGTCCCGGAGACCGAGGTCTCCGCGCAGGACGGCGGCTGGCTCGCCCCACCAAGATTTTTGGAAATTCGGTTGATACAGGGCCGAAGCTCGTGTAGACTCCGCGTTTGGAATATACCCTGCTGGAAGGGGTTTTTCTGCGCGGACGGTAGTCCCCGGTCCAAGGAAGGGCGCGGCCCCTCTGCGGCCGAAGACGACCTTTGTCAGGTCCTCGCTAGCCTGCATCACAATGGCGAGAAGATGTCATGGTTCCAACGCCCCTCTTCGCGATGCTGGAAGCAGACGCGCTGAGTAGTAACGCCCCGTGTGAGGCGCGGTCAGGGCGTGACACGGTGTCACCTGGAGATGTTGTTAAGGCCGCCTAGGAGCTTCGGCCGAATCCCTCTCAGAACCTAAAGCCGGCAGGGTTAACACGCCGACAAGGAGGTTGTTATGTCTCAGCTCGATACGGCGACCGGTTGCGCTTCTACAGACGAAGCCGAGCTCGACCTCGCCCGTCAGATCCAATCCACGTTCGTGCCGGAGAAGTGTTATGGTTGGCCTGGAACTCGCATCGCTGCCAGGCGTATCGCCAGCGGCGGTCTTGGCGGCGACTTCCACGACGTAATCCGCGGCCTGGACGAGCAGTACACCCTGATAGTCGGCACGATAACAGGTCCAGGGCTCTTTGCAGCGCTTGGAAAGGCTGTTCTATCGGGCGCCGCCCGAAAGTTCGGGCCGATCAGCCGTTCGCCTCGCGTGCTGATGGACCAACTTAATCGCCTACTTGGCCGCATTAACGCAAACTTGCGCGATCAGTGTGTGAGGTGCTCGGTATTTATCGGTCTGGTGGATCGCGCAAGGGGAATCCTCGATTACTCTAGCGCCGGATGCTGTCGAGCGTTGGTCTGGAGCCGTGAGGGCGAGTTATACGACCTTCAGAGCACAGGTGCCATGCTGGGTGGCTCGGCGAACCTTGATTGCGGTAGCGAGCGGCTCGAACTGACCTCGCTGCGGCGTCTGGTTGTCTATACCGACGGACTGACCACGGCGCGATCTATTTCGGGACAGCCCCTGGGGATGGCCCGGGGACGACGCCTGCTGACTGATACGGTGCGATTGCCCGCGGACAAGCAAGTGGAGGTAGTTTTGCAGGGCCTGCGTAACCACGTCGGTCCGGACCGTGTCCTCACCGATGACGTGACCGTGTTCCTGACCGAGTTTCTGGAAGGCGTCACCGCCCCCAGCGCCGACTCCATGAGGACTCGGCTTCGATCCTACGATCGGGCCGGTGGAATGGTGCCCGACTCCTCGGTCTTTCTAGGTTAATCGGCTGGCGGTGCCCGGGGTGGCACCGGCCTGTACGTCTTAGCTGAATCACCAGCAGTACCCGGCGGGTGCGGATTGACTGGGATTGTCTGGGCTGGAGTTGGCCTTAGGAGCACACTCATGAGGATGAAACGACACTGATGCGAATCGCGTTTCTTTCTTGGGAGTCAAAGCATTCTATCGCCGTCGGCGGGCTCGCCGAGCACGTAACCGAGTTGGCGGCGGCGCTCCACCGTCAAGGCCATGAGACCCACGTCTTCACCCGGATCGGTGATCGACAATCCGGTTACGAGTATGTCGACGGGGTGCACTACCATCGCTGTCCGTTCCAGTCGCACCTCGATTTCCTCGTCGAGAACCAGCGAATGTGCGACAGCTTCGTGTGGCACCTGGTGGAGACGGAGAGCTACCTGGGTGCGCCCTTTGACATTGTTCACGGGCACGATTGGCTCTCGGTAAGGGCGATGAACCGGATCAAAAATGAGCACGGTCGCCCGGCGGTCATGACGGTGCATTCCACGGAGTTTGGCCGGTGCGGCAACCAGCTCTTCGAGGGGATGTCGAGACGGATCCGGGAGATTGAATGGGAAGGTACATACGTCGCGGATCGGGTGATCTGCGTATCCGGGGCGCTGCTGAAGGAGGTTCAGGGTCTCTACCGCCCACCTGCTGACAAGATGCACGTCATCTATAACGGCATTGACGTGCGGCGATTCGACGTCAGGGTCAACACTCGTTCGGCTCGCCGGCAGTGCGCTGTCGGTTTGGAAGAACCGATGGTTCTGTTTGCCGGACGGATGACGCGTCAGAAAGGACCCGATCTTCTGGTGGACGCCCTTCCGGGCCTGCTGGAGCATCATCCAAGGGCCAAATTCGTGTTTGCCGGCGATGGTGACCTGCGTGATGGGCTCGAGCGACAGGCTGAAGCGCTTGGGGTCGCCCCGGCTACCCGGTTCATCGGTCATCGCAATGGGCATGAGCTGATCAGCCTCTTCAAAAGCGCCGACATCGTCTGTGTGCCGAGCCGCAACGAACCCTTCGGGATTGTCATTCTCGAGGCCTGGAGTGCCCGAAAACCGGTCGTGGCGACGCGTAACGGCGGGCCCGCGGAGTTCGTCGAACATGAGAATACCGGAATAACCGTCTCCGATAACCGCGACTCCATCAGTTGGGGTGTGGGGAGGGTTCTGGCAGATAGGACGGAGGGGCGGCGCATGGGACGCAACGGCCGCCGGGAGGCCGAATCGCGGTTTTCTTGGGATATTATTGCCACCGCGACCGAACGGGTGTATCAATCGGTCTTGAACAGCACATACCGCTGGCGACGGAAATAAGACACGTGCGTGGGGGAGATATCCGGGATGGCTCGACAACGAAGTGACAAGGGGGAACGCGGCACTGGAAAGGCCCGACAGGCGAAGCCTAAAGCGGCCGGAGCAGGTACCAAGGCAACAGCCAAGGCTACCACCAGGTCGGTGAGCAAAACCGCCAAGAGCGCCAAGACCACGAAGACCACCAGGACCGCTAAACCGAAGCAGACCGCCGCGAAACCGGCCCGAGTGATTCAGAAATCAATGCCCGCTGCCGACGTGACCGCCGGGCTGGAGCCCAACTTCCAAGAAGTCCAGGAAAGGGCTTATCAGATTTACCTGGGTCGCGGGGGTGCCCCGGGTGATTCCACGTCGGATTGGTTACAGGCCGAGCGCGAGTTGTGGGAGTTCCGCACGGCTCGAGCAGCCTCCAGAAAACGTCGATCCCGGTCACGCTGACACAGGCGCGACACTTGGCTTTCAAACGTGCAATTCGCATCGAGCTTCGGTAAATTGGCACGTTGGGCACGCGCCAAAAGCACCATATCCCGAGTTCTGGTCGTTCCAGGTCCGCGATCGGAGCGTCACTGTGCAACCGGCCGGTCCTATCCCGGTGTCTCAACGTGGGTCTGAGCGGTCGAGTCTCGTGCGGATATCGTCCAGAACTCTCTGGACGACGGGGTCGGCCAGAATGTCATTTATGGTTCGCTGCATCCGGCGAGACCAGCTCCGGTAGCGGCTCAACGTCACGCCCGGTAGGTTCACAGGCTCGGTCTCGCCGGCGAGATCGTCTAATGAGATCCCCAGCAACGGACATGGCGTCCGGGCTAGGAACGCGTACACGGCCGCGCAAAGTTCCTCCGCTGTGGCGTCTTGGAGGTCAAACGAGAATCCCTCGTCGAGCAGGCGCCTGGCCAGCACCGCCCGGGCGCCCTGGCGGTCAGCTTGGGCACCTTCCAACTCCCGCTCCGAGCCGATCAGGCCGATCTCGCGCCGGATGTCCAAGTCACGACCGGTCCAAAACCCCGCCAGCGGCGGATGGTCATGATTAGTGGCTGTAACCAAGGCTCGCGGCGAGTACGAATCGGAAGAGTGGAAGCCGCCACCTTCGCTTCGCTCGAAGTACATCACCTGTGATGAAAGAATCTCCCATTTCGCCAACGCCTCCGGCACCTCCGGTGGGACCGTACCCAAGTCCTCACCGACGATGACAGCCTCATGACGTTGGCTTTCCAAAGCCAGGATGCCCAAGAGGTCTTCCGCCGGATACCGCACATACGCGCCATCGGTGGCCGGCCGTTCGTCCGGAACCCAGTACTGACGAAAGAGGCCCATGACGTGGTCAATCCGGAGCATGCCGGCATGAGCCATCGCGCTTCTCAACACCTGAACCCAGTAGTCATATCGCCCGGCTGCAAGACGGTGCGGATCAACAGGTGGAAAGCCCCAGGTTTGACCGGTATCAGAGTAGGGGTCGGGGGGGGCCCCGACCTTCACGCCTTCAACGAACAAATCGGGTGACTCCCATGCGTCACTGCCGTCTGCGGCTGATCCGAGGGCCAGATCGGAATATAGCCCGAGCCGCATACCGGCTCCTTGGGCATTGGCAGCAGCCATCGCGAGCTGCCTGTCCAGTTCAAACTGGACATAGCAGTGGAAGTCCACCTCGCGCCGATGGGCATTGCGAAAGGCCTCCACCTCTAATGCATTGTGGGAGCGATAGGCTGCCGGCCAATCGCGCCAGTGAGCCTCACCTTGTCCTCGCTGAGCAAACCACGTCTGCAGCGCGCAAAACGTGGCGAAGTCTATAAGCGGCTTGCCCTGCGTTGCGACATATCTGTCATACGCGCGCCCACGGTCCGACCCGGCCTCCCCGTGCCGCTTGAGGAAGGTACCGTGGAGCATTCGCAGGATTTCGGCCTTCAGGGCCGCCACGCGTTCGTATTCAACGTGCTGCGAAGAACGTAGCCGTTGGAGTTCCTCTTGAACCGCAGGGGATTCAACGCGGGCTCGGGCCTCGTGACACTCGGTAAACTCAGGGATTGCCTCTATGTCAAGATAGAGAGGATTACGATAGATTCGACTGGCCGGGCAATACGGGCCAATTCGTTCACCACGATTGCCTATAGCATGCAGTGGGTTCAATCCCACGAATGCTGCCCCATGTCGAACTGCCTCTGAAACAAGGTGGCGCAGGTCGGTCAGATCGCCAACACCCCAGTCTCGGTCACTGCGAACCGTGTAGAGATTCGTCCAAAGGCCGTACGCACGACGGTTGTCAAGGCGTTCTGCAACGGTATGGCAGCGACCGGGAGAGACAATGAACGATTGCTCAGCCTTGAGAACGCTCCCAAAAAACTCCGCCGTTGCATGCACCATGTGGTATCCCGGCGGTAGGTTCACCGGTAGCGAGACGACGATTGAATGATCAGGCTCAAGCGGCTTCGAGCGGCCTGAAGTCGAGTGCGAGGTACCGTCCTCCGTGTGCAGATCGATATGCCACTCGATCGGAGCGGGATCGTGCCCGGGAATTGTGAGGTGCACGTCCCGTGCAGCCTCGGAGTGGGCGCAGACCACACGAACCGGTGCCAGGAGACGCCGCTGCCTGGTTCGGTCAAGGCTCTCCAGCGCCTTCCCGGCAGCTTCCTCGGTGGACGCATCGAGCCCCATAGTTGCCAATAGCGCCACTCGGGTGGAATCGTTCGTGATGCGTTCGACGCCGCTGATGTCAACGTAGGCCGGAAGAATCCCCATGCGATCCGCCAGCGAGCGAAGGTATGGCCGATCGGTCATATCAGTCAGCCGGCGCGATCACCATGGCCGCCAGCGGTGGGAGCGTCATGTTCAGCGACTGGGGGAAACCATGCGTACCGACATCGTCGGTGTGAAGCATGTCTGGAAGTGGATACCCGCTCCCGCCGTAAGCGGGATCATCGCTGGAGAGTCGGTACACGTAACGGCCCGGCCGGGGCATACCGATCCGATAGTTGTCCCGGGGCACAGGCGTCAGATTGAGAATAGTGATCAGAGTCTCATCGGCCCACTGCCGCCGGTACGACACTACCGAGTTATCGCAGTCGCTGCAGTCAATCCACGCGAATCCCTCCGGGTCCGGATCGCTTCGCCACAAACACGGAGACTCGAGATATAGGCGCCCGAGATCTTCCATAAAACGGGCAAGCCCGACGCGCATCGGGTCGTCGGCCAGATGCCAGTCCAAGCTCACGTCGTAATACCATTCGTTGTACGGAGCCAGTTCCGTCCCCATGAACAGAAGCTGCTTGCCCGGTCGGGTGTACTGGTAGGCCAGCAGGGCCCGCAGGTTGGCGAATTTCTGCCAGATGTCTCCCGGCATCTTCTCGAGGAGCGTCCGCTTTCCATGCACCACCTCGTCGTGCGACAACGCATTGATGAAGTGCTCGGAGTGTTCATAGAGCATGGCGAAGGTCAGGTCATTCTGATGATAGCGGCGATGAATGGGCTCTTTAGAGAAGTACAGTAGCGTATCATGCATCCAGCCCATGTTCCACTTGAACGCGAAACCCAAGCCCCCTTGTTCCGACACGGGTCGGGTCACGCCGGACCAGGCGGTGGATTCCTCGGCGATGGTGAAACACCCGGGACACTCGGTCCGAACGGCCTCATTCACCGCTCGTAACAACTCGAGTGCTCCGATGTTTTCCTTACCACCGTAAAGGTTGGGCAGCCACTGGTCTCCCGTACGGCTGTAGTCCAGATAGAGCATGGAAGCAACCGCATCAACGCGCAATCCGTCAACGTGAAACTCTTGCAGCCAGTAGAGTGCATTGGCGATCAGGAAATTGCGCACCTCATTGCGATCGTAGTTGAAGATCAAGGTGCCCCATTCGGGGTGTTCACCCAGGCGCGGGTCGTCGTGTTCATACAGGGCGGTGCCGTCGAAACGCCGTAAGGCGAAGTCATCCTTCGGGAAGTGGGCTGGTACCCAGTCGAGGATCACGCCGATTCCGGCACGGTGGCAGGTGTCTACGAAATAGCGAAAGTCGTCCGGCGACCCGTACCGCCAGGTCGGTGCATAGTACCCGGTCACTTGGTAGCCCCACGAAGCCGCCAGGGGATGCTCCGCGACCGACATCAGCTCGATGTGCGTAAAGCCGAATCGCTTCATATGATCGACCAGCCGGGGGGCAATCTCCCGGTAGGTCAGCGGGCGGTTCCCCTCCTCCGGCACCCGCGCCCATGACCCCAAATGCACCTCATAGATCGAGACGGGCTCACGGATGAGGTCGCGGCCGACGCGAGATTGCATCCACTCGGAATCCTCCCAGACATATGAAGACGCCACGACCCGCGAGGCATTACCCGGCGGGCCTTCCATGGCCTGGGCGTACGGATCGCTCTTGAGGCGGATCGCCCCGTCCTGAGTCTTGATCTCGTACTTGTAGAGCATGCCCGGCTTCAGATCCGGTATGAACAGCTCGAAGACTCCCGAACTGCCCATCTGGCGCATGGGAAAGAGCCGGCCGTCCCAACCGCAAAAATCGCCCGTTACCGAAACGCAACGGCCGTTGGGTGCCCAGACTGCAAACGACACACCATCCACACCGTCAACCCGCCGGGGGTGCGCTCCCAGCCGTTCCCACACCCGCAGGTGGCTGCCCTCGTTAAAAAGGTGCAGATCCAGATCGCCGAGGGTCGGCGCGAAGCGGTACGGATCGCCACGTTCCCAGATGCTTCCGTCCGCGAAGTGGAATGCCAAGCGGTACGTCAGCGGGGGCTGGGCCTTCTCGACAAACGTCGCAAAGAGACCGCCCTCCTCCACGAGCTTGAGGGCGACCGCCTCGCCGCTATCAAGCAGGCACTCGATTCCGGTCGCATCAGGATGAAAAGCCCGAATGACAATCCCCTCCAACCCGCCCCAGGTGGCTGGGTGGGCGCCGAGAACGCGATGAGGTTCCGGATGACCGATTGCCCGGAGTCGTTCCCACTCGGATGAATCGATGCCAAGTGGTGACGGCGTCGCTTTCGTCGTCGTGGTGCTGGTTTTCAGACTCTTCATGGAACCTTCTTGTACTCCAACAATGCCAACGAGCGGGCTGCGACGCGGATGGTCTTG
>Ga0114930_10002242_pt1 | contig 17565 bp, 19 predicted proteins | sample AnhtaG_FD_87300 | JGI IMG/M metagenome (GOLD analysis project Ga0114930, IMG submission 87300) | Deep subsurface microbial communities from Anholt, Denmark to uncover new lineages of life (NeLLi) - Anholt_01485 metaG | ecosystem: Environmental > Aquatic > Marine > Oceanic > Sediment | place... | reverse complement strand
GGGATGGCCCTTTTCTTCTTCTGATGTCATCCATGGTGCGCTCGCACCACGCATTGTGTGACAAACCGAACCTGTCATTGCGAGGAGCCCGCAGGGCGACGAAGCAATCCCCAAGGGGGTGGGTGGTGGAGATTGCTTCGCTTCGCTCGCAATGACAGTGGGGCGGTCCTTTCACAGGATCGCCCTTTTCTTCTTGCAGTAGAGGTGTGACTGGCAATTGAGCCCGGCTCCCCCCAGCACTTGACAGGGACTCGGGGTTCTGCTATACTGTGGATGTACTTCGACGGAGTGGCCTAGAGACAAAGGAGGCAAAGGAGATGAAGAGACACTGGCTAAGAGGCTTATTGTTGGGCGTGAGCATGGCGTTGTTGCTCAGTGGCGGGGTAGCGCTGGCGGCAAGTCTGAGCCTGGGGGTAGACCAGCCGTGCTTCGAATGCTGGACGTGGCCAAACGACGTGACAGGCAACCCGTTTCCCGTCTTCCCGCCAGATGAGTACGTCGTCGTCGTAACTCTGGATGGCTACACAGTGGGTGATAATCTTTGGGGAGAGCAACGAATGGCTGGTGCGTTGCTTGATGAAGGGACGCTTCCTGTTAGTGTTGGCCCTCCCTGCCATTACTACCACTACGTGCTCTGCGATGGCCTCGAGATTCACGTCACAAGTGACTGCTTCGTTAAGAGCCTCGGGGATGAGGCATCTGCGAGCGGCTACCCCCCGGCTGAGTACGGCGAGTGGACGTGGGCGCTGTGGGACACGGACACAGGTGCCCGTGATCAGGTCAGCTTCCTCTTCGCAGAGGACTGCGAGGAGGCGATGCGCGAGGAGTTCGTGCCCGAACCAGGGTCGATTCTGCTTCTAGGCAGCGGTCTCGTTGGCCTGGCAGGATACGCCACCCTGCGCTGGAGGACGAGAGAGTAAACGACTGACCTCACGGTAGCTGTTCGAGGGCCATCCTTCTGGGGGATGGCCCTTTTCTCTTGTTCTTCACGTCATGCCAGGGGTGGCTATCGAGCCAGCTCAATCTCGTGGCAGAACAACGGGGCCTTCATTTCGAACCGCCCCGGGGTTCGAATCCGCGTCGGGAGTGTAGCCAGGCACAGAATGTGTTCTGGGCGCATACCGTTGGCTTCGCTCTAGGAACGCGTCGCCGCCCCGCTCTGCTTGTACGGTACCCTTGACACAGCAAGGCCACTCGCCACCGCTACCAAGGCAGCGACCACCAAGAGCGCTGCGGCGACGGTGAACAAGCGCTCTTCACTCGCGCTGGCTCCTGCGACCAAGGTCGCTCCTGCTCCAAACTGCAGCAGAAACACCACGTAGGCGGTGGTCCACCACCCGGAAGCAGGCACACGGCCTCGTCTCACAGAGGAGAGAGCAGCCGCAAAGATGAGAACCTGGGGAGCGCCCGCAACTATGATGTAGATGACCGCAACAGCCACAATGGACCCCCACAGATCCATGTCTGCGGGCCGCGTCATCCACAGCCCAGAGAGTATGGCCACAACCGCGAGGCACGCCAGGGGTGCGGAAATGCTGGCATTCTGTTTGCTGATCATGGTGCTCTTCTCCTCGGCATACTCAGGGTGGTTCGTTTGCCGAGCGCTACCGCCGCACCCACCCCATGTATGATCTGACGTACTCCCATCCCCTTCTGCGCTCCGGGTAGACCCAGCGGTGTCGGTTTCTCCGTCTGTCTATCCCGACGGTCGTGAGCACACCCCACAGGGCTCGCTTCATCCAGTACCTCATGTTGCCGGTTCCCCCTTCATGACCGTCCACGACGTTCCCTCCAAGACGCCTCTACCTATCTACTGTTGCAAGATCTGTGCCAGGCCGACCAGGCTGGAGGAGGGAAGGAGAGCGAACAGCAGGCACGACAGCTTGGGAATCCAAGGAGTGTTCTCGAAGCTCAACATTCTGGCAGCAGACATCTGTGGGAACACAATATGTGGCCCAGGCCAGTTGATCGCTACCAGATATAGTAGTGCCGAAGCTTCAAGGGGCAGGCTCAAGCGAGCACAGGGGAACAGTAGCAGGAGCCAGCAGCGCTATGGGGAGGTATCCTGCTGCCGGGCATATCCGACGTTCCTGTGAGGAAACCTGCGCACTGTGGGATTTTACGCACCTTCGGGAAGGCGAACCACTCCGCGAATACTGGCAGCTCAGTGTCAGAGTGGGCCGGACTCCCCGTTGCCGCATGTCGTCCGCTATCAGGAGGACGGGGCTCCACTGATCGGAGAGGGATGTATCAAGGGTCTGACCAAACCCTCGAGTGTTTCCGGTGGCGGAGCCTCAAGGGCGCTCTAGCACTGAGACGGATCGGAACGGCTGGAGGTCTTTGCGGTGCTACAAGATCTCGCATTGGCCCTCCTTTCACCACGTCAGACATGAACACCTCTGAGACGTCGAAAGCGCCACCCCGCCGCTTGGCAGGAATGGCGCTCCGGTGTACAATCTCTCCAGGCTCGCCGTTGCTCTGTCAGCGGCGGGTCAGGCCCGTTCCCGATCTCACCAATCGGGTTCGGGCCGCTTTTCTATTCAATCCTTGTCATGCTCATCATGTTGCGCCCACGTTCGTTTTGCTCATTGAATTCCCGGAAGAGTAGGTTGCCACCCACCCAGGACTTGATCTGCAAAAGCCCTCGGTGTAACAATCTGTGCCGGACCAACCCTATCAAGGAGTAGGACATCCTTGTCTCCCGTGACGAGATAGCTCGCCTGGGCAATCACTGCGCATGCAAGCAACCTGTCGTCCGACGGATCCGAACAGATGCGCGGTACCAGGGCGGGTATCGCAACTAAGGTCCCTCGAATTCTGAGAAGCCCAAGATATGCAAGAATGTCGGCTTCTCGCAAGTGGTACTTCTCTTGAACATGACGGCGATGCAGCACGCGGTTCAGTTCTCGTAGCAACGGGGCACTTGTGGTCAGCTCGAACTCGCCCTTTCGCCATGCCTTGAATATGTGTCGGGAGGGTCCGTGTCTGCTGATGAATGCGCTCACCAGCACATTCGTGTCCAATACAGCACGAATCACTCACCACTTCCCCGTACGCCCTCAATCGCTTCGGCGATGTCCCTCTCGATCTCTGCTGGATCGAAGTTATGTTGCCGCGCTACGCTCGCAACTCGCTCGAATAGGGCATCTATCGCTTCTTCACTCGTACTGGCGGAGGCCAAGAAAAGATCGATGTCAGTTTGTGAGATCCGGTACTGTCGGCCAACTCTGGATGCTGCCAACTGCCCATTGCTAATCATGCGATAGACAGTCTTGGGACTTACCCTCAGATACTTGGCAGCCTCTTCCGTAGTATAGATGTCGCGCCTGTCCAAAGCCATCTCTCCTTCCTTGTCCTCTATTGTCCATTTCTGTCCAATAGCCACACTTATAGTGTACAGAGAAGGGCCTTCTTTGTCAAGTCCCGAATCGATCAGAAAACCTTCGCAAGATTGAGAAAAGCAGAGGAAAAGGTCCATGGCGATGGCAGACGCCATTTCTCATCCCCTGATTCCTCAAGTTCGCGACATACAGCGTGGGCCGGGCTCCCCGTTGCCGCATGTCATCCTCTGTCAAGAGGACGGGGCTTCACTGATCGCAGAGGGATGTATCGAGGGTCTGACCAAACCATCGAGGGTTTCCGGTGGCGGAGCCTCAAGGGTATTCTAGCATCGGCTGTCGACGTCTTCTCAACAAAGCCAGTGGCGCGCTGATGCAGCAGGGACGGCCCCGTGCGAGCGGCTTGTTTCTCCGGGTTGAACCGTAGCACCGCTTCTAGGCAACAGCGCTTCTCATGAAGGTCGTCCGTTTTGGCCGCCCGCTGGAACCAGGCCCTGATCACGTGTGGGTGGGGAGGGCAGCCGAGGCGACGCATCGGGTCTAGCGGTTGTGTGCGGACGGTGATTACTCGCGCCTGCTCACGTCAGTCCGTTGCCCTGCTTCCCCGGATCCTTTGGCTCTGCTACCGCGAACCTCCCGGCACAGTACTTCTTGATGCCACGCGGGGTGAAGGGAGATTGTAGAATGCCGTCTTGGATGCGCTTCAAGACATCAAGCTCAAACGGAAAATCAGCCCAGGCTATTTTGCCGTCGATCTCTCTCTTCAGCCATTCGATACTGGCACAGCGGGCTTGCTTGTAGTTCACCACGGTCGGGCGGTCGATGAACGGATGGTCGCCTGGATGAAGGATCACTGTCGTGTCCGAATTGGGTCTCTGAGACGTAAGGTTCACAATGACAGCTCGGGGCGGGGATCCCTCCGGAGGCGTGACAACTACGTACAGGTGCGGTATCGCCTCAAACATCTCGTCGAACCACACGGCGTCCCCTGGATTGCCATCAAAGCGTTTCTTCCGAGAGACGCTCATCGACGTATGCGATAAGATCGAGTTCGTTCCGGATACACCTCACCTCGCTCTCATCCTTCCCGACTGCTGTCAGGATGTCTTCGTAGGCGATCGGAGCGGACGAGCCCTGAGGGTCTATCCACTCTGGCAGCATCTGGTGAAGCAGGTCAACGAGTTCCCACTTGTCCATATGTCCATATTCCTCATGGACTTCACGAATTAGGTCAATCTCTGCGTCTGATAGCTTGTCGGTGCCCGCTGACTGCAGCAGCGTCACGAAGTAGTCTTCCGGAGGCGATATGTGCTCGTGCCAGTACGAACTACGCCCCGGCCTTGCACCCTCATTGATTAGATCCAATGTTCGGCTCAAAACTGGCCCATGGTCCATGGAGAAGTAGTCATCGAAAGTGACCGGTTGGCCCCACCGGTTGAGTGCCTCGCGATCAACCAAGTACAGGAGCTTGACGAGCTTCATGTAGTTGATGGTGCCCTCGCTCAGTCCTATGAGGATCGCAGCTGCCTGCGTCGTTTTGTCTTCTCTGAATCTCGGTGTCATGACTAGTATCCCCCCTTGTCTTGTGGAGAACATTGGAACCCAGTCAACACGGTGAGGAGCACTTGATGTTCAGAATGCATCTCTAGCACTCATCATAGCATGGTTGCCAGGGCCTGTCAAATCGCAGTTCCCATCAAGTCCTGGCCCTTGCTGGGCCTGGCAGAACTGCCTAGTGGGGCAGTTGAAGGTCATGACAGACGAGCAGATCCTTTGTGTCGAACTCCCGCTGAGGGCTAGAATCCCCGTGGCCAATCGTTCCACACGCAAGCCGTCTCACTCAAACCCGAGTTCGAGAGTATCTTCAGGAGGTGGCCGGGCAGTCGGTTTCCCATGGCGGAGGAGCCAAGTTCCCCCACTGCTATCGCCTAGCCTGAAACTGCACGTCCTGGATCGGTACGCCCTCGATGCGCAGGCCCAGTTCGTGAACGGTGCGCATGATCACGGTGTGAAACTGGCGGCGCAGGACCTCGGTGGTCTGGGGGCTAGGCGTCTGGATGATCAGGATGCCCAGGTTCCGGTCGAAGGCCAGCGGATGGGTATCCCTGACGTAGACGTCGAAGTTGGAGCGGTTCATTTCGCGCGCTAGCGCCTTTTTTGTTTCTTTCCAGATTTCTTCTAATGTCTTGCTTTCTTTGTAATGCTTCGTGGTGCCCTGGGGACCACCCCTGGTGACGTGGGCACCACCCCTGGTGTCCTGGGTACCACCCCTGGTGCCCTGGGCACCATCCCCCCTGTGGATAAGTTGATAAGTCTGCGGATCGAGGCCGCAGCGGTCCAGCAGGTCTGAGTGCATCTGTCGAAGGCGCTTGGGGAGTTGAGCCAGAAGACTTGGGGAGAGAATGGGAGGCTCCTTGAGGACGTGGAAGGTGTGCCTGGCCTCGGTGCCGGCGTGCTTGGTCTCGACTCTGAGAAGCCCGTAGTCCTCCAGTTTCTCCAGGGCTCCCTTCTCGCGGCGGCGGTTCTCCCCCTGGCGGCGCCAGCGGCCCTTGATGAGGTTGCGGTTTCCACCGGCGGCCAATTCTGCCAGGAGGCTGATGGATGGCCAGCACTTGTCGCGGTCTCCGAAGCAGAAGGAGATCAGGGCTTGCCACAGGGCAAAGCAGACTGGGCCCAGGATGGGCAGCCAGAAGTGGACCGCGTAGTTGTAGGTGAGCTGGTAGCCTCGCCGCGTGGGTTCCAGGTCTACGGCCTGGACGTCGATCTTCTCGCGGCGCCGGCTACCTTTCGAGCCAGATGCCATGGGGAACCTCTAGGATCTTCAAATGCCCTCTCGCAGGTTCTGGACCTGCGGGAGGTTCCGTCCGTGCGCCAGCACATCGACCAACTGGTACAGGCCGTCGGTGAGCAGTGCGCTATCCCGATCGCCGATATCTGGAGCCATCATCATGTGGTGACATTGTACCCCCAATTGTGTGAGTTGTCAAATGTTGACATCTCGTGTACAATTGATGACAGAGGTCAGAGACGCCCTTGTGCCCCAGCAAGTCGGGAGCTAAGGAGGTAACGATGCAGGGAGAGATCGGCCGCTTGGTCTGGGAGGCAGAGGATCTGGGGGAGTTTTTGAAGGAGGCGTGTCGCCTGAGAGACAAGCCGGTCACCGTTGCCAGCGAGGAGGCGGGGCTATCGCGAAACGCGATCAGCAGTTACATCACCGGGCAGCGCCGCCCTTCGGCGACCTCGACGTACAAGCTCGCGCGGTACTTCGGCGTGCCACAGGCCCAGATCATGAGGCTCGCGGGCTTGGAAGTGGCAGGCGTGGACGAAGAGCTACTGGAGGGATTGACAGACGTGGTTCGGAACATCATGGTGGCCATGGACGCCAAGGAGCTCAACGAGTGGATTCAATACGGGGAGATGCTGCTGGTGTGGAAGGATCGCAAGATGAGGGTGGAGGCGCAGCGTGAAGCGGAAGGAGAGCGAACATGAGTGACCGGCAACCGAAGATCAGCAAGGCGTTTCAGACCTTCATGAGTGAGGCGCCACAACATGCAGAGGCGTGGGGGGCAGCCGTGCAAGGTCTGGCCAGCGCGAGTGCGTTGGACAAGAAGACCGCAGCATTGGCGTATCTGGCCGTGCTCGCCGCTCTGCGCTTCGAAAGCGGAATCCCCTTTCATGTGCAGTCAGCCAAGGAAGCAGGCGCTTCGCGTGAAGAGGTGATCAGTGCGATCCTGGTTGGACTCCCTCCCGCAGGCCACAGCGTGACACAGGTCTTGCCGGAGGCCGTTGCAGCCTACGACGCTGAGCAGGGACAAGAGCACGTGCACTAGCAAGAAGCAATGCGCCGCCACGCAGCAATATCCACGTGCGCCCTTGGGGATTGGTTCGTCGCGGAGTTCATCCTGAGCCTGTCGAAGGGCTCCTCGCCATGACGGGTTGCGTTTGGGGCGACTGCTTGCACGTGGCGAAGCTCAATGGTGGGGGGGGTCATTGTGAATGTGCTGCGGGAGATGAAAGCGGAGACAACTGCGCGTCGAGTCAGAAGGATATCAGGAGGGTGAGATCATGGAACAGCAAGAGGCTGTCAAACAGGCATTGGCATTGGTGAGCAGGTCTCAGATCGCCATGTTGGGGACCAACGGCGATGATGGCTATCCCCATGTCAAAGCCATGATCAACATGGAGCACGAGGATCTGAAGACGGTCTGGTTCATCACCAATACCTCGTCCAGGAGAACTACCCAGCTCTTGCGGGATCCCAGGGCGTGCGTCTACTTCGTCGACTTCGACCAGTGGATGGGGTTGATGCTGGTGGGGGAGGTCGAGGTGCTTCAGGACGCGGAGTCCAAACAGCGTCTGTGGCGCGAGGGGTTTGAGAAGTACTACCCGCTGGGCGTCACCGACCCGGACTACTCCGTTCTCCGCTTCAGATCCCACTGGGGCGACTTCTACCACGCCCTGTCCAACGTGACGTTTGAGATCTGAGGTCTGGTGGTTCTGGAACAGGCGATAGGTGCTGGTGGTGATGACCGGATGTGCTCAACCGGCAGTCGTGAACATCCTGTGCCGACCGAAGGAACTGACAGGCAAGGAAGTCCATCTCGTCCTGCGCAGCTTTCACCTGGACGGCGCGGGTGAAGGAGAATCGCAGGTATCATTGAGGATTTGCAGCGGTTGGGCGTGCAAAGGGTGTCCCCCTGCCATCGCACAAGCGATGGGGCACGACTGATGTTCGCAGATGCGTTTGGCGAGAGCTTCTTTGAGACCATGGTGGGGTGGACAATGACCACTGGCGCGATGCAAGGAGATCTGGAGTGAAACTCACAGTACAGCACGTGGATGGTATGCGCTTCCTGGCGACGGCGGATGCCCACACCATCGTCGTGGACGCGGCGCCGGAAGACGGTGGCGGCGGCACGGCGATGAGCGCCCCGCGATTGTGGGTGGCGGCACTGGGCGCCTGCATGCTGGAGTTTGCGGTGAATTCTTGCCGGCTGCGCGGCGTTCCCATTGAGCGATTGAGCCTGGAGATGGCCTACGAGGAAATTCCGAGGCCCCGCCGTGTCGGCCCGGTTAAGGCGACGCTCTACCTTGAGCCGGAGCCACCTGATGACGTGAAACGAAGGCTGGTTGGCGTGGCCCGGCACGCCACATTGGTCAACACACTCGCGCATCCGCCGGAGGTTGACATCCGCTTCGCAGGGGAAGGAAGCGGCGGAGAATCAGAGGAGGGGTGATGAGAATGATTTGTGCGGTTGACGACGCTGTTCAGCGCAGCTCGCCGTTCTGGGGCGAGCATGGCGTGGCGTTCCTGATCGAGACGGAAGATCAGCGCGTGGTTTTCGACACCGGTGAGAGTGGCACCGTGCTGCTCCACAACCTGGAATTGCTGGACGTGGATCCCGCGGCCATAGACGCGCTAGCGATCAGCCACGCTCACTACGACCACACCGGCGGCCTGGCGGCGTTGTTGGAGCATGTCCGCCCTGGCACTCCGCTCTACGCTAACCCTGATCTCTTCCGTGAGCGGTTCTCGCGGCGGGAAGGGAAGCCACAAAACGTCGGCCTGTCGATGAGACGGGAAGCCCTGGCTGCCCGTGTGACACTGTACCTGAATGCCGCACCACAGGAGACCCTGCCGGGCGTGTGGACAACGGGCGAGATCACGGAACGTCGCGAGCCAGAGGGAAGCAGTGACTATCACCTGATGCGTGAGGGCGATGCCCTGGTCGCCGACGTCTATGGGGACGACATGGCCCTGGTGCTGCAAAGCGGTGAACGTCTGGTGCTGGTTTGCGGTTGCGGCCATGCTGGTCTGCTCAACACGCTGGCGCACGTGGAGCGTGCCTTCGAAGCCCCGATCGGAGTAATTGCAGGGGGCCTGCATCTGACCAGTGCGAGCGCCGGCGACCTGGAGCACATCATCGATGTGCTGTCGGCGATGCCGGCGCTGGAGCGCGTCTACCCCAACCACTGCACCGGCGAGGCGGCCTTCGTGGCCCTGATACAGAGGCTAGGGCATCACATCGTTCGTCCTTGCCCGGCGGGGACCATTGTGGAGTCTTAGTATGGAAAGGCCGTTGTGGGAACTCTTGTCGGAGGATCCCTCGGATCTGACCTGTGACCAGTGCTTCGCTGTGATGGAGTACTACGCGGAGGTTCTGGCCAAGAGTGGCGCCCATCTCCTACCCAGAGTGCTCGAGCATCTGAGAAGGTGTCCCAGTTGTGAAGGTCAGCACCGCGAGGCGCTGCAGTACGGGCCACGGACGCACATCTACCCCCCCCTTGCCGGCGCCTCCTACCCTTGCCTGCCTGACGCCCCTCAAGCTCTGGAGCCTCACACCCCAAACCAATCGATCGTGGCTGGCACTCACCTGCCGGGCAGCCAGGTCCGCCGCGCAAGCGCGAGGGCACAGCAACCGCAGGACATTCTTCCCTTGGCGTACAAACCGCGACGACAGGTTGGACGACTTATCGCCGGATGACCAGGCGAATGCAGCTCAAGCCATCGCGGAACCCTGATCTGTACATCTTCCTGCAACGCCAGTGCACCGCATGAAAGTGGCCCCTGAGCAACTCTTGGGCCCGCGAAACAGTTCAGGGAGACCGGCACCCGTCCTGATCCCGCTCTGGCATCCACACCTCGCCGCCGACTGCGTCTCATTCGCCGAACACGCGTCTGTTACGAATCTGGGTCATAATCACGTTCATGCTTGACATTATCAGCAAATTGTGCTATACTTGGGTGCGAATATCGTAAGGAGTGAGGTGCTTCTTGAATCCCTAGAGGATCTATCTCCCCGCAAGGGTTCTCGGGCGGAGGCAACATTGAGGTCCTCGCGCGCGCACGCTTCTCCCGCGTCTCTCCGTGGAACGTGCACGGTGTCCCCGGTCACTGTTCGAGGCTCTTGCTGTCGGAAGGGAGGATTGTGATCCGAGAATCGATTGATGACTTGGATCGTAGCATCATCTCCATACTCCAAAAGGACGGCAGGACGCCGTATGTGGAGATGGCCCGCATGCTGGGAGTAGCAGAAGGCACCATCCGCAAGAGGATGGAGCACTTGATCGCGGAGGGCATCATACACATCTCTGCATGGACCGATCCCTACAAGGTGGGCATTGGAATGGTCGTCTTCATCAATGTAGACGTGGAGCTTGCACATCTTGAGGACGCCGCCCAGAGGCTTGTCGAGATGCCATGTGTGCGGATTGTGGCCTACTCCACGGGTGTTCATGATATCTTTGTTGAAGCCCTATTCCCCTCTCAGGAAGACCTATTAGCCTTTGTGAAAGATGACCTCCCGCAAATCCCCGGTATTAGAGAATGCGACACATCTGTCATACTTCAAATCCTGAAGAGGAGTTTCGAGTGGGAGATCCCCGAGCTCGACTAGGGCGAAGAGCCGGGCGTGTCTTGGAGCGAAAGGAGGTGAGGTTCAGAGGGAAAGCAGAGTGTAGTGCCATATCGGAAGAAGGATGAACACACCATTACGGAAGGAGGCATAAAGTGACTAGATATTTGAGGCTTACAGTGTTGGTGCTTCTGTTACTCGCGTTTGTCGCGTCCGGTTGTGCTCCAGCAGCCACACCTACGCCAGAGCCAGCTCCCACAGAGGCACCGCTTCCGCCCGAGGCTACCCCGCCCGAGGCTGCTCCTACTCCAACACCTGAAGAGGAAGGACCCAAGAAGGGCGGTACCCTAGTCATCTCCCTAGGCACAGATGTTCCCATCTTCGATTCGCTCTATGCCAGCGGAATTCCCAACCTGGGCATAATCCACCTGGTGACGGAAGGCTTGACCCGGATCGATCCCCAAGGGAGAGAGCCGAAGGTGTTGCCCGTTCTCGCCGAATCATGGGAACAGTCCGCGGATGGCGAGACCTGGACCTTGAAGCTCAGAGAAGGGGTGAAGTTCCACGACGGCACCCCCTTCAATGCAGAGGCCGTGAGATTCAACATCATGGACAGGATGCGGAACCCGGATGCCAAAGCCCTGGCCGCGTCGGCCTTTGCCATGATCGAGTCGGTGGAAGTGGTGGACGAGTACACCGTCAACATCACCACCGACGGGCCCTTCGCGGGTCTACCGGCTCAGCTAGCCTATTCCCCGATGGGCATGAACAGCCCAACCCAGGTGCAAGCGCTGGGGAATGAGGATTACCACACGGCCCCCATGGGTACCGGCCCCTTCAAGTTTGTGCACCATATCAAGGGGCAAGAGGTGCTCGTTGAAGCCAACGAGGACTACTGGGGCGGTGCTCCGTACCTCGATGCCATCGCGATGAGGCCCATTCCCGAGACGGCCTCACGGCTCATGGCCCTCGAGGCTGGCGACAGCCACGTGATCTACCACGTACCGCCCCGCGATGCCCAGAGGTACATAGATGATCCGTCGCTGGGTATCACAGTCCTGACACCCCCGCAGCAGCGGACGATATTCGTGGGCATGAACGTGCAGTGGGGCCCCTTCGAGGACGTGAGGGTCCGTCAGGCCCTCAACTACGCCGTTGACAAGCAGGCGATAATCGACAGCATCCTCATGGGGCTCACCGAGCCGATGGACTCGCCGCTACCCCCCTCATGCGTCTGCTACCAATCGACGAAGAACTACGCTTACGACCCCGACAGAGCAAGGGAGCTTCTGGCAGAGGCAGGATATGCCGATGGCTTCAAGGCCACGCTGCACTATGGCGCAGGGAGGTTTCTCATGGATTCCGAGGTAGTGGAAGCCGTGCAGTCGTACCTCGCTGACGTCGGCGTGGACGCCGAGATAGTCGCGCTTGAATGGGCAGCCTTCCAAGCCGCTTGGAAGAAACCCTTGGAAGAGACCGAGATACAGATGTACTTCGCCGGCTGGGGCAATCCCACCGTGGATCCCGACTTGGGAACCTACACGTTCGTTGAGGCCTCCTGGCCACCTGGGCTGAACGCTATGCGCTACAGCAACCCCGAGCTTGAGCGACTCATCCCCGAGCAGAGGGCGTCCACAGACCCCGGGGAACGTTGCGAGATCGTGAAGGAGATCCAAGAGATCATCATGGAGGATGCTCCCCAGATCTACCTCTACTATGAGCCGCAGGTCCATGCCAAGAGGAACGAGGCCATGGACGTTACCATCTCGGTAACCGAGAGGGTCGATCAGATGCACAAAGCATGGCTGGACACCCCGTAGAGACAAGAGAGCCCGCCCCTCGCGAGGGGCGGGCTCTCTCTTCATATCCTGAGAACTCACAAGCATGGGCCGCTACATCATCTACAGGTTGGTCTTGACAGTCTTCGTATTACTGGGCGTGTCCCTAGTCGTCTTCTTCATGATCAGGCTCATCCCGGGAGACCCTGCCGATCTCTTGGCGGACCAATGGGCCACGGAAGAAGATATCGAGAAACTTCGGAGAGATATGGGCCTTGATAAGCAAATCACGGTCCAGTACCTCCTTTTCATGGACAATCTTCGGCGCGGCGACCTGGGGAACTCAGTGATAACCAAGGTACCGGTAGCCGAGGAGATAAGGGCAAGGCTCCCCAACACCCTCAAGCTCGCAGTGATCGGCACCATGATTGCGGTCGTCATCGGCAGCCTGGCCGGGACAATCGCGGCCGTCAAACCTTACTCCCTCTTTGACAACGTATCTATGATACTTGCCCTGTCGGGGGTATCAACGCCCGCATTCTGGCTGGGTCTGATGCTCATGCTCTTCTTCTCCGTCAAGCTGGGCTGGTTTCCGTGCGTGGGTGCTGGTACTCCCAAACATCTCGTCCTCCCCAGCCTGACGCTGGGCCTTCTGAGCGCAGGGGTCATCGCCAGGCAGAGCAGGTCGAGCATGCTGCAGACCTTGCAGGAAGAGTACATCGTCACAGCAAGATCCAAGGGTCTCCACGAAAGAGTCGTTGTGTATAGGCATGCCCTCAAGAATGCCCTTATTCCGGTGGTGACCATCGTGGGGCTTCAGTTCGGACGACTGTTGGGGGGAACAGTGCTCGTGGAGAGCGTGTTCAGTTGGCCCGGAATGGGGAGGTTACTGGTGGATGCCATATTCACCAGAGATTATCCCATCATCCAGGGAGCTGTGCTGGTCTTCGCCACGACCTTTGCTCTGGTGAATCTCGCTGTGGACCTCCTCTATGGTGCCCTGGATCCCCGCATAAGGTATGAGTAGGACCCGGGTGTTGCAGTGACAAGTGGAGGCCCCCCAGAAGGCCGTGGCGGGCGGATTCAACGGGTGAGCCGCAACACTGGACCATCGTGAGTGCCAACATGGGGCGAACCTGAACGAGAGCCCACTGGCCACGCAATGCGCTTGTGAGACTTGACAAAGCACTTGCACGCCCGGGCAGCGTCGCCCCGTTTCTGGCATGTTTGCGGCCTTCTGACGCTAATAAGGAAATTCTCGTGAACTTGGCGCAGAACAGAGCACTGAGGAGACTCCTCAGGAACAACACTGCTAAGCTTGGCTTTGCCATCATCGTCCTCAACGTCCTCGTAGCCGTTTTCGCCCCTGTCATCACCCCTTACGATCCCGAAAGGGCGAACTTGAGTGAGATCGTGCAGCCCCCTTCGCGCGGTCACCCTCTGGGAACCGACGAGCTTGGGCGCGACATCCTGACCAGGATAGCCTATGGCAGCAGGATTTCCCTTACCCTGGGTACGATATCCGTCGGGATAGCGTTGCTTGGAGGACTGTCGCTCGGAGTTGTCGGGGCGTATTTCGGGGGCTGGCTGGATCTGATAGTCATGCGATTCATCGATGTGATCTTGGCCTTTCCTCCACTGCTGCTAGCCATTGTTGTTGTGAGTATTCTGGGGCCAGGGATTCGGAACGCTATGATCGCCGTAGGCATAGCGCTGGTGCCCGTTTATGCCAGGCTAGTGAGAGCAGAGGTCCTGTCTAACAAGGCACGGGAGTTTGTGGTAGCTGCCCGGGCCGTTGGAGCAGGCGACCTCAGGATCATGGCCCGCCACATCCTGCCCAACTGCATGGCTCCCATCATCGTGCAGTCCACACTCAACATCGCGACAGCCATTCTTTCCGCTGCCGCCCTGGGTTACCTGGGACTGGGAGCCCAACCCCCCACTCCAGAGTGGGGGACTATGCTCACCAAGGGCCGATTGTACCTCCGGGTGGCTCCACACGTGACCACCTTTCCCGGTCTGGCTATCGTCATAACCGTATTGGGTTTCAACCTGTTCGGAGATGGCCTGAGGGACGCCCTGGATCCCAAGATGACTACAGTGCGCAGGTAGGCCGAAAGCGCAACCAATGTGAGAGAGAAGAAGGGTGGCGGATGAGCGCTCTTGCCATCGAGCAGATATGCCAGAAGATAGTTGGCGAGTGTGTTGGCTTGAAGAAAGGTGAGTCCTGTCTGCTGATCAGGGACTTCGACACCACCGAGCTGCACCGAGCTTTGGAAGCCGCGATTCGCAACTATGGAGGCATCCCCATTGTGGTGAGCCTCCCCGAGACAGCCTACGTCGATGGTCCTCTTCCCACTCGGCTGGAGACATCGATGAAGTCCGGTGACGTCGTACTCATAAACACGAGGGAGATCTTTCCTCACGGACCACGCAGGTCTGCGACTGAAACCGGGGCCAGGCTCCTCTCGATGTGCATGGTGTCCGAAGAGATGGCTCTCCGGGCGCTAGACGTCGACTACGATCAGCTATCCCGCGTCACCAGACGGGCAGCGGATCTTCTATCGCGGGCCTCAGAGGTAGTGATCAGAAGCCAGGCAGGCACCGAGATCCGGATGGACATAAGTGACCAACCAGTCACCTACGTAGATGGCCTGGCGCTCGAGCCCGGGAGATCCAGCATGCTACCCGCAGGGGTGGTCGCCCTAACGCCCTCTCCGGACACGGCAGAGGGCAGAGTAATCCTGGATGGGAGTATCCACTCCATTGGATTGTTGCGAAAGCCTGTAACCCTGGCGGTGAAGAAAGGGAGGATCGAGAGCATAGAGGGAGACGAGGAGGCTGAGGCACTCCAAAGCATGTTGGACGCTGCCGATGAGAATGCACGGTGCATCGCAGAGGTCGGTCTGGGCACCAACCCCAGTGCCACATACGTGGGCAACCTGGTGGAGGATGAGCGCGTAAGAGGGTCAGGACATATCGGACTGGGGAGGAACGCGCACCTAGGCGGGACCATCGAGAGCGCGCTACATATCGACGCCACCATTAGAAAACCAAGCATCTATCTGGACGGCGAGATGATCGTCAGTGAAGGGAGTTTGACCATTGAACTCTGATGCAGAGCAGATGTCCGAGCTGGAACAGAGAGTGTTGGGGGAGATCGACGACCAGTACGTAGTAGAGCTCCTTCAGCGGCTGGTCAGGATCCCCAGTATTGCCCCGCCGTGCCAATTGGGAGAGATCGCCGCCTTCGTAGCCGATGAGATGAGAACCTCTGGACTCGATGTGATGATGGAGGGAGACCGAGGCCAGGGCTGGGATAGGCCCAACGTTCTGGGAACACTGGACGGGACCAGTGAAGAATGGGGCCTCATCCTCACCGCGCACACGGACGTCGTTCCTCCATACGATCTCACCCAGTGGAAAGTCGACCCCTTCGCGGCTCAGATCATTGACGGAACCATGTACGGCCGAGGCACGGCGGATACCAAGGGCAGCCTGACAGCTATGATGGCAGCCGCCCGGGCCATCGCTCGCTCCAGGGTCGACCTGCAGCGGGGACTGGCCGTGCTCGCCTGGGCAGGCGACGAATGGACTCCACCGGACGCCAAATGGTTCAACGGCGAGACCTACATGGCTACGCACGACTATCTCAAACCCGCACCCTACATCGGGGGAGAACCCTATGACCTGAAGATCTGCTACATCTCTCGAGGGAGAATCTGGTTTGACTTTGAGGTTGGAGGAGAGGCCACACATTCCGCCACCGGAGAAGGAGTAAACGCCATCCTGAAGGCCCTCAAGCTCATCCAGGGAGTGTACCAGATCAATGTAGGCGAGCACCCGGTTCTGGGCGCAGACACTATCAACGTCGGAACCATCAAGGGAGGAACTCAGACCAATATGGTCCCCGACGAATGCACCCTGACCTTCGACATCCGCTTTGCCCCTCCACTCACGACAGCCAAGGTCAAAACCATGGTCGAGGAGGTGGTGCACGACCTCGAGGGCACCGACCCCAACTTCAAACTCTTGGAGATGGAAGTACCGGAAAAGAGGGAGCCCATAGAGTTTCCTCGCCATGGAACTCTGGTTCAAGCGATGAGCAGGGCTGGACAGGTTGCTTTGGGTAAGGAACTAGAGTTGGGCGGAGCACTCTCCTTTGGCGACATCGAGGACTGGAAGGATGAGGCCGGCATAACGGAGGCATGTCTCTTCGGACCAGGTGAGACGAAGCAGGCTCACGCCATAAACGAACACATCGAGATAGATGATCTCATCGCTGCAGCCAAGGTGTACGCCCTCACCGCACTCTACTGCTGTGGGGGAGCATCTTGATCAATGCTGCCCAATCCCGTGCTGGACCATGTGAAGGACAATACGACCTACACCCAGCCAACGCAGCCTAGGTAACGGTCTGATTCCCAGATGATGTACCCGATGAGGAGGCAAATGGATCATGATACTCCCATGAGGCAGGAATGTGCGTGACAGTCCCGGTCTACGAGTAGACAGAGTCTGCATACAATAGCAGGAGGAGCGATGATATCTAGAGACGAATACCTGAAGATGCCGTTGAAGGAGCGGTTTATAGAACTGGACGAAGAGGACGAGGCGCGTGCAGAGGAACTGCACAGGAACTCTCTGGTCATCGACCTGCATACTCACGTGTTGATCGAGGATTTCCACGCCTACCTGCCTCGAATCCAACGCTCAGGGGTCAATGGGTTGTTCGAGGCTGTTGGTGCCGTGGAGGAGGACTTTCCGCGGTCGATGGACGACCTCGGGCGATTCATGAAAGAGGTGGAGAAACACCCCGACTTCGTGCCCGCCCTGTGTGCCCAGGACTTCCTGGACGCCAAGGAACAGGGCAAGCAAGCGGTGATGTTCCAACTGGAACCGCAGAGCTTCGGGAGAGAGGTGGATCGTGTAGAGATCGCCTACGGACTCGGAATCAGGATGGCGCTCCTGGTCTTCAACACGCGGAACTACGTTGGGGACGGGTGTGGCGAGAGGACCAACGCAGGCCTGAGCTACCTCGGTCTGGAGCTCGTGGAGCGGATGAATGAACTGGGAATGCTGATCGACCTGTCG
>Ga0114930_10002241_pt1 | contig 17570 bp, 14 predicted proteins | sample AnhtaG_FD_87300 | JGI IMG/M metagenome (GOLD analysis project Ga0114930, IMG submission 87300) | Deep subsurface microbial communities from Anholt, Denmark to uncover new lineages of life (NeLLi) - Anholt_01485 metaG | ecosystem: Environmental > Aquatic > Marine > Oceanic > Sediment | place... | reverse complement strand
GTTCGGACAGTACAGCTCGGCAAAGTCTTCGTCATGAAAGATCTGGCCGCGCTGACTGGCCAGGAACCCGTAGAAAGAGTCCCGACCGACATGATCGATGTACAGGTGGTCTGCTTCAAACAGCCCCCGTTGAGCCGATCGCTTTCCAAGCATTCTAGGCCTCCAACTGCAAATGTCGGGCTATTATACAATAGGAACCAGCCAAATGCCACTTTTCGGCCAGGCTTCTAGCACCTGATCCACCCATTCGTAGGACCGGCGTGAGCGCATACTCATCCATCAGGCTCTTGGTCTACGCGGCGGAGACCTCGTCCCTGTGCGCTAATTGGTTCGCGCTGAACTCGATGCCCTTAGTTGTGAAGCCACACTTTCGGTCCACCTCGCCAACACGCCTGATGAAGGATTCGTCACTGGCCTGCCAATTGTCCTGGAACATGCGATGATAACTTCACCATATGACGGCTGTTCGAAGAGGAGTCCTGGGTGAAGGGCATCAAGACTGCTCTCTTATGTCACACATGAATAAGCTTTGACGCCGAGCACTTCCCCGATTAGGATTTGGATGCTGCTCTTGCGGCCTCTAGACAGCGCTCGGATATAGACTCAGCCGTGTAGGCTGGGATGAACGTAGTGGCAACTTTCAGGGTCATAGCATCTGTGTTCTTTATCTGGTGCTTGTCCCCGGCACATACCCAGACAACCACGTTGCCTTGGACATCAAAAGACTCACCTCTGCAAACAGACACCCCTTCCCTGAGACAATGTAGATGACCTCAGCCCTGCCGCGGGTATGATAATCGGTCTGGCTCTCGGGGTCGATCAGAGAAGAGCCGAAGGTCAGTTCTTCTGCATTCCCTCTGTCGGGGCCATCAATACCTTATATCGTGCGGGAGTAGAGCGGTGGAATCTTCACCCCTTTCTCCTCCCATGCCTTAACGATTTCCATGTGTCACCTCTTCTATCCGCGCGGAGTGAAAGTTGTGACCATGTCCAGCGCCTGTCCAGTGCGAGCCGACTCATACGCCTTCTCGAAGATTTCGATCACGTGGCGCGAGTGCTCTGGCGTGACGACGGGTTCGCGATGCTTCCGGATGCAGTCCACCAGGTGTAAGATGTCAGCCAAGATGTGAGCACCAGAGATAGTGTTTAAGGTATCAGCTGTCTGTCCCACCCGGGCCAGCGTGGTCCCTTGGAGCATGGAGCTTTGCTCTGGATCAAGCCACAGCTCGTACATGCCTTTCAACGCCCCTGGTCTGAAGCTCGCCAGCAGCACTGTTCCTTTGGTCCCGTAGATCTCTATGTCGGCGGCCCGATCGGTCCCACGTACGAAGGTACTGGACATGGTGAAGAAGACATTGTCTCCAAAGTCCAGTAGAATCATCGTCGAGTCGTCCATCTGAACGTCAATGTGCTTGCCCTTCCAGTAGCGCACTGGGTCCACGATGCCGGAGAAGGCGGCTACACGCTTGACCGGCCCGAGGAGCCAGGTGATGGTATGAGCCTCGTATACGGCCCGGTCTTTGAGGGGACCACCGCCCGGCCGATAGTACCAGGTGGGGTCCACATCCATAAGCCCTGTCCCCATACGCGCAGCCTCTACCTCGTGTCTGTGGTGGGCCATGATTCTTCCCCAGCATACCTTGCCTATCTCTCCGCTGGCCATGACGTCCTTAATCTCCGCGAGTGCCTGCTTGAGGTTAGGATGGATCTGTTGCCCTGGCGAGGCAACGAGTTTTATCCCTCGTGCTTTAGCGGCTTCGATAAGCTGGGTTCCTTCGTCAACGGTATTCGTCAGCGTCTTCTGCACGTAGACATGCTTACCCGCCTTCACTGCAGCCATAGCTATGGCGAAGTGGCAGAAGATGGGGGTCAGCACTCCTACCATGTGTAGTTCCTCCCGAGCTAGCATATCCCGGTAATCGGCGTAGGCCTGGGGCACGCCAAAGCGCTCCGCAGTCTGGCGGGCGCGCTCTTCTACGACGTCACATACGGCCACTACTTCCAGCTTCTCCTTGGCTTCGGGCCCCAGCAGACCAGGAAGAATGTCACGGGTGGCTACTACTCCGCAGCCTACCCAGCCACTCCGGATTCGATCAGCCATTGGTTCTTCTCCTCTTGCGAGTTGCTTTGCCAAGTTTCACCTCGCTTGGCGTTGATCCGATCGACTACCTGGCGCAGGAAAGCCAGCGATTGATCTTGGGCTTACAACTCCGGTTTGTCATCCACGTCGGTCTGCACGGGCGGTTAGCATCGGGCAGGGCCGGGGCAAGTCCCATATCGCCTCGAGGACGCGCTCGATATCCACCATCCCCGTACCCAGAGCACGGGAGCGCCAGTAGTTCATCTCCGGCCGGTAGTCCTTGAGATATACACCCACTACCCAGTCTCGCAAGCGCAAGGTTTGCATCAATGGGTTTTCGCCGTCGATCAACCAGTTGCCAGTGTTGTTGATGAGAGCGAGGTCTTCCCGGTCGCAGTAGGTGAACAGCCTCTCGAAGTCCTAACCTATCCAGTACTCATAGTCCACCAAGCAGACGATCAGGCCATAATCCTTGGCCGCATCGGCTAGTACTTGATTTCTTAAGTGTTCCGAGTATACTCATGGCCAGCGAATTCGGGGACGAGCTGTCCCGACTTATTCAGGAGGCTGGTCATCAAACCGTACAAATACGCCATCGAACTGACGGATGAAGAAGCTGAGACCTTACAACGTCTGGTTCGTTCGGGCAGAACAGAACGTCGTATTGCCGACCGGGCTCGCATTATCCTGTGGGCAGATGAAGGCGTGACCATTGATGAAAGTGCCCATCGGCTGGGATGCCATCGGGACACCGTCATCTACTGGCGGGCACGCTTTCTGAAGCGGCGGTTGGAAGGGATGCCAGTCTGTCTCCAAGACTTGCCACGGTCGGGGCGTCCCCCCACTTTTTCCCCCTCAGCAGGTGGCGCAAGTCAAGGCGGTGGCCTGCGAGCGGCCCATCCAGCTGGGCTTGCCGCTGAGTCGGTTCTCGATCGCTGAGGTGAGGGACTGGATTGTTGGCGAAGACCTTGTAGAGGTGGTGAGCCTCAGCACGGTCTGGCGATGGCTGCATCAGGATGCTATCCGCCCGTGGTTCTACCATTCTTGGCTCTTTCCCCGCGATCCGCACTTCTTGGAAAAGGCGAGCCCGGTGCTTGACTTGTACCAGGGCCTGTGGCAAGGTCAGTCTTTGGGACCGAGAGATTATGTCATAAGTGCCGATGAGAAGAGCCAACTGCAAGCGCTCGGAAGGCCTGCTCCTACCTTGGCCCCTACAGCCGAGGAAGTTGGTCGTTTCGAATATGAATACTCCCGCGGTGGCACCATGGTTTATCTGGCTGCCCTGGATGTCTTCAGTGGGCAGGTCTTTCGTCGGGTGGACCAGACCACAGGCATCGAACCCTTCAACAAACTGGCCCATCTGGTGATGGGGCAGGAACCTTATGCCAAGGCCAATCGCGTCTTCTGGATTGTGGACAATGGATCTTCGCATCATCCCAACACCTTCCCGGCCCCATTGCAAAGCATGTACCCCAATGTCATGGCCGTCATGTTGCCTGTCCATGCCAGTTGGCTCAACCAGATCGAGTTGTACTTCTCCATCCTGCAGCGCAAAGCCTTAACTCCCAACGACCTGCCCACGCTGCAGGCCGTTGCCGAAAGGGTATTAGGCTTTCAGGAGCGATACAATCGCGCGGCAAACCCTTTCCGCTGGAACTTCACACGTGACGATCTCAAGCAGCGAATGGCACAAATCGATGATGCATAGTAGGACAATTTATGAAACCGTGTACTAGTGGGCTAAGGAGTTCAATGTCGGCGCACATTAGCCCCTCGGCAGCAATGGCGGTCAAATTACGTGCTTGCACGCCTATTCTATAGCCATCGGGAGGGTTCAGCTTCGCAGTTGGGTGAAAGCGACCTATTTAACGCCGAATGTCGTCACGACGGGGCAAAAAGTGGCCTGTAGAACTAGAACAGACTCCCAAGCACCCATTTTGTAGACTATCTGGTTAGTCTGTGGGCCGCGGTAGTTGATCCAGCACACCGAGTTGCTCCGCCGTCGACCGTATATTGTGCCATGTCTTATCAGGTATCCACACACCTTCACGTTCGCGCACTTGTTGGGTCCGCCGCCCGCGCTCCCCTGGAATTAGGACTTCGTCAAACCCTGGTGCAGGTGGCGTGCCCTTGACTTTGTCTATTGAGCGGGCCTCAAGCATCAGATATTCTTCAGCGGGCTGAAATGCGCCGATATGTACACCCCACATAAACAGACAATTCCTCGATCTCTCCGCTTCCTCGAACCTTGTGGCACCGGTGAGCGCTCCCCCGAGGGCCTCTGCAACCATGGATAGGCCAAACCCCTTATGGCCCGCCATCGTCAACAGCATTCCTCCCTTATAGAATTCGTTGGGGTCTGTCGTTGGCTGACCACCCTTTGTCAGGATCCAACCCTCTGGTATTGGCTCCCCCTTGTCCCGGGCCACGGCGATCTTTCCTCCAGCGACCACAGTCGTTGCGAAATCGATGATGACAGGCGGTTGCTTGCCCGCTGGTAATCCAAAAGCGATGGGGTTGCTTCCCAGCGTGCGTCCGACTCCACCGTAGGGAGTGGTACTCGTCCCTCGTCCACCCCCACAGAGGGTGATCATCGCGATAACGCCCGAACTAGCGGCCTGTTCAGCATACTGACCCAGTCTACCAATATGATTACAACGTAGGACGCCTACAGCAGATACTCTCATGTCCAGGGCCTTTTGCACAAGGACGTCAGTGGCGAATTCGGCCGTGATCTGTCCAAAAGCCCATTGACCATCAATCAGCGCAGTCGTCGAGCTTTCATTCAGAACCCTGGGATGAGCTGTGGGATCTAACTCACCCACAAGGATCTTGCGTACGTAACCACTCGCCGATGTGATACCGTGGGAGTCGTGTCCTTTCAGATTGCTCATTACCAAAGAGTCTGCTGCTTTCGTGGCTATCTCCTGGGGTGCGCCTACAGCCCTGAAGAGCAGCGATCCGATTTGGCGTAGCCCATCTGCTGAGAAGCTCGGCATTCTTCGCCTCCTGTGAAAGAAATACTTTGGAGTCGTCAAAAAATAACTTCGCAGTTTGAGTCGCTTTTTCCCAGGGGGAAGTACGAAGTTATTTTCTTACAAGCCCTTTGATTGGACGGGTACAGCCAGCAGTGTGAAATACTGACCGCGGGCAAGAGGCCTTCGCCAGATAAATTATGAGGCGTCATCCCTATCAGACCTATGACTGAACGGTGCCAAAGACCGGCGCATCGCGGTTGATCTCGATCCCCGCTTCCTCCAAGCCACCCTTTATGGCTCGCAGGCAATTCATCCAAGCGCCATCGTAATGGCCAATGGTCAGCGCATCAGCGCCACACTGGGCAGAGATGAGAATGCCCTGTTTCACCAGATCGGGCGTGGCCTTGGGCCGAGGAGAAATAGCGGAAAGGAAGTATTTCTCTATACCAATGGCCCGGCGAATACTGTGCAGATAGGCTCTCTTCCTCTCCATCCGCTTAGGATCTCCCCATTGCTCACTGTAATCGGAGCTGCGCACCGAGTCCATGAACTGACAAACAGTCTTGAGGTCCAGCCCCATCAGTTCTGGATGCGGTGCATAGTGATTCAAACGGACATCAATCATGGGCTTGACTGCATGCACAGCTCGATAGATCTCGCTGAAGAACTCGGTGATGGAGTCAATACGGAACCTGATGAAAGCGTACAACTCAGGGAGCTCCGCCAGTACCGCTGTGCTGGTCATACTGCTGTGCCACAGCAGGTTCATCTCGAATGCCTGCTTGTGATTGTAGCGATCATACCCCTCAGCCATCCACTTGAGGCGCGAAACCATGGCGTTCCAATCAATGCCCTTCTTCTCCGCCGCTGACTTGCAGTGATCACAGAAGCATCCCCCCAGGACCGTACCGGTTAGACGTTGGACCTCCAGCGAATTGGAGGTAGCCCGCGGCTGTGCACGCCCAGGATTGAATCCACGCACACAGGTCTGAACGAAGTCAATATCGTAATGGCTGGCGAGATCAACGAAAAGAGCGATCCCATAAGCCCGTACGTCAGGATTATTGAGGCAGATCTGCTGATCAAAAGGCTGTCCGTAGATGTCGCGCTGGACGCAGTCGGCCAGCTCGTTGCGAGTCCGTTCCTTATCTACCCACGTATGAGACAACTCAGCACCCACAGTCATCCCGCGTCGACGCGATCCTACGACTAGCTCCTGTAGCCAGTCACGTCCCTTCAACTCAGGGTTATCAGTGGTGCGAGGTTTGATACGACTGCTGTCGTACGCTTTCGGATCAGGGCTCCAATAAGCTCGCGAGTCCTCGGTCCAGTAGACTTTTCGTTTCGGGTTGTGGGGATAATAGAGGTCCGTGAGTGGGCGTTTCTCGTCGTGCATGAGGGCAACGAGATAAGTGGAGTTGGTGAGAGTTTCTGTCTCGAGGACATCGAGTATGTGCTCAAGGTCTTCATCTAGCAGATCCCAGGCATAAAGGCTCGCGACAACTTCTCTCCAGTACACAGCGGTATCCTCCTCTTGTTGAATGAGTGAACATAAATTGAGGTCTCGCCTCGTTGAAAGGTGTCTCTGCGCTCAATCGTCGTCGCCCCTGAGGTGAGCACCTATCTATGCAAGCCACCTTGTGGCAAGAGCAGGGACGAAAGTGGGAAATAAGTGAGTGTGCCATCGATGGACGAGAGTCTGCAGGCACTGACCCCAGCGTGTGTGGCAGAAGGGCCAAGAGAGGCAAACAGGTGCTTCTCTGCTGCCTCCCCTGGTCAATCCCTAATAGCTCTTTTTTTTGGGTAAGGAGCAGCCTTTGCCTCTGGCAAATCCCAACAGCCCTAGCGAGGGAGCACTCTCATGAGATAAGCCAGGCTCTTGCTGATCAACTCGTCAACGTTGGAGCCACCGAGCTCGACGTTGTAGTACCCATCGTAGCCTGCCTCTGCCAGGGCCTGGAAGATGGCCGACCAGTCGAGGCTTCCCTCCCCCACAGCCCGACATTCTGGGCCGGAGGGGGTCTCTATGGTGTCGTTGAGGTGCAGGTGGAAGATGCGCGACCCGTAGATGCGCGCTACCTCGGCCATATCCCGCCCAGTGGAGTCCGCCCGAGCGGTGTGGAGCGTGATCCCTAGCCAGGGGGAGTCCACAGTCTCAAGGATGTCCACCATAAGGTCTGTGTTTCGCCCGATGTCACCGTGATTCTCCAGCCGGATACGCACGCCCTTCTCTGCGCCGTACGCCACGATGGGCCGGAGGCAGGCTACGATTGCATCCAGCATCTCCTGACGACTGCGGTCAGGCTCGATCAGCTCTCCGGGCCAGAGAGTGGCGTGATCTGCTCCTAGCCGCACGGACAGGTCCACAGTGGCTTTGCTGTGGGCAATCATGGCCTGTCGACCGGCCTCGTCGAACTGCAGAAAGTCAGTCTTGGATGAGACGCCAGAGACCGCCAGGCCCAACCCCGCCAGCAATTCTTTCGTGCGAGCGATCTCCTCATCACTGGAATCAACACGCACGTAGACGTGCTTTCCAGCCTTGATGGCGGCGCTGCCCTGAGCAAAGTGGTAGGGGATCGGCGTGAGAAGCACGAGGGCTTCCGCCGACGTCTGTGCAACCATCGCGTCGAAGTCTGACCAGACTTCACGTGCGCCATAGCGCTCAGCCGCGCTCTTCGCGCGATCGACCACCACGTCGCAGACTGCCACCAACTCGACCCGATCCCTCAGCTGCGGCTGATCCAGAGCTGGGAAGTAGTCCCTTATGGACACCGCACCGCAGCCGACGACTCCGAGTCTTACCCTTGATGATGCTATGCTTTTCCTCCAACTAAGTTCCAGATTGGCCGGCGACTGGGCCTCGTCTGGGCCGGACAAGCAGACCGGCCATCAAGCCTATCGCCGTCATCGATCACCCCTTGATGCCGGACATGACGATGCCCCGGATGAAGTACTGCTGTAGGCTGAAGAAGAGGATAACCATGGGGATGGTTGTCACGATCGCCACTGCCATCAGGTAGTGCTCTGCCGGCGGACCACCAATAGCCTGCGACTCAAGATTCTGGAAGTAGCGCAGCCCCAGAGACAGCGTGAACAGACGCTGTTTACTAAGGTAAACCAGCGGCAGGAAGAAGGCGTTCCAATGACGCACGAACGAGAAGATCGCTGCGGTGGCTATAGCCGGGCGCATCAGCGGCAGCAGAATCTGCCACAGGATCCGCAGCGATCCTGCCCCGTCGATCTCGGCTGCTTCGTCCATCTCGCGTGGCAATGTGAGGAGAAACTGGCGCATCAGGAAGATGTAGAACGCGGACCCGCCAAAGTAAGCCGGCACGATCAGCGGTAGCCAGGTATCCAGCCAGTTCAAGTACTTGAACAACAAGAATGAGGGGATGATGGTGACCTCCACCGGGATGATCATCGTCGCCAGCAGGACGATGAACAGTTGGTCGCGGCCTGGGAACCGGAAGCGGGCGAAGCCGTAAGCTACAAGACACCCCGAAACCAACTGCCCGAACATTGCGAAGCCCGTGACCACGATGGTGTTGGTCAAGAACCTGGTAAAGGGTGCGAGACTCCACGCCTCCACATAGTTCTGCCAGAGCAACTGACTCGGAAGCCATTTGGGCGGAAACAGGTAGATCTCTGATGGATCCTTCAGCGATGTCGAAAGGGCGAACAGGAACGGCGCCAAGAAGAGCAGACCAAAAGCCAGCGCCAGCAGGTACACGATAGCCTTACCGATCGCGGAGTGCAACCGACGGCCGCTCAGTGACCTATATACAGACCGGTATACGCTTCTGATCCTGGGGAGGCGTAGTGCGACCTGGTCTCTCACCGTCCCATTCCTCCCTCGTAGTATACCCAACGTGACGCCAGGTAGAACTGGAGCCATACGAGAGCCAGTGTCACAACCAGTAGCAGCCAGGCCAGCGCCGATGCATATCCCATGCTCAGCGATTGGAAGGCACTCCGGAAGAGATGCAGCATGTAGAACAGCGTCGCGTACCCAGGACCGCCGTCCGTCGCGATGTAGGCTGGCGTGAAGATCTTCAGCGCACCAATCAGCCCGACGACCAAGGTGAAGAACACTGATGGCGATAGCATAGGAAGAGTCACGTCTTGGAACTTCTGCCATCTGTTCGCCCCATCGATGTTGGCGGCGTCGTACAGCTCCTGCGGGATGCCCTGTAGCCCGGCCAGGAGGATGATCATGTTGCCGCCACCGACGGCGCCCCAGACCGACATCATGACCACAGAAGGCTTGGCCCAGCGGGTCGAACTCAGCCACGGTGGTCCCTGGATCCCAATGATCGCCAGGGCGCTATTCAGAGGGCCGAACTCGTAGTTCAGAATCCACATCCATATCAAAATGGACGCCACCACGGGCGTAATCGAAGGAATGAAGAACATGGTGCGAAACACGGCTTGACCTCGTATGCGCTGGTTGAGGAGAAGCGCTGCGCCCAGGGAGCCGAGGAGGCTGAGGGGTATGAAGAGCACCGCGTAGTGGGCCGTGTTGTAGACGCTCTTCCAGAAGTAGTCGTCCACCCCTAGCGCATAGCCGTAGTTGGCCAGCCCGATGAAGCGAGGCGCCGCTAGGATATCGTACTGCGTGAGACTGAGGAAAGCCGACGCCAGCATCGGGAAGAAAACGAAGATGGCGAAACCCGCGATCCACGGGCTGATGTAGAGATACCCCTTCAGCGCTTTCCTGCGTTGTCGAGCAGTCATTTCCAGCCCCCTGCCTACACGGACTGGGGGAGACACATCCCCGCGTGGGGAATGTGTCTCCCCCAGTTCCCTATTTGGACATCCAGCCTACAACCCGGCGCGCGGTTTGGCCAGAATCTCGTCGAGCCTTACCGTGGCCTCCTCGACCAGCTTCTGCACATCGATCACCTCTCCGATCCAGAGTGGTCCGAACAGCCTTTTGTACTCGGTCTCCCACTCATCCGCGCGAAGGTTCGCCGCATAGCGGATACCGCTGATGGTCTTGATATTCCTCGCGAACACGGCGAAGTTGGGGTCCTTGAGGAGGTCCGGGTCCTCCCACACCTTAATGTGGGAGCCAGGCACCCCTCCCATCTTGACCTGAAGCACGCCAGTCTCGTAGCTGGCGAACGTGGAGATCACATCGAAGGCGACTTGGGGGTGCTTCGAGGTTAGCAGGACCCCTCACACGTCGGCCCCTATCTGACTATCAAGCCCGGCTACTCGGGGCGGCATGGGGATGACCATCCAGTCCAAGTCCTTGTACGCCTGACGCCCTCGCTCCAGTCAGTACACCTCGCAAGTGGCCATCGCAAGCTTGCCGGACGCGAACAGGTCGGCACCTCCGCGCGCCTGGGGCTGACCTTGTGCTTGTTGTATAGGTCGCAAAGCCACTGGTGGACCGCGATGCCGTCGGGCGTGTCAATGGTGCTCTTGGTCCCCTCTGGATTGATATAGTCACCCCCCAAGGACCGTAGCATTGTGATGACGTACCCGAAAGTCCCCGCCATGTGCAATCCAAACTGGGTCGTCCGACCCCCCTCGCGCTTGGTCAACGCCAGGGCAGCCTTCAGGGCGTCGTCGTACGTCCCCGGTTGACGCAATAGGGCGTTGAAAACAGGCTAGGAGGCCTCTGAAAAACCCCCTTCTGGAGAAGGCGCATAGGATAGGCATTCCCTTCTTGGCTTCCAGAGCACTGAAATTAGGGAAACCAAATCCAGAAATATGCCATTTCTGCGGTATGCGTCCCACTTCTCAACGGCAAGGGTACTTTTTCAGCACTCTCCTAGGCGGACACGACGATCTTCCCTTGGCTGTGGCTGCCGATATAGTCCCAGTCGTAGACCACGCCCAGCCCGGGCCCCTCTGGCACCATGACATAGCCGTCCTTGCACCCGTCCAGTCCACTTTCATAGCCCTCCTTGTAGACGGGCGGCTCGAGGTCGCGCAGGTCGGGGTGAACCACGGAGACCTCGTAGTAGTTGCTGTTGCGCAAGGCCGCCATCGTGTGTCGCTGGGCTGGGCCGGCGCCGTGGAGCTCGATGTCCAGGCCCACCGACTCCGCCGCGTGTGCCATCTTGAGCGTCCCGGTGATGCCCTCGCCCGCCACTTCGCCTCGCACGAAGTCAGTCGCCTTGGCCAGCACGAGTGCCATGCGCTCCTGGAGGGAGTGCGTCTTCTCGCCTTGCAGAAGCGGCGTCCTGATCAGCTCGCGCAGCTTCTCGTGGCTGAAGGGCGTGACCCCGCCATCGCTGTAGGGGTCCTCGTACCAGTAGAACCCGGCCTCGTCGCAGGCTTTGCCCACCTTGACGGCGTCGGCGAACGTCCGGTACAGACAGATAGAGTCGAGCATCAGGTCCATCTTGCCGCCGACGCGCTTGCCCACGGCAAGCACCGTGTCGATGTGGGTCTGGATGTCTTCCCATGGATAGGGATGAATCTTGTAGGCCCGGTAGCCCAGCTCGTAGCACTGCTCGGCGAAGTCGGCGTAGGACTCGGGCGTGGACAGCGGGCCGCTGTTGGCACCGAAGACCGTGCTTGCATACGCGGGAAGGCGCCTCCGGTAGCCGCCCAGCAGTCGGTAGATGGGCACCTCCATCAGCTTCGCCGCCACGTCCCAGAGGACGATGTCGACAGTGCCGTAGCTGTGCCGAAGGTTGCGGAACCTCTCGTAGACTGGCTCTCGCTCGAGCGCGCTCCGTCCGATGAGCCAGCGTCCGATGGACGCGATCTCCTCAGGGTTGGGCCGGGTTGGAAGACCGTAACCTTGCACATACTCCCCGACCACGCCAGCGTCAGTGTAGACCTTGACCGCAGTGCCCGACCTCGTGCGCGTGTCGGCCGGATCGTAGACCCTGTGGCCACTCGGGCTCCGACCCATGCCCTTGACGTCCCAGGTGAAGACCTCGACCTCGACTCGGGTAACCTTGGGGTCAATCGACATCGCTACGTACCTCTGCTCTTGCGTCTCCATCATGCTCTTGCCTCCCCATCAGCTTGTGATCCCGCGGAGGGCCGGGCGCAGCGCCCCGCGCCGAGCCTGGTACCCCTGCCCAGGGTCAAACACCAATCCTCGCCAGGACGCCATTCAGCGGGCCGAACTGGTAGTTGCGAATCCACATCCATGTCAAAATGGACGCCACCACGGATGTAGCCGAAGGCATCAAGAAGAGGGTAAGAAACACGGCTCGACCACGTACGCTCTGGGTGAAGAGAAGCGCTGCACCGAGGGAGCCCAGGAGGCTGAGGGGTATGAACAGCATCGCGTAGCAGGCCGTGTTGTAGACGCTCTTCCAGAAGTAGTCGTCCACCACTAGCGCATAGCCGTAGTTGGCCAGCCCGATGAAGCGAGGCGCCGCTAGGATCTCATACTGCGTGAGACTCAGGGAAGCCGACGCCAGCATCGGGAAGAAGACGAAGCCGACGAAACCCGCGATCCACGGGCTGATCTACAGATACTGCTTCAGCCCCCATCTGGGCACCCAATTCCTGGCACACGTGGGATGCGCTTCAGGCCACGCGCCAGGGCTTCGTAGCGGTCATACGTCTATCGCCCGAGCCTGGGATCCGGTTCAACGGGCGCATCCGTGATGATCACGCCAGAGCGCAGTGGCGGCCAAGCTCCCCCCTGTTACACCCCCTGGGCAGCCTCGCGGTAAGGGGGCACACCCCCTTCGTCGAAGATGCGATCGATCTCAGCTCGATCCGCGGCGGTCAGCTTCCAGCCGACAATCGGCTCCGACGGTGGTAATGAGGCCCCGGGCTCAAACCAGCCCTCCAGATCCCCGCCAGCGCCCCGATAGAGGGGAAAGCCTCAGCCATCAGCGCTCACTCCGCATGGAGCCACAGGTTTACTATGGGATCCTTCCCATCGGCCAGCACGTGATGCTCCTCCCCCGGTTCGATGAGGGCGATGTCACCCATGTGCATCTCGCGTTCCACCCCATCCACGATCAGTTTGGCCCGCCCCTGCAGACAGATCAACACCTCCTCCTTGTGCTGGTGGATGTGGCGCCCTTCGGGGTGGCCATACTCACCAGGATTGTAGAAGTGCAGGCCACCCTGCCGCAGCTTAGAACCGCTCATGATTCCACCAGAAAGTGGTGGCCGCCAGTGTCCTTGAGATTAAAAGAGGCTGTATTTCTTCATCAATTTACTCTCCAGCTACATTTTACTCTGGCGTAGCAGGTAGCTCAAGACCGTTCCTCGGCACCCGGCCTACGTCCCTAGATCGTCAACCCCGCGCGCGGTTTGGCCAGGATCTCGTCGAGCCTTACCGTGGCCTCCTTGATCACCTTCTGCACATCGGTCTCCTCTCCAGCCCAGAGTGGACTGAACAGCCGGAGCCATTCCGTCGCCCACTCGTCCCCGCGAAGGTTCGCTGAAATAGTGACAGGGGTGGCGGTCTGGATGCTCCTCGCGAACACGGCGAAGTTGGGGTCCTTGAGGAGGTCGGGGTTCTCCCACACCTTCTTGTGGGAGCCAGGCACCCCTCCAAACTCAACCTGACGCACGCCAGTCTCGTAGCTCGCGAACGTGGAGATCACGTCGAAGGCGACTTGGGGGTGCTTCGAGGTTGCCAGGACCCCCCACACGTCGGTCCCCAGAGTAGCATGAAGCCCAGCTTTGCCACGCGGCATGGGGATGACCATCCAGTCCAGGTGCTTATACGACTGACGCGCTCGCTCCAGTCGGTACACCTGGGCACAGGTCATCGCGACTTTGCCGGACGCGAACAGGTCGGGGCCTCCGGTTGGCACCTCCGTGGGCCTTGGGCTGACCTTGTGCTTGTTGTACAGGTCGGCAATCCACTGGATGGCGGCGGTGCTCTCGGGGGTGTCAAGGGTGGTCTTGGTCCCCTCTGGATTGATATGGGCACCCCCAAAGCACTGTAGCATTGTGTACAAGTACCCAGTAGTCCCTGACAAGTGTAATCCAAACTGGGTCGTCCGACCCCCCTCGCGCTTGGTCAACGCCAGGGCAGCCTCCAGGGCATCGTCGTACGTCCAGTCCTTGAGGCCGGGGTGCGCCTCCTGGGTCCACTCCATCTCCGGGATTGGCACCCCGGCTTCCTCGAAGATCGTCTTGTTGATGAACATCCCCGAGGTGCCGGAATGGGCCGAGTGAGGAAGCCCATAAACCTTGCCGTCGATAGTGACAACCTCCACAGCATGCGGAAGCAGCGCGTCCAAGTCGAAGTTGGCAGCCTCTATGAGCGGCAGGTGGTCGAGGTACAAGCCATTATACGCGAACTTGTAGAACAGCCCGGTGGGCCAGTTCGGCCCGACCGCATCGCCCAAAGTCCCGGCTGCCGCCATGATCAGTTGCTTCTGCAAGTACTCCCCGCTAGCGGTGCGCTCGTACTCGATCGTGACATTGGGGTGCTCCGCCATATACTCTTTGCACAGGTCGACGTAGATGTCATCCATTGTGGAGCTGCGACCGTGGAACCTCAGGGTGATCTTCTCCGGTGCCTTCGCGGGTTTCTCGACGACGACCTCTTTCTCTACTATTATGACCGTCTCCTTCACAACCTTCTCGACCGGGACCTCCTTCTCCACCTCAATGATCTGAGGTGCCGCCGGAGCACAGGCCGCAACGATTGCCCCCGTGGCCACTGCGGTAGACAGCCGCAAGAAGTCACGACGATTCAGCTTTCTCTTTTCCATTGCTTTTTCTCCTTTTTCGTCTGCTGATAAATGTGAGAGATCTCTATGGACAAGCTTTCCTTTTCCCATCGGTTCTCCCTCCTTGACTTGTGCATACATTATGGACCGTTCTTGCCATAGGCCAAATTTCTTTCCTGCCCTTTCTCCCTCCTTTCCTCACCCGTCGAACCCCAAATTTCGGATTCGCGCCATTCTGTGGTATAATAGTGCATGTGATTACGGCTTTCTACTTGTATGATACCATATACACGCACTGATGTCAATACCTTTACTGACTGAAAACTGACAAAGTTCTGCCATCGAGGGTGAAAAGCATGCAAACACCTATCCCAATCGAGGAGTTTGCCGAGCAGGTGCGAGAGGCCCTGACCCACCTCCACGACTATGTCCGCCTCCAGAGTTGTCCTCTGTGCTCCTTCTTCTTCCCCGACCCCTCGCTGGAGGGCCCCAGCCGGGCCCAGCGCTTCCGCCGTCTGCTGCTGGAGGCGATTGAGGAGCTGAGCCCGCCCGACCAGGTGCCGGTCAACTCCAAAGAATGGCGCGGCTACCACATCCTCTCCTCCCGCTACGTCGAAAGAAGGGAACCCCAGGAGGTGATGCAGGAGCTGTCCATTGGCGAGCGGCAGTTCTACCGCGAGCAGCGCAAAGCGATCGAAGCCCTGGTTCAACTGCTGTGGGAGAAATACCAATGGATCGAAGAGCATCAACTGGACAGGGAGAGAGAAGGGCCGGCCCAGCGCGAAGAGGCAGAGTTTCAAAGTCTGCGCGGGGAGGCGGAGAGGCTGGCCTCGCAGCCCGAAAGGATGGAGCTGAAAGAGGTCATCCAGGGTGTGCTTCGAACCGTCGGGCCCCTGGCCAAGGACAAAGAGGTGGCCATCTCCTACCACCTCGACGAGCGCCTGCCGGCCATCTACACCAACCGCATCCTCATACGCCAGATACTCATCCAGGCCCTGAGCCGATGTATCATCCAACCGGAGATCAGCGGGGTACATGCGGAGTTCGGACGAGGGAGAAGACAGATAAGGGTGGAGATTACTGCTTTCACCTCTCAGGGGACCCGGCAGAGCACCGCGCAGGCTCTCTCCCTGGACACGGCGCAACACCTGGTGGAGATAGTAGGGGGAGAGTGGCAAGGGGTCAGCGTGGGTCAGGAACAATATCGCCTCCAGTTTGTGCTGCCCACCTCTGAGCCCCGGATGCTGTTGGCCATAGAGCACAACCCCGCGGCGGTCAAACTCCTCCAGCGGTACCTGGTCCGGCAGGACTACCAGGTCGTAAGCGCCTCAAATGGCGAGAATGCGCTGCGGTTGGCTGAGGAGTTGGAACTCGATGTGATCACTCTGGACGTGATGATGCCCCATCAGGATGGCTGGGAGATCCTGGAGACCTTGAAAAGGGACCCCACTACAAGGGGGATCCCCGTCCTCATCTGCTCCGTCCTCGACCAACCCGACGTGGCTTTGGCCCTGGGGGCCAGCGCCTACCTCAAGAAGCCCTTCTCTCAGGCCCAATTGCTGGATGCGCTGAGCGGTTTGTGTGGGGGCGGAGAGTAACGAGTGATGAGTAACGCCTGTGCCTGCCCCGTGCCGGGACAGGCCGGCACGGGTGCAGGCCAGGCAACAAGTCGCATCTCCCCCGTTACTCGTTGACTTTCAGTTCTTCACAAAGCCAAGTCGGTTCTGATCTCCTGGGCTCTACAAATGCAGGGTCAAGGACATTGGGGGTCAAGGGGGCGCAGCCCCCTACAGAGATCTGCGGTCTGGCGCTCGAAGCCCCAGACTGAGGGTGAAAAAAGTGCTGGAAGCATCCTGTGGCCGGGAACCGGGGGGAGATGCTTCGCCTGGGGCTGGAAGCCCCAGGCGGGCTGGCAACACCGGAGGAGCAAGAAGGGCAAAATATGCCGTACTGGCGGCTGTTCTACCACTTCGTATGGGCCACCAAGAATCGCGAGCCGCTGTTGCGCGCCGAACTCAGACCATCGCTTCATGCGTACATTGCATCAAAGGGCAATGAGCTCAGGGCTATTGTGCATGCTGTGGGAGGCACTGAGGATCACGTCCATGTTGCTGTATCTGTACCACCCAGCATCTCTGTGTCCGAGTTTGTAGGCCGGCTGAAGGGCAGTAGCTCCCGCCTGGCCAATCTAGAGTGGTTTGAGGGAGCTTTTGCCTGGCAGCGGGAGTATGGCGTTGTGTCCTTTGGCGAACGCCACCTGAGTTTTGTTGTCGCCTATGTGCATAAGCAAGAACAGCGACATGTTGCTCGCGACCTCATACCCCTCTTGGAGCGCATCGGAGGATGAGGGCGCTTCCACCGCCCTTGTCAATGTGAGCCTGGGCATCGAATGCCCAGGCGGAGCTCGACAGAGCGCAGGGTGTCCAGGATGCTCCTCAGATAGCTCATCGCCTCCTCATTGGAGAAACCCCGCTGGCGGGCGATGCCGATCAGCCGGCCCCCCAACTGCCGGCCATCCTCGAGGGTGTAGCCCTTGGCCGTCACCACGATCACCGGGATGTCGCGCAGCGCCTCCTCCTGGCGCATCCGCTCCAGGATCATGTAGCCATCCACCTCGGGCATGATCAGATCCAGCACCACCAGATCGGGCCGCTCCCCCTCCAGCTTCGCCCAGGCATCCCGTCCGCTGTAGGCCCGCAACACCTCATACTGCCGTCCTGCCGAACGCATCATGCGCACCAGCAACCGCACCACCCGCGGATCGTCATCCACGATCAGCACTCGACGTACACTATCGCCAAATCGTTCCAGGGCCGACAGGAAGGCACCGCGGGTGATGGGCTTCACCAGGTACTCCTGCACCCCTAGAGCTGAGGCCAGGCGCTCCTGCCC
>Ga0114930_10002239_pt1 | contig 17575 bp, 15 predicted proteins | sample AnhtaG_FD_87300 | JGI IMG/M metagenome (GOLD analysis project Ga0114930, IMG submission 87300) | Deep subsurface microbial communities from Anholt, Denmark to uncover new lineages of life (NeLLi) - Anholt_01485 metaG | ecosystem: Environmental > Aquatic > Marine > Oceanic > Sediment | place... | reverse complement strand
TCCGAAGGATCATGGGCTTCATACAGTCCAGGATCGGGCCGAACCGCGTCGGTTGGGAGGGGCTTGCCCAGACCCCGGCAGATGCCCTCAAGCTTCTCGCGAAGGAAGACATCGTTCCCGCCGCGGCCGACAGGTGGCCGTTCATCATCGCACCGATCATAGCGTTCGTACCGGCCTACATGGTCTATCTCGTGATCCCGTTCGGCAAAGGAAACGGCTGGATCGCGCAGGATCTCAACATCGGTATTCTGTACCTCGCCGCCGTGCTGTCGATTCCGATTGTTGGGCTCATCACGGCCGGGTGGGCATCGAACAACAAATGGTCTCTGCTCGGGGCGTACCGTTCAGCCGCCCAGATCGTCAGCTACGAGGTCCCGCTGATCCTGGCTATGATCCCGCCCGTGATGCTCGCCGGCACGTTGAGCATGCAGGGGATCGTGAACGCGCAGGATGGCACCTGGCTGGGCGCCATACCGCGCTGGTTCATCGCCACGCAGATCGTGGGGTTCCTGGTCTACATGGCCGCCGCGCTCGCGGAATCGAACCTGATACCGTTCGACATCATGGAAGCCGAGTCGGAGCTGGTGGCGGGGTTCAACACCGAGTACAGCGGAATGAAGTTTGCTTTCTTTTTTCTCGCGGAGTTCGCGGGAATGTTCACAATCTCTGCGGTTGGGGTGACCTTATTCTTCGGGGGGTGGCTGCCGATCCATCCGGCGCTGTCGTTCATTCCACCGGTGGTCTGGTTCCTGGCGAAGTCATGCCTGCTGGTTTTTGTGCTGATCTGGATCCGGTCCACCCTGCCGCGAGTGAGGGTTGACCAGTTGATGGGCTTCGGGTGGAAGGCCCTGATCCCGATCGCTCTGCTCAACATCGCATGGACGGGCGCTGTTGTCTTGATGTCTTAGCAATTCTGATGCTGCGCGAATGATTTCGTTTCCCGCAGCAGGATCATCGGAGGCAGTCGCCGGGCTGAATCCGCGCGCTGAGCCTGCGAACCCCGCTCAAGCGGGCTATGTGTTGAGCCGTCTTCGGACTGCCCGGCAGTTCTTGAGTATGAGTACGAGTATGAGTAAGTCCGGTCACTCGGCAAAGGCAATTGCATACCTAAACGAGGGCTTCTACACGCTCTACAGCATAGCGAAGGGACACATAGTGACCATCGTCAACCTTTTCCGGCCGAAGGTCACGCTGATGTATCCCGAGGTGCGATGGGAGCTGCCGCCGGGATACAGGGGCATCCCTTCGCTGCCAATTGACCCAAAGACCGGGGAGGACAAGTGCATCGGGTGCCAGGCGTGCGTGCGGATCTGCCCCGCCCAGCTCATCGAGGTGCCGACCCATATGGGGGAGGACAAGAAGCGGGTTGTGGACGGCTACTTAATGAAGATCGGACTGTGTATGTTCTGCCAGTTATGCGCGGAAATCTGCCCGACGGATGCCATTCTCATGAGCGGCCGGTACGAACTGTCCGCATTCTCGAGGGATGAGATGGTGTACGATCGAAAGAAGTTGAACGAGATCGGCGGTGTCTGGCCGGAGGAACCCGAAGGGGAGACCGAGGCCGGCAAAGACAAAGCGCCAGCAACGAAGGAGGGCCCATAATGCCTCTGACGCTTCAGCAACTGGCGTTTGCGCTGATCTCCCTCGTCGTGATCGGGTCGGCTGTCTTGGTGGTCACTCTCAGGAACATATTTCACTCGGTGCTGTTCCTCGCGCTCTCCTTCCTCGGCGTGGCGGGGGTTTACCTGCTCCTGGCCGCCGATTTCCTCGCGGCCGCGCAGGTGCTTATCTACATTGGAGCGATCATCGTTCTTATGATGTTCGCCCTGATGCTCACCCACCGGGTAATGACCGCCAACGTGATTCAGACGGTCGGTCACCCATGGCTCGCGCTAGCCGTGGCCGGGGCGATGCTCGTGATCCTATTCGGGCTGTTCGTGTTCTACCCGTGGGATACCGGAGCGCTTCCCGACGCCGCGCCGACGACAGGCATTATAGGCCGCCAGCTCTTAACGAGATACGTCCTGCCGTTCGAGCTGGCGTCGATAGTCCTGCTCGTCGCGATGATCGGGGCGATCGTTCTGGCAAAGGAGGATAAGCCGGATGATCCCGCTTGAGTGGTATCTCGGTCTCTCCGCCGCCCTTTTCTGCACAGGGATTTACGGCGTGCTCAGCAGGAGGAACGCGATCAGCATCCTCATGGGGATAGAGCTGATGCTGAACGCCGGCAACATCAATCTGGTGGCGTTCGGCCGTTTCCTCCAGCCGGATGTGCTGACCGGGCATATATTCGCCGTTTTTGTGATAACCGTCGCCGCGGCCGAAGCCGCGGTCGGCCTTGCCATAGTGATTTCCGTTTATCGGAACGTGGCGCATATCAACATTGACGAGATAAACGTGATGAAGTGGTAGCTTCCTGATGTTAAAGCATCAGGCTGCGCAAAAAAAGCATCCTAAAGGAAGCTAAGTCTGTTAGAACCGGTGTAACAGCCGGTCTTAGCGGACTTATAGCTGTGCGGGGGGCGTATGCCCGACGTCTTGGAAAAGGTACTTGAACTGACCTGGCTGATCCCGGTCTTGCCGATGCTCGCATTCGGGCTGATCCTGCTCACCGGCAGGAAGGGTCCCGGCCAGGGGGCGTACATCGCCATCGGGGCGATCTCGGCGTCATTCCTGTTGTCCGTCTGCGTCGCCGGATGGGCGGTGTACCACGCGTTCAGCGGCCACGAGTTCGAGCCGTTCGCCCGGAGCGCGGTATGGGCGGTGGTCGGCGAACTCCCGATCCGGATGGGGTTTGCTGTTGACCAGTTGACGGCGATGATGCTGATCGTCGTGTCGCTGGTAGCGATGGTGGTTCAAATCTACTCCATTGGCTACATGCACGGCGACGCGCGGTATCCCCGGTTTTTCGGCTACCTCTCACTGTTCAGCGCGGCAATGCTGGGCCTGGTGGTCGCCGACAACCTGCTGCTCTTCTTCGTGTGCTGGGAACTCGTCGGGCTGACGTCGTACCTGCTCATCGGATTCTGGTTCGAGCGCCCGTCGGCGATGCGCGCGGCGAAGAAGGCGTTCATCGTGACCCGCATCGGCGACGTAGGCCTATTCCTCGGCCTGATGCTGCTTTTCTGGTACGCTGGAAGCGTTGACCTCAAGGCGATATTCAGCAGCATCCCGACAATGCTGGGCCTGACGGTAAGCTTGGGTTCGCTCCAGATCCCCGTCGTCCCGCTGGCGGGGCTGCTTCTCTTCGCAGGAGCAGTTGGCAAATCCGCCCAGTTCCCGCTGCACGTTTGGCTTCCCGACGCGATGGAAGGTCCCACCCCGGTCAGCGCGCTAATCCACGCGGCGACCATGGTTGCGGCAGGCGTATACCTGGTGGGGCGGATGTATCCCGTCTTCGCATACGACGAAGCATCAATCTCACTCACAGTGGTCGCGATAACCGGAGCGATCACGGCGTTAATGGCCGCAACCATCGCCACTGTGACAAACGACATCAAACGCGTGCTTGCGTACTCGACCATCAGCCAGCTCGGATACATGATGCTCGCGCTCGGGGTAGGCGGATATACTGCGGGTCTATTCCACCTGTTGACCCACGCATTCTTCAAGGCGAACTTGTTCTTGGGATCGGGGAGCGTGATACACGGCACGGGCACGCAGGACATCCAGCAGATGGGCGGTCTACACAGGCACATGCCGAAGACACACTGGACTTTCGTGATCTCGACCGCCGCGCTCGTCGGCCTGCCGTTCACCGCGGGCTTCTTCAGCAAGGACGAGATCCTGCTGGCTACGTTCCGCCACAGCATCCCGCTGTTCAGCATCGGCGTGGCCGTGGCGTTCCTGACGGCGTTGTACATGACCAGGCTCGTCGCGCTGACGTTCTGGGGCGAGCCCCGGACTCATGAGACCCATGCCCACGAGAGCCCCAACGTGATGACCATCCCATTGATCATCCTCGCCGTGCTCTCCATCGTTGGAGGCTGGGTCGGCCTGCCGCCGTTCAACTGGTTCCACCACTTCCTCCACTTCGGCGAAGGTGAGGCGCCGGCATTCAGCTGGGTCGTGGCGGGGCTCGCATCCTCCGCGGCGTTCCTAGGGATATTCATCGGCCTGGCGATGTTCTGGAAGCGCGTGATCTCGCCGGCATTTTTCAGGGAGAAGTTCGACGGGCTTTACAGACTGCTGGTGAACAAGTATTACCTCGACGAGCTGTACTGGGCGGCGCTGGTGGTGCCGCTTTTCTGGGTGACCAGGACATGCAACCGCTTCGACGCGAAGGTCGTGGACGGACTGGTGAACGGGGCTGCCTACTTCACCGTGGGGCTCTCCATCCTCCAGGGTTGGCTCGACAAGTGGCTCGTAGACGGCCTGGTGAACCTTATCGGCGGCGTGACGAAGTTGAGCGGTCGCGTGTTGAGGTACACGCAAACCGGCGTGCTGCAGAATTATGTCACGGTGATCTTCCTGGGCGTGGTCGTGATTACGTTGGCATATTTGTACAGGTGAGAGAAGTATGAAGTTTCAAGTTTCAGGTTTCGGGTTTTGCGTTTTGCTTGTTCCGGTGCACAAATCGGGGGCCAACCTGCAAGTCACACTGACAACAAGGGATTTGAGCCTGCTGAAGCAGGCTTTCAATACAGCTCTAGCCTAGTCCTTTAGGGCGAGGCGGCGGGAGGCAAGTGCCTTATGGAATTGTGGATACTCACATTGATAACCTTCGTACCGGCGGCAGGTGCGATCGCCATCCTCTTCATCCCGAAGGAGAAGGACAGCGCGATCAAGTGGACGGCGCTGCTCTTCAGCCTGCCGTCGCTGGTGCTCTCGGTTCTCCTGTGGATCTGGTACGATCCGTCAAAGCCCGGCATGCAGTTCGTACAGAAGGTGCCCTGGATCAAGGGGCTGGACGTTCACTACTTCATGGGGGTTGACGGGATCAGCATACCGCTGATCTTCCTGACGGCGCTGCTGACCACGGTCTCGCTCATCTACTCGTGGATCATCAAGGAGCGGCCGAAGGAGTACTTCTCCCTGTTCCTGTTCCTTGAAACCGGGATGCTTGGGGTCTTCGTGGCGTTGGACTTCTTCCTGTTCTACGTGTTCTGGGAGGTCAGCCTTGTCCCGATGTATTTCCTGATCGGCGTCTGGGGCGGCCCGAGAAGGGAGTATGCGGCCATCAAGTTCTTCCTGTACACATTGGTGGGCAGCGTGGCGATGCTCCTGGCGATCATCGGGGTGTACTTCTACACGTCGCCGCACACCTTCAGCATCCCGGCGGCAATAGAGCAGCTTCCGTTCTCGAAGAATCTCCCGCTCCAATCGTTGGCGTTCTGGGCATTCTTCCTGGCGTTCGCGATCAAGGTACCCATGTGGCCGTTCCACACATGGCTTCCCGACGCGCACGTCGAGGCGCCAACCGCGGGCAGCGTGATCCTAGCGGGCATACTCCTGAAGCTCGGAGGGTACGGCTTCTTGAGGATACTTCTGCCGATGCTCCCAGAGGCGGCGTGTAAGTATTCGATTTATATCGCGATCCTGGCGCTGATCAGCATAATCTACGGCGGACTTGTAGCCATGGCGCAGAAAGACATGAAGAAACTGATCGCATACTCGTCGGTGAACCACATGGGCTACGTGATGCTCGGCATCGCTGCGGCATCGGCGGCGACCGCGGGACAGCTCACGGACAAGACCATGGCGCTTACCGGTGCCGTGCTCCAGATGTTCGCCCACGGGTTGATCACCGGCGCGTTGTTCTTCCTGGTCGGCATGATCTACGAACGGACGCACAACCGCGACCTCGACCTATTCGGCGGGCTCGGCGCGAGGATACCGGTGTACGGCGGCCTGCTCAGCTTCATGGCATTCGCCTCCCTGGGTCTCCCGGGGCTGGCAGGCTTCGTCTCCGAGTTCTTCGTGTTCAGGGGAGCGATCCCCATCTATACGGTCATCGCCGCACTGGGCGTCATCGGCATCATAATCAACGCGGCGTACCTCCTGTGGATGCTCCAGCGCGTCCTGCTGGGGCCGCTGAACCCGCAGTGGGCCCAGGTGACCGATGTGGATGCCCGCGAGGTCGTCAGCCTCGCCCCGCTGGTGGCGCTGACGATAGTGGTCGGCATCATACCCTCGTTCCTGATAGTGATCTTGAACAACTCGCTCACACAGGTTGTGCTGGCGGTGACACGAGCCGGCGGAGGCTAAGACGTGAACTTCGATCTTTTCTACATATCGCCGGAGCTGATACTGGCACTCGGCGGAATACTTGTGCTGATTGCGGGAGTGACCGCACGCAGGTGGACTACTCCCGAGCGTCTCGGCATCTTCTCGCCGGAGGTTGTGAGCCTGGTCGTGCTGCTGGCCGCGCTGGTGCCTTCCATCCTGCTCCTCGCTGAGAAAGACGTGGTGAGGGGCGTGTCTCAGTTCTTCTACGGCGGCGAGAAGTACGGCCTGTTCGCCGTGGACGGCCTCGCGCTGTTCTTCAAGATAATCGCCATCGTGTCAACAGCCATCGTCGTCTTCCTCTCGATGGATTTCTTCAGAGAGATCAAGTTCCACCGGGGAGAGTTCTACGCCCTGCTCGTCTTTGCGACCCTCGCCATAACCAGCCTGGCGGCTTCGACCGACCTGATAATGATCTACCTCTCGCTCGAGTTCCTGAGCATCACGTCGTATATCCTCGCCGGCTATCTGAAACAGGACCCAAAGTCGAACGAGGCGGCGGTGAAGTACTTCCTCTACGGCGCGATCTCGGCGGCGGTGATGGTGTACGGCATGTCAATCCTCTATGGGCTGACCGGTACCACCAACATCGCGGCCATTGCACAGACGTTCCGAGCCGGGTATGTGCCGCAGGAGCTGCTCTTCCTGGCGACTATCTTCGTGCTGGTCGGCTTCGGGTTCAAGATCGCGATGGTGCCCTTCCACCAGTGGTCGCCCGATACTTACGAAGGCGCGCCGACGCCGATAACCGCTTTTCTTTCAGTGGGTTCGAAAGCCGCCGGGTTCGCCGTGCTCGTCCGGGTGCTGTCAACCGGTATCACCCCCGACGTGCTCAACTGGACGCCGTTGATCATCATGTTCTCCGCTATTACCATGACCGTCGGGAACTTGATAGCCATCCCGCAAGTGAACATTAAGAGGATGCTCGCATATTCGAGCATCGCACAGGCGGGATACCTACTCCTCGGCGTGGCATCAATGGCGTACAGTCCGCTCGCGGTGCCCGCGGTTCTCCTTTACATATTCGTATATCTGTTTATGAATCTGGGCGCCTTCGCGGTCGTGACCATTCTATCGGCGAGGCTGCGCTCGGATAACATATCGGACTATGCAGGGCTGATCAAACGTGCCCCCGCGGCGGCAGTCTGCATGGTGATCTTCATGCTCTCGCTCGCGGGGATTCCGCCCACGGCAGGCTTTGTCGGCAAGTTGTACTTGTTCGCGGCGGCGATTCAATCCGGCCACACCGCACTCTTCTGGCTGGCCGTGGTAGCCATAGCGAACACGGTCGTCTCCGCATACTATTACTTGAATGTGGTCCGGACAATGTTCTTCATCGAGGCCGAGGATACCAGCCCGATCAGCGCTTCCCGACCGGCGAAACTTGCGATTTGGCTGACCACGGCAATGACCCTCGTCGTGTTGCTGTACCCGGAGCCGTTCATGAAGATGGCACACGTCTCCGCGAGCATCCTCATGGGGATGTAGGAGCTTTATATGTCCACAAGCGAAATGCAGAAGCAACAACACATAGAGCGACTTTTTGCGTCCATCGCACCGCGGTACGACCTGCTGAACTCGCTGCTCAGCTTCAACCGGCACAAATGCTGGCGCCGGTTCGCAGTCCGGCAGTGCGACCTGTGGCCGGGAGACACCGCCCTCGATGTCTGCGTGGGCACAGGGGATTTTGCGATAGAACTGGCCCGGGCTGTAGGGAAACACGGACGGGTTGTGGGCGTCGATTTGTGTCGCCCGATGCTCGACCTCGGCTTGAAGAAGATTCGCCGTCAGCGCATCCACAACGTCTGTCTCTCGGAGGGCAATGCCCAGACGCTGCCGGTGCCGTCGAATTCATTCCGGGCGGCGACCATAGGATTCGCGCTGCGGAACGTTGTCAATGTCGAGAATACCCTGTCTGAGATGGTTCGGGCAGTCGAGCCGGGGGGACGAGTGGTATCTCTGGAACTCGCCCGGCCGAGATGGCCGGTCTTCCGGTCAATGTACAACCTGTACTTCTACCGTCTCCTGCCGCTGATCGGCTGGGCGATTCATGGGAGGAGAGAGCCGTACGCGTATCTCCCGGCCTCCCTGACGACCTTCCACTCCAGAGAGGAACTGTCGCGGATTATGGCGAAAGTAGGATTGGCCGACGTGAAGGTTTTCGACCTGACCGGCGGCATCGTGTCCGTGCATGTAGGTGTGAAGAAATGAGCGCATCCACCGCGAGCGCAAGAGATAAAGCGCGAACGCCAAAGTTCCTCCTCTCCGCCGAAAACGAGCTCCGGCGCGTGGAGGAGGTGCTGTCCTGGGAACTCGCGTCAAATGTCGAGACGGTCCGCGCCGCGTCGAGCCACATTCTGGAAGCCGGTGGAAAACGGCTTCGACCGACTCTCGTCATATTGTCCGCCAAGAGCTGGCCCGGCGAGTATAACGTTGACCGCCTGGTAAACATCGCCGCGGTCACGGAACTCATACACATGGCGACCCTTATGCACGACGACGTGATAGACGGGGCCGAGCGCCGACGCGGCCGGACGACGGCCAACACTTTCTGGGGCAACCAGATTTCCGTGCTCACGGGCGACTACATGCTGGCAAAGGCCTTTTCGATCCTGGCATGTGATGCCGATGCGAAAATCATGCAGGCTCTTTCCCGCGCGACGGTAGCCATGACCGAGGGCGAGATCAGCCAGATCGAATCGCGCGGGGATACGCGATCAGTCACCCCATACTACCTATCCACCATCCGCGACAAGACAGCCGCATTTATGTCGGCGTGCTGTCGGGTCGGAGCAATCCTTGCATCGGCGATGACGGATGCCGAAAACAGTCTCGCCGGTTACGGCCTGAACCTAGGGCTCGCATTCCAGATTACCGATGACCTGCTCGACCTGGTGGGCGATCCCGGGCAGACCGGGAAGCCGATCGGGGGTGACATCCGCGAGGGCAAGGCCACCATGCCGGTGATACTGGCGCTGGAAAGATCCTCTTCCGTCGAGAAGACGAAGATAGAGCGCATCCTCGCCGGCCACGATGTGACCTCTGGAAACGTAGAGTTCGTGCGGAAAACGGCTGAAGAGACAGGCGCAATCGAGGCCACTCGGGAAACTGCGGCCGGTTACGTCAAGCGGGCGACCGAAGACGTCCGGGGCATTCCCCGATCGCCCGCCCGCCAAGCCCTCGAGGACCTCGCCGAATACATCCTCCAGCGCGAACGCTGAGGCTGATCGTTGGAGATTAGCGGCACACCGGCGCTGTGTAGGGCCCATCCTCCCATTGTCCCGCCGCCGTGTCACCCCGTCTCCCCCTCCCCCGTTTTCCCCGCCGTATCCCCACGCTCCCGGATTTGCAAATCCGGGTCGAATCCGCTATGATAGACTGGTTTCCGGATTGATGAGTTAAGTGCGCGTACGAAAAGGAGATACAGTTCGTGGCAGGCAGTGACGTTGACATGCTGACCCTGCGGCACAGCGCCGCACATATACTTGCCGAGGCGGCGAAGGAGCTGTACCCCGAAGTGAAGCTGGGGATCGGCCCGGCAATCGAGGACGGCTTCTACTATGACTTCGACCGGCCGGACGGATTCTCGCCGGAAGACCTGGAGAACATCGAGGCGAAGATGCGCGAGATCGTCGCCGCCGACCTTCCGTTCAGTCGCCGCGAGGTGACCAGGGAAGAGGCCGAGAAGATATTCGCCGACGAGCCCTACAAGCTCGAACTGGTCGTAGAGATAGAAGAGCCTGCTCTGACCGTGTACGAGCAGGGCACGCTGACCGACCTGTGCCGCGGCCCCCACGTCGAGAGCACAGGGAAGATCAAGGCCTTCAAACTACTGAGCGTGGCAGGCGCGTACTGGCGGGGCAGCTCGGAGAATCCCATGCTCCAGCGCATCTACGGCACCGCCTTCCGGACCCAATCGGAACTCGATGAGTATCTCGCCCGCTTGGAGGAAGCTCGGAAGCGCGACCATCGGAAAATCGGAAAAGAGCTTGATCTCTTCAGCTTCCACGAAGAAGGCCCCGGCTTCCCGTTCTGGCATCCAAAGGGCGTCATAGTATACAACCAGATCGTTGATCACTGGAGGCAGGAGCACCAGAAGCGCGGTTACCTCGAGGTCCGTACGCCGATGGTCCTGAACGAGTCACTCTGGCGCCAGAGCGGCCACTGGGATACATACCGGGAGAATATGTACTTCGTGGACATTGACCAGCAGACTTATGCGGTGCGGCCCATGAATTGCCCCGGCGCGATCCTGATCTACAAAGAAGGCCTGAGGTCCTACCGCGAGCTGCCCATCAGGTTCGCCGAAATGGGACTGGTTCACAGGCACGAGCTTTCCGGCGTGCTCGCAGGCCTGTTCCGCGTGCGCAGCTTCACCATCGACGATGGTCATATCATCTGCCGCCCAGAGCAGATCCAAGCGGAGATCATCGATGTGATAGACCTGATCGAGGAGACGTACAAGCGGTACGGGTTCGACGAGCACCGGATCGAACTGAGCACCCGCCCGGAGAAATCTATCGGGTCAGAGGAGATCTGGAAGATCGCCGAAGATGCTCTTCAGGAGGCGCTTAAGTCCAAGGGAGTCGTCTATCAGATTAACCCGGGTGAGGGGGCCTTCTACGGGCCGAAAATCGACTTCCACGTGAGAGACTGCATGGGCAGATTCCACCAACTCGGGACGATCCAGCTCGATTTCTCCATGCCCGAGCGGTTCGAACTGGAGTACATCGGGGAAGACGGCAAGCCGCACCAGCCGGTGATGATCCACCGTGCTGCGCTGGGTTCGATCGAGCGGTTCATGGGCATACTGATCGAGCATTACGCCGGCGCGTTCCCGCTGTGGCTCGCACCGGTTCAAGTGGTCGTCCTTCCGATCGCCGACCGTCATATAGAGTACGCCGAGGAGGTGGCCGCACGTCTGAAGGCTGAGGGGCTGCGAACGGAGGTTGACGCGCGTAACGAGAAAACCGGATTCAAAATCCGCGAGGCCGAGATGCAGAAAATCCCCTATATGTTGATCGTAGGCGATCGCGAGCAGGCGGCAGGCCAGGTATCCGTGCGCCAGAGGGAGGCCGGCGATCTGGGGGCCGTACCTATGGACGACTTTGTCTCGCGCGTCAGTAATGAGTTGACAAATTGACGATATTTTGCTACACTGACATGGAAAGCTGTCAAATTCTTCTGACCGCAGGGTGCCGAGTTCGGTCCGCCTCGGCGGACCGGCATGCGGGTCTGGTGTGACCCCGACGAGGACGCTTCGGCACCTGGGGTCGGTTCTTATGAGGTGATTGCGCATAAACAGAGGTTTGAGGGTCAACGAGCGTATCCGGGCTCGCCAATGCAGGCTCATTGATGAAACAGGTGCCCAGCTCGGGATCACAGATGTTCGGGATGCACTAGCGCTTGCCAGGGGGAAAGGGCTGGACCTGATCGAGGTCTCTCCGACGGCGGTCCCTCCCGTTTGCAAGGTCATGGACTACGGCAAGTACAAGTACGAACAAGGCAAGCGCGAGCGGGAAGCCCGCAAGAAGCAGCACATCAGCGAAATGAAGGGCATCAAGATGCGTCCCGGTACCGACGAGCATGACTTCCAGTTCAAGCTCAAACACACGCTGAGGTTCTTGAAGGAAGGTGACAAAGTGAAGATCACCGTCAGCTTCCGGAGCCGGGAGATCACACATCCCGAGTTTGCCAGACGTGCGCTTGATCGGATTGCGGAGGCCGCCGACGACATCGCGTCGATAGAAAAGCCGCCGGGGATGGAAGGCCGAACCATGACGATGATTCTGAGCCCCAGGTAGGCAAGCTCATCTTCCAAGTCCCGTACGGTTGTCCGCTGCGGCTGGTTGAGCAGTAAATCCTTGCCACGGGCGCGCCGGAGACAGATTCCGAGCGTCGAATGCTCCGTGGCAAGAAGTGTCTTGAAAGGAAAAAAAGCGAATGCCCAAGATGAAGACCAGGAAATCGGCGGCCAAGCGGTTCAAGATTACCAGCACAGGGAAGATCATCAGGCGCAACACCGGCAAGGGGCACCTGATGATGAAGAAATCTCCCGGCCGGAAGAGAAGATTGGCCGTCGAGTCGTCGGTCGCCACCGGGGAGAAGCAGAAAGTCCGCCGGATGATACCGTACGCCGGCTAGAGGGGGGTTTCCCAGCCCTCGACACTTCCCGACTGTAAAGGAGCACATTAGATGCCGCGAGTAAAACGCGGAACGACGTCACATAAACGGCACAAGAAGGTCATCAGCCGCGCGAAGGGTTATTGGGGCGCCAGAAGCCGCCTTTTCAAGACGGCAAACGAAGCCGTGGCCCACGCGCTTCAGTACGCCTACCGCGACCGCAGGAGGCGGAAGCGCGACTTTCGGAGGCTTTGGATCGCCCGCATCAACGCCGCGGCTCGACAAGAAGGAATGACTTACAGCCGCTTCATCGAAGGTTTGACCAAGGCCGAAATCGAGATCGACCGCAAAATGCTTGCTGAGATGGCAGTCAGCGACCAGGCGGCTTTCGCAGCCCTGGTTCAGAAAGTATCCGAACAGCTTGCGGCCTAATGACCACGCCTACGCGTATTGTTTCGACGCAGAAAGTCACCATGCCTGGAAGGTTGCACGAGGTCGGATCGCTTCAAGAACAAATTGATGCTCTGCGCCTGGAGGGGGAGCGGATGATTTCTCAGGCCGCCTCCTCCAGCGAGTTGAACGACGTCGAAGTCAGATACCTCGGCCGGAAGGGCAAGGTTACCGAACTCCTGCGCAATGTTGGGCAGCTCCCCAGCGAGCAAAGACCCGAGTTCGGGCAGCGGGCGAACGAGCTGCGAGGTTCCCTGCAGGAGCGCTTGGCCGAGAAGCGTCGGATGATTCGGATTGAAGAACACGACCGACGCATCAGGGAGGAAGCGGTAGATGTCACACTGCCCGGGCAGCTGTACAGACTCGGCCGGCGGCACCTACTGAGCACCACAATAGAAGACGTGAAGAGGATCTTCATCGGGATGGGCTACGAGGTGGCTGAGAGCCCAGAAGTGGAGCAGTACCGTTACAACTTCGATGCGCTCAACTATCCGGAAGACCATCCCGCCATGGACGAGCAGATGTCGTTCTACATCACTGACGACATACTACTCAGGACCCAGACGACGGCCGTGCAGGGCCGGATTTTCGAGAACAGAGAGCCGCCGCTGAGGATAATGACGATCGGGCGCTGCTTCCGCTATGAGGCCGTGGACGCAACGCACTCGCATACCTTTCATCAAGTTGACTGTTTTGCCGTGGATGAGGGCATAAGCATGGCCGACCTGAAGGGCACTCTTGCCCGGTTTGCCCGGGAGATGTTCGGCCCTGAGACGCGCGTGCGCTTTCGACCGGATTTCTTCCCGTTCGTAGAGCCGGGCGCTGAGGTAGCGGTTAGCTGTATCATGTGCCGGGGAGGCGGATGCAATCTCTGTAAGTCCAGCGGCTGGCTGGAACTCGGGGGGGCCGGGATGATTCACCCCAGCATTCTTGAGCGCTTCGGACACGACTCGGAGAAATACACCGGCTTCGCATTCGGTCTCGGCATCGAGCGTATGCCGATGCTCAAGCACGCGATTGACGACCTTCGGTTGTTCCTGGAGAACGACCTTCGATTTCTCGGGCAGTTCTAACTCTTCTGCCTTTCGAGGAACCCCTATCATGCTAGTACCCGTTCAATGGCTGAGGGAGTACACCCACTTTGAGCTTGGTATCCAAGCGCTTGCAGACCGGTTGACCATGGCCGGCCTGGAGGTAGAGGAGATTATCGAGCAAGATGGCGAGGCCATCTTCTCTACGTATGTGACCCCCAACCGGCCCGATCTTCTTTCGATGGTGGGCGTTGCGAGGGAGGTTTCGGCACTCCTCGGCATCCCGCTGAACCGGCCGGAGCCAAGCTTCCGAGAAGGGGAAGCGGATACAAGCAGCCTGGCGAAAGTGGAGACTCGCAGCCCGGCCAATTGCCCGCGGTATTCAGCGCGTATCATAACCGGCGTGCAGATCACACATTCTCCCGAGTGGCTGCAAGAAAAGCTTATCGCGGCAGACGTGAGGCCGATCAACAGCGTTGTAGATGCAACAAACTATGTTCTGCTGGAGCTCGGCCAGCCGCTTCACGCCTTTGACTACGATTTGCTTGCCGACCACCATATCATCGTGCGACAGGCGGAGGCAGGCGAGAGAATAGTGACCATCGACGGCGAGGAACGGACGCTCGACCCCGATGTTCTGGTGATCGCGGATGCGGCCCATGCCGTGGCGATCGCCGGGATAATGGGAGGCAGAGATACCGAGGTCAATCCGAGCACGCGAAACGTGCTGCTCGAGTCGGCTCATTTCAACAGGCTCTCTATCCGCAGATCCGCCAGGAAACTGGCCATGGCCACCGAGTCGTCATACAGGTTCGAACGGGGGGTAGATCCGGAGCTTACAGTTTACGCCCTGGACAGGGTAGCGGCGCTCATCCAGGAATCGAGCGGCGGAACCATCGCCCGCGGAGCGATCGACGTTTACCCGGAAACGATCCGGTCCGTTGCGCTGACCATCCGTCCTGAGCGAGCGAGCATGCTCCTCGGCACCCGCGTAAGTGGTGATGAGGTCGCCGACTACTTGGAAAGGCTGGGGATGACGGTTCGGCGAAATGGCGGCATCAAGGTCACGGTGCCGACGTTCCGACCGGACATTCAGCGCGAAGTAGATCTGATAGAGGAAGTCGGAAGGCTTCACGGATACGAGAGAATACCGGAGACGCTGCCTGCGGGCGAGACCCTGCCGGGACGCGACAGCGACGAGGGACTATTCGAGTCCCAGGTAAGCAGCCTTCTGGTCGCCGCCGGGATCGAGGAGGTCGTCACCAATACGCTGGTCCCTCCCATCGAAGGGGAGGACCAGGCAGCCATCCGGAACCCACTCAGCGACGACCTGAGCCGACTTCGGAATCGGCTGATTCCGAACTTGCTCGGCGTCGTATCGTACAATATCGGCAGGGGCGCCAGGGACGTGGGAGTTTTCGAGAGCGGCCGTGTGTTCGAGCCCTGTGATGACAAGACTATCACGGAGCGGATCAGCCTCGCGGGGGCGCTCACCGGCAACATGTGGGCTAAGGCCTGGAATGTAGACAAGCGTTCCCTGCAGGTCGACTTCTTCCTGTGCAAAGGCATCGTGGAGAACCTGTTGGACCGTTTCGGCATCGAAGACGTGCTCTTCAGCGCAGCCGAGATTCCGGGCTTCCATCCGACAAGGGCTGTGACTATTACAGCCGGGGGTTCGGAGCTGGGGGTCATCGGCGAAATCAGCGCGAAGCGGGCCGCCAGGTATGATCTTGCTACGCGAACCTACGCATTTGAGTTGAATCTCGACGAGCTTATGAGCAAAGCGCGAGGGGTCAGGCAATACAGGCCCTTTTCGAGGTATCCGGCCCTTTCGAGGGATCTGGCAGTAGTCGTCGCAGAAGACATGCCGTACCGCAGCGTGCATGAGCTGATAGTAAAGGGAGCAGGCGAGCTGCTCGAAAGTGTGAGCTTGTTCGATCTGTACCGGGGGCCTCCTCTATCGGCCGGGCAGAAGAGTTTGGCCTTCACGATTGTGCTGCGATCGCTTCAACGCACACTACGGGACGAGGAAATCGATGAGCGTCTGAAGAGAGTGAAAGCATTGCTGGCGAAGGAATTAGCGGCGTCGTTCCGGGAAACCTGATCGGGGGAGGGATTGTATTGGAGGCGCCAAAGAGAGTATCCGCGGCAGAAATCGAGACTATCATCCAGTCACTGAAGGGCATTATCTCGACACGGGTGGTAGCAGGCAAAGAGGGAAGGATCGACGAAATCCACGTACTCGCCGACGCAGGCAGGCCGCCGAAGCAGGTGGTGCGCGACGTAGAGTCGGCGTTGATGGCCCAGCTCAACTATGAGTTGGACCATAAGAAGGTGAGCGTTGCTCAAACTCAAAATGGCAAACAGTTTCGCTTCGGCAATGCAAGACTGAAGTTCTCAAACGTTGCCATATCCCTCAACGGTGCCCGTGCAGATGCCGTCGTCCGGCTGAACGGAAACAGCGATGTACTCACGGGGAGCGCGAACGGCCATAGTTCCAGCCACAACCAACTCCGCCTCATTGCGACAGCCACCCTGCGTGCTGTCGAGAACTGTCAGGGGTCGGATGGAACGTTGGTGCTCGAGGACTTAAACGCCTCCGTTGCGCTCTCCGGCAGAAACGTAGTCGTGGTGCTGATCAATATGATCACACCCAGGGGCGAGGACTATCTCACGGGATCAGCGGTCGTCAAGCAGGACTTATGGAAGGCGGTGGTGAATGCAACCCTAGACGCCGTTAATCGTAGGTTGGGCTCGGCTGTCGAAGAGTGAGAACAATTTGGGCCGACGGTCAGCGGCAGCAAGGTCGTGAGAACCACAAACACAACCCGAGCGGAGCGGTGGAAGTGCCTGCCCTAGCGGACGCAGGCGCTATCCTCACAACGAAAGGGGTTGACGTGTATGAAGACCTTGATCAAAGTGCTACTTGCCCTGGCTGCGCTGGTGCTTAGCTCCGGCGCCGCCCCGAAGCTCTGGCCGCCGCCCTAGGATCTAGCGTTCCTTAGGACGGCAATGCTCTGGTAAGCACAGAGCAGCTCGCCGCCGCCGTCGGCCCAAGCAGAACTGAGCGGTCTGCCTTGCGTCAACTGCCGAAAGCTTTTCTCACATACAGGCGTGTAGTTTCCGTCATAGGGGCAGCCATATTCCTGGCTGCTTTGGGCTACCTGGACTTCGGCCGCATCAACCCTCTCGAAGCAGGGCTCTTCCTGCTGCTTGTCTTCGTCGCAGAATGTACCCCCGTTGTCGTACCGGGCACCTACACGGGCATGTACGCAACCGTCCCCATCCTCCTCGCTATCTTTTTGAGCCACGGCACGGCAGCAGCGGTAGTGATCAGCTCGATTGCCCTCCTGGGCGCCAGCTTCGTGACACAGCGAGGAAAATCCATTCGCTGGTTCCTTCCGTTCGCCACCTGCAACACAGCACACCATATCATAGGAGTGCTTCTGGCATCGCTTGCCTTCCTCTACGCAGGCGGTCAACTACTCGCCGACATGCCTGCCGAATCCGGGCTGGGGCTGAGATTGATCCTGCACCTAGTGCTCTGGGTTATGACTTATGAACTCGTCGTAGGCGGAGTGATGTGCACCATCTTCGACAGTTTGTACAGCAGCGAATCATGGCGGCTGTCGGTACAGCGAAATCTGAGATGGTCAATCCCCAACTACATCGTCAGTGTACCCTTTGGCGTGATGTTTGCATCCCTTTATCTCACGTATGGCATGCACGGGATATTCCTCGTC
>Ga0114930_10002238_pt1 | contig 17594 bp, 22 predicted proteins | sample AnhtaG_FD_87300 | JGI IMG/M metagenome (GOLD analysis project Ga0114930, IMG submission 87300) | Deep subsurface microbial communities from Anholt, Denmark to uncover new lineages of life (NeLLi) - Anholt_01485 metaG | ecosystem: Environmental > Aquatic > Marine > Oceanic > Sediment | place... | reverse complement strand
TCAGAGCAAAGTATACAGTAGTCCGAGGGATGAATCCTGCATCTGCTAAAAATCCGGCCAGAGAAAACGCTCCTAGGGCAACTAAACCCACCACCCATAAAACTTTTTGATAGGCTCTCATTTATCATCTCCCTTTTTCTTGCTAAAAATTTAATCTATAATTCTCAACTCTCTCTTAGCCCTCCAGTTGTACTGCCTATTTTTTTTACTTCACCTTCTCCCTTAAACCTTTCCCCGGTCTAAACTTGGGGACTTTTTTTGCTGGGATCTGAATAGTTCCTCTGGTTTGGGGGTTGACTCCTCTTCGTGCCTTCCTCTGCCTGACTTGAAAAGTGCCGAAGCCAACTAGGGTGACTTTTTCTTCTCTGGCCAGGGCATCAGTTATAGTTTCGGTTACCGCCCTAACTACATTATCGGCTTCTTTCTTGGTGATTCCCACTTTGCCGCTTACCTCCTCCACTAGTTCTGCTTTGTTCATTTTTGCCTCCTGTTTGGATATTATTTTTGAAGGATTAGGTGGTTATTCTAGCTAAAGATAAGAGCATGTCAAAATAGCCCTGCTAAAGGCTGTTTTTTGAAAGATTAGGTCTCCCCTACTCTGATGAGCTGAGATTTTGGTTCCTAATTGGGCGTCCTGCAGCAGCTTTGATTTCTTGGAAAATCTTGTAGATTCTTTTGGTTATCTGTTCTTTCTGTTTATGAGTAAGGGTTTTATAGTCTTTTGGTATAAGTTTAACTAAAGCTCGTCCTTCCTTTTCAAATTTTTCTAGTTGGTATATGACCTTTACAAAGGGAAATTGAATTTCTGCTTCTTTCATCTCTCCTTCTATTTCTTTTTCTATTTCTGTGCGCATATTTATGTTTGTTTATTAGTTATAATGGGTCAGACGACTTTAGTGGAGAAGGGGCTAGCTAGGCAATTGTTCAATGATGGCTTTGAGTTCTATGACTTCTAAGGGGCAGTCCGGCCAGTCGTTAAGCCAGCAGATAATGATATCAGCCTTGTCTGGGTCATGTCCGTGTTGGAAAAAGTGGGACGACCTATACTCAAACTCGGCTCTTTCTGAAACCCAAGCCCTGCCGTTGAATCTTCGTATAATGGCGTCAGGAAATTCGGTTCGTACAGCTTCGACCTTAATTCCTATTTCGTCATGGATTTTGCCAAAGAGACAAACTACCCCTTGTTCATTGACCGGTGCGTAGACCATTCCCCGGAAATTAATCGGTTCTCCAACGAATGTTGCCCGGCTATTTTTCTTGGGGCTTTTTAGCTGGATTGGTTCTTTCTCAATCCGCTTTTCAAAGGTAAACTTGTATTTCTTTTTGAGCTTGAGGATTTTGAGCTTAATGATGTCACCAGCTTGGGCTTTACACTCCTTGTACCAGCCGGTAAGACCGTAGATGAGGCCGTTTTTAGGTGAATAGGTAAGGGAGATGGGGCTTTGTTCGTTCTCAAAAATGGCTTCTATCTTGGTTGTCCTTGTCCCGCCGGGAAAGTATTTGAGGTTGTGACCTCTTATCCCAAGGGATCCCAGCGTGAGGTTGCTTTTGGTGATTTTGAATATAATTTCGTTTTTTGGGTTTGTCATAGTTTTAGGAGGATTTATGAGGTAGTTATAAGATTTATTGTGAGGCTCAAGTAAAGCTCAATATGAGGCTCATTAAAATTGCGACAGAATCACGACATAAATCGCGACACTAGATATTGAGGGTATAAAAGGTGGCTGGTCCTTTACCTTGTCGGCGAATCAATTTTGTCTTTGCTAAAGTATTTAAGTATCTTTGAGCAGTGCGCTTGTTGACTCGAAACATGCGAGCTACGTCCCGGCTGTCAATGGTGCCCGTAGTAATGAGAAAGTCGAGGATTCTGGCTTGGGTTTTATCTAGATAGACAGGACCACCTAATTTCCGTCTAACCTTGAAATCCACTGAAAGAGGAATAATCTTTCGTTCAACTTGTTCCATTGAGACCCTGAAACCTTCTATGAAGTAATCAAGCCAGCCAGTTAGGTTTCTGCCTCTCCTTGCTTGGTAGGTTTTTCCGGTATGAATTGCTTTATAATAAGCTTGTCGGTCTTTATTATAGTAATCCTCTAGGGCAAAAAGTTTTTTAAAATCATATCCTCGGCTCCAGAGGACTAAAGCAGCTAAAGCCCGGGCAGTCCGACCATTTCCATCAGCGAAGGGATGGATTGAAGCAAGCTCGTAATGGGCAAGACCAGCGGCTATAGGTGGACAGAGATTTTCCTTTTCGGTTTTTATGAGCCAATTTACTAGATCCTCTACTAATTTTGGGACTCTGTTGGCTTTTGGGCCGGTATAAACTATTTCGGTTTTTAAACCTCTAAGTTTTACTACATAGACCTTATCTTTTCTAAAGCAGCCGCACTTTTCTTTATCAATAGTATTTTTGGTGAGTAAGCGGTGTATCTCTAAGATTGTGCTCGTTGTAATTTTCTTTTTGCCTTTGGAAAAATGGTCAATGAACCAAAGGGCATCTTGATAGTTCTTAATCTCATGGATATCTCTGCCCGGGGCATCAATTTTATCCCCCACTATAATTCTTTCTACTTCAAATCTAGCTAAGGGATTTCCTTCAATGCTGGTTGAGCTGTGAACCATGCTGATAAGAGCCTGACGCCTAAGTTTTGCTTGCTCCTTTGGTAGGATTGGTGTATGGGCTACCAAAGACTTTATTTCGGCAATTCTAAGAAGATTATTTAGTATTTTGTGGGTAAGAGTATATTGAGGGTTAAACATAGGTGAGGAAATTTAGGGAAGGTGAAAAATTGATTTAGGTAGGTGAATTTAGAAAGGAGAGGTTTCTGCTTTAATTATAAAGCGAAATTTGATTTGAGGCAAATAAAAAGGCGTAGTACAAAAAAATAGAATTTTATTTTAAATCTAAGGAAGGCGGGGTTAAAGCTACAGACTCTTTCTAACGGTGTTCGGTAAATCTTGAGGTAAGGAGGAAAGACGCCTTATCCAAGCTTTATTTGCTAGATAGGGTTTACTTTTAAGTTCATCCCTAACATACACTATCATTCCCAGAGAATCTATTTCGTTGGCTTTATCTTCTGACAATTCTTTATCAACAGTCAATAAAAATACTCTCCAGCTTGGTTTCCTCTCAGGAATAGATTGTTTCCACCTTTCTCTAAGGGTTCGTTTACATGAGAGAAATAAAGCTTGATCAGGACGAGTAACCGCTGTTTCTTGATCAGGTACTACTATATCGATTCGTTTTAGTATCTTTGTGAATTTTGTTCCTTTTGGTTTTTGGCAAGGAATGTTAAGTTTACCCAGTAAGTATCTTATAATCATTTCAAAAGTACCACCGCCTCTTGCTCTTCTTCTCTGGCCTGCTCTAAACTCTAGTCGTTGGATGAGAGGATACACGCATCTTGAGACTTTTTCAGCAAAATCTCTAGGAGAGGGGTATTTCTTATGAAGTTTTCGCAATAGGCTTTCATTTTCTGATACCCACATTTCAATTGCATCAAAGAACATGCCTTTTTGATAGTGAAGATAGAGAGCAAAAGCTGTTTGCTCAAGGATAGTAGCACATTTACTGAAATTGGTTTTTATATAAGTCAGCTTAAGAAGATTAGGAGATTCATTTTTGATTTTCTCAAGGGCTTCTACAAAAATGTTCTCAGTTGTAGGGAATCTTTTTACAATTGGATCAATTTTTTTATCTAATTGTATTATCTCTCCTTCTGTTAAAAGAACCGGGTTTTCCAGCTCTGGTTTTTTAGACTCTGCTAGTAACTTCTCAATTAAGTTACTAAGAGTATTTTTTGCTAAACGAATCGGCTGTTGTAGTTTCTCCCCTGCATCTTCTATCATTTAATTTTACCTCTTTTGTACGATTACAATATTCTCCTTATGAATTGTGTCTTGGACTCTACCTGTAATATTGGTTGGACTGTTTTGCAAGGGCATTGTTTTACTGGGAATGTTACGTATGATTGTTTCAAGATGATTGTAACCAAGTGCTTTGAATAATTCTACTAGGATTTCATCTGTAGGAATACGAACTCCTTTGACTGCACGGTTACCTACTACAAAGCAAACTATACCTTTTTTGCTCGTCACTCTGGTTGTTTCTAGAAGTGTTTCTCTGAGGTCAAGGTAAAAACTCAAGACCTCTCTCGCCCTTTTTTCCTCTTGTTTTGCAATTTTTTCAATAACTTTGTTTAGAGTTTTCGGCAGGGAGTTTTCTAAATTTTTTGTTGGGATCCCACCTAGAGATTGCCTATCTAGGTTTTTTGCATTGGGAAGGTCTATCCATTGAAGAGAAAGACGTGAGAATTGACCATAAGCGACAGTAGTTCGACTGTCTCCATAAGGTGGAGACGTTACAAGTAAATGGAAATGATTATCGGGTAAAGGTGTGCGTTTTCTTGTATCAGCAAGATATATTTTCGCTTCTACGTCTCTATCAGCGTTTTCATAAAAGTATCTCATCTTTTCTATGTTACGAAGCACGATCTCTTGAAAAGTCTTTACAGTATCAGGATTATGAGAGGCAAGTTTTGTAGGCTCTATTCTATATAGTTTAAATTCACTGTTTCTCGTATTGGAAACGGCTCGCACAGTAAGACTGAAGGATACTAAAAAAAAATCCTTTATATCTTGGTCGTTGATTTCGGATATAGCTGTTTTTATTCTGGCAAGGTCTGAGATTACTCTTGGTTTAAACCAATACTCTATGTTAAAGAAGGTAGGTGGATCGATTTGGGACCTATTAGAATGAATAAAATCAAAAAGTTTCTGTGCTGATACCAAAAGAGTTTTGGGTTTGATTGGGGTCGTTTTGACCTTGGCTAAAAGTAAAGCTAGAGGGTTTATATCTATTCCTACTGAATATCTATTATTTAATTTGGATTCTACCAACACAGTGCCCGAACCACAAAAAGGATCGAGAATGTAATCTCCTAGTCTGCTATACTCAAGAATTAATCTTCTTGCGATTTGGGGAATCATCATAGCGGGGTAAGGATGGAATCCATGAACAGAGTACTTAGTATCTTCTTGGCGAAAATCCCATGAATGGTCTATATATTTCCGTCCCACACCTTCACCATTCCCTAAACAAAGCTTTACAACCGCACGACTCAGCTTTCTTGTCTTCCTCTCTGTGTAGTTGGCACGCTTTATATGCTTGCTCTGCTTTCTGAACGGCAACTTGTGAGCCCAGTGTTGAATATTCTCTATAGAGGTCTTGAGCGAGTTGCTCACAATCTTCTCTACTGTGTCGAGACTCTCTATGAGAACAACCTGGATTTAGTTGAGAAGGTTCATCCATCCATCTGTTTACTCTATCGCAGATATCTTTCTCAATCCCTTCGCTTACACAGACTCGATTATGCGTTTCTCTTCTTGGCATTCTTCCCTCTTATTTACCTCTAGCTTGAAGTTAAACCCTGAGTAAACTTTTTATTTTCTTCTCCACTTCCTTAGAGGTCTCTTTAACCATGGACCACTCGAGCTGGCCGGGGTTTCTCACTATATCGAGCCATACTTTGGGATCCTCGGTTAATATAAAAATAGCCCCTTTGTCGGTTTTGAGGTCTCCTAATTTTGCAAAATTGTATTCGTTTGTCAAGTTGAGATTTTTCCAGTTCATTCACTTTTAATTCCAAAAGAAGTCATATTAGCCCAAAATTGGGGAGTTTTTTCCCCGACTTGAAGGTTTCCTCATCTGAATTTTTTGAGAGGATAATTTGGGGTTAATCTTTGCTTATTTGGTTATTACAGATTTACTTCAGCTTTATAAGTGCGACTGCTTTTTTGCGATCGGAGTTTTGAGTATGGGTGTACCTGCTTGTGGTTTCAGCTCGCTTGTGTCCAGCGATAGCTTGAATGACCGGAAAAGGTGCTCCCCTGCGAGCCAGTTCAGTAAAGCACGTGTGCCTGAGCGAATGGGGAGATCCCTTAAGACCGGCAAAGAAGAGATATTTCTTAACAAGATAATAGACTGTACTTTGGTGAATTCCCCTACCCTGTCTGCTTATAAAAAATGGGCCAGGTTTGCTACCTCTCTGCTCTTGATAAGTTTGCAGAAATTCTATTACATCGGGTCCCAGTTCAACGAACTGCTGGTCTCCTCCCTTGCGGGTAGTTCTAATTGTGCTCTCATTAAGATCTACGTCATCGAAGTCTAAACTAATAAGCTCAGAACGTCTGATGCCAGTTCCTAAGAACAAGGCAACGATGGCCAAGTCACGTTTTAGACAGCTGGGCGGTGCGTATTCTTTGATGACCTCGAGCAGATGAAGGTATTGACTTTCAGTAAGATAATGGGGAACTTTTCGCTCAATTTTGGGACTATCGATGCCTATTGTGGGGTCAGACTTTAAGTGGTTTTCCCTTGTGAGATATTTAAAGAATGTTCTAAGCACCGAGAGTGCTCTTGCTCTGGCCTGTTTCTGGTTTGTATTAGACATTCCGGATAGATACTGACGGATGAGTTCTCTTGTGACTTCGTCTAAGGAGTTGAGTTTTGACGCTCTAAGATATTGCAGAAATCTTGTTAGTTCGTAATTGTAAGCGGCAATAGTTGTGGGCCGCCGACCTTTTTCAAATTCCAGCCAATGGAGGAATTCTTGCTTCTTTTTGATCATAGCCTGAAGCTTCCTTTCTTTTTTTGTTTTTTTATGTAAGTGTTGAGGTCCTTCTCATCAATGCGCCAGGAAGCGCCTATTTTGAACCCAGGCATTTGGCCGGATTTTAAAAGACGGTAGATAGTAACCTGGGTTAATTTCAGCCGCTGGGCTACCTCTTGGACGGTTAAGATTAAGGGCTCTTGATTTTCTTTTTTTTCGGGCATTTTGACGTCTTAAAACTTTGTGTTTTGTTTCTCAACAGTATACTATAAATAAAAAAAGCGTCAACGGTTAGCTTTGGTTAGCAGAATAATGAATTTAAATAAGCGTTTAAATCAATAGAGCAAGGGTATGGTAAAGTTATTTTCCGTTTGGTAAGATTCTGCTAAATTTTCGCTTGGGACATTTTGTAATCGTTCATTAATCGTTCAAAATGTATTTTATTGTTCTACCCTTGCAGTAATTTTCAATATTTTTTTGATGAATTATCGGACGCTATTGGACGGTAGTCATATCTAAATCATGTAATTAAGCGTGTAGTTTTTCCATTAATCGTGTAGTTTGGAAAAGATATCTAACATTTCTGCCCTTGCCCTCCCTAATTATCTGACCTAATTCTACTAACTGATTCAAATCTGTCGCCGCAGTTTTATTGCTTACATTAAATTTTTCTCTATACTTTTGATTTGTAAATATTTCGCCCTTATTAACCATCAGTCTTAAAGCCTCAATTTGCCTTTCGTTCAATCCTAATTCTCTAAGATTCACTTTCCCTTTTTCCGGGATTAACTTCAGTATGTCTTCAGGAGCATAAAATGTAACTTCAAACCCGCCGCCAATTTCTTCAAAATCTGGTTCTTTCAGGCCGTGTTCAACACACCACTGAACTATTTTATTCGTGCCTTTACCCCACTGTTCAATATTTCTTATCATAAAGAAACTGTTGGCAATTAAAGGATTTCTTAAAATGGAATCGTGTTTTTTCTTTAACAGGAAAGGAGTTAATCGTGCTGGTAGCTGTCCGGGGTTTGATATTTCTATTCTGTCATCGTAGATAGCTACCTTGATGTTACCAGAAATGGAATAATCTCTATGGCAAATTGCGTTAGCTATAGTTTCTTTCGTATTTTGCTTTTCTTAAAAACCATTTAACCTTTTCCTTATCAATATCATTTAGACTTGCTCCTTCACAGACCTGTTTATCCCATTTTATTTTTCCAGTATCTTTAGCAAACTCGACAACCTTTTCGGGTGATAATGGCTTATCATGACTTGCCATTCCTTTATAAGCAACATTCTCAAAGGAATGCAAACTATCTGATTTTTTAACCTCTATAATAAAGATATTATTTCCTTTAATTTCTAGAGTTTCGATTCTTGGATAAACAGATGGCTTACAAGTATGCGCAATATTGGCAATTTCTCTCTGGTGTTTTTTGTCGATACCGACAATTTTCCCATCATCGCTTACCCCGACTCTCATCCCGGTTGAATAAAGCAAGGTGATTGTCAGCTTATCGCGGTAGTTGTCAATACTACCTCTTAGTTTATCCCACTCATCTTTTTTGAGGTACTTGATGCTGTCCTTAAAATTTCGTTTTTGTATTTTTGCCATCGATTTAGGGTCCTTGGATACGATTTTTTCAGGATCTCAGGAGACATTTTAGCAAAAAATTTCGCACTTGTATAGCAAATGCGAATGTAAGGTGAGTGTAGGTTATTTAAAATAACGCGCTAAACCTATCTAAACTTATTGGCTGGTGGGTCTAATGAAGTACAAATAGGCTGAGGCAGTTGGAAAACCGTCTTTCTCAAAAAATCGAAGTTGATTCCATGCCGGTTTTAAGAGACACAAAAATTTCAAAAATAAGGGCTTTCTACGAGTTCCCGTGTTAGCCGAGCTGGCTCTCACCGAGGTATGGAGAGGGGAGGCATGACGCAGGCAATTTTGTTACTTAAACTTGTTATAAAAATGCTCAGAAATCTTTAGACCCATATTTCCCAATAATTTAATTGAATCTTTTAAATAATTTTGAGAAACAGTGATTTGTTTATCTTTGCCTTTATATCCAGATTTTAACCTATAAATTTTATCAGTTCGACCTGACCTGTGTATTATAATGTTTCTTCTATAAAATCTTTCTTTAAATTTTTTCCAATTAGTAAATTGAGATAACTCTGTGTTAAATTTCTGTTCAAAATATCTGTTTATATCTTCAATATCTCGGTTGATTATAGATGATACCTCCTTTTCCATAATTTGTTGTTTAGCGTCATTCATATCTTTAAACTTCGCTAATTCTTCAAATGTTATACTCTTCTGACAGGATGCAAGAATTGCAGGTTTTTTTTGGAATGAAATTTTAAGAATACTTTCTAAAAAACTTTCAAACTCCGCTATTAGATAGACTAAACTCATCTCTCTAATAAATTTATTAAAGCCCCACCAGAGCCCCATCATATTAACTAATTCTCCAACAAATTTCCATGTTTTATCACTGACAGAGAAAGAGACAGAACGTGTTTTTTTACCTGGCTTTTTACTTTTCTCCCATTTCAGAACTTCCCCTAAGGCATTCGCAGCTTCTTCAAATTCTGCCTTGGATCTTTTGTCTAATTTTCCTGCTTTATCCATCAATTTTCTCTCTCTTTTATCTAGTATGTGGTTAATAGACCTAGGAAGGTGCTTATTCAGTTCTTTAAGCATGAATAAATCATTTTTTAGATTATCGTATGTCTGAAGATATGGACTCTTATTTTTCTTTTTCATTTCAATTATTTTTTCTTTCCTGGGACCAGTCATAGATTTCCGAGCATTAATATTGTTCATATTTTACTCTGTTGAGCCGTCAAGTAATATTTCGGCTAACCCCTCATATACGAGCGTGCCTACCACTTATTTAAGAATTCTCTGATAGCGTCCTCTGGAGATAAGTTAAGATAGAGTTCAGTGGTTGTCAATCGGTCATGACCCAGAAGAGTTTGGAGGGCTCTGGTGGAAATTCCTTTTTTAATACAGTTAACCGAGAAAGTATGCCTTAAAACATGAGGAGAGACAGGCTTTGGAATTCCAGCTTTATCAGCTACCTTCTTTACTATCCTTGCAACTGTTCTTTTGACCATTCCGGTATTATTGTTTTCTGCAAAGTGATACTCCAATAATCTTCTTACCCTCCCTGTCATGGGTATGATCCTTCTTTTTGTTTTCTTGCCGTAAGGGCCACCTTTGCCATAGATAACCAATCTTCTTTCCTCCCACTGGATATTTTCGTTTTTAAGATCCGCAAACTCAGAAAGTCTTAAACCGGTATCTAAAAGCGTCCAAACAACAAATTTTTCCCGGAAGGTATCACAGGCATTGATTAGTCTGTTCACTTCATCATCATTTAATGGCTCTCTTTTGTATTGGTAAGGCATAGTTGAATTATTTTTTAAAGTCAAGTAGGTAAATTTATAAGAGGTTTTCTCCTTGAGGGGCTTTGACCCTCTTTTCCTAATACTTATGTCTCTCTATAAGTGTGGACTTTCCGCATCTCGGGCAAGACTTAGCCTGTCTTAGATATTCCTGTATCGAAACACCCTTCGGAATATTCACCTCCACGTCTCTCTCACAGGTAGTGCAATAAACACGCTCTTTTCTCAATTCTTCCGCCTCCCTTACTATAAGATGTCTAATGCTAGCAATCCCTCCAGGAACCTCATCCACATCTATCTCTCTACCGTCTTCTAACTTAATATACATACCAGGGGGTCGCTTTCCTTCCAATTTCGCCACTCGTCTACTCAAATTCATAACAACCTTCATCAGTTCCAACAAAACCTCATTAATATTTATTTCCTCTGCCACTCTTCCCACCCCCTTTCATCGACGCATAGCTCCCCCTACAAAGATGGAGACTATGCCTTGTCGTTATTTAAGCTCTGGCAATACTTACTCTCAGTTGATTTCTTAGTTAGGACCGAGAGGAATTACCTATTTTTAGTTTAGCTTTTCCATGAGGACTTGTCAACATTAAGTAAAAAAGAGGACAGGATGTCCTCAATTTGTAAATAGAAGGGTAGATAAAATGCGGGTTTTGGTTTAGAAGGAAGTGGTCAATGTCTTACTTTTAGACAGAATAAGACAAAATGCCGGAAGAGAAAAAAAGGGGCTATTCCCTCTGGAAAAAAGAAAAAACCTCGTAAAGTTATCATTTCAACGAACGATTTTTGGTAAAAAAAAAGAGCTTCGAGGGTAAAGACCCCTGAGGCGGGTAGCTTCAGCTACTCTTTTTACTGCTACCATAAGGGCAGCAGTCCTTATATCCACCTTTTCTCTAAGGGAGACCTCAAGCACCTTGTGAAAAACATGGTCTTGGTGAAGCAAAGATTTCTGATCACCCTAATTACCTTATCCACTATCTCCTCATCCACCACGATCTCAACTTTTATCTTCGGCAAGAACTTAACTTCCTTATTTATTTTCTCTCCCTCTAGGTAACCTCTCTGTTTCCCAAAACCCCTTACTTCACTTACACTCATTCCTTCCACACCCACTTCAATTAGCTTGCCTTTTATCTTATTGAGATTAGAGGGTTGGAGAAAACATTCTATTTTTCTTAGCATCTTTCCCTCTTCTCATTTCCGGTAGGGTTCATAACCTAATATTTCCCAGTTTAAGAGAAAAAATGTGGTGTAAGGTTATCCTGACCATTGGAGTGGACCCCAAACCCCTTACCTTATCTTACACTTATCTCACAATTATCCGCTACCCCACCTAAGAGAGTATATGTAGTTGGAACTGTTTGAAGGATTGATCCTGGAACTAACGTATTTACAGGGCCATGAGCAACAAGACGAGCGATAAATCTTTGCCAGGACACTCCTCCCCCAAGGTAGCCATCAAGCCAGAAACATCTATATTTTGCTCTAACAACTTGAGTAGGTCCAATAGTTACTGCCTTTGGAGGAACAGAGGACCAATCTCCACTGAATGAGTGAAGAGCATTTTGCATAGTGGTCATCGGATGCAGATCCACTATACGAAGGCCTGCCTTTTTATATGCTTCTAGGTCATCTCCAAATTCCTTTCCTAAATGAGCCTCCCAGAAGGCAATATGCCCACACCATCCAATTCCACCATAGCACACATCAATACCCCCCGTATCCTCTATCATCTTATCATAATCTCTAAAGTTTTCTGTAGAAGGAAAGTGAATTTGGCTCTCTGGTATTCTTAGGTTTTTATCTATAAGAGAGAAAAAGTTCTCCCACATTGATCTTTTAAAAGAACCCGGCCAACTTTCAGGGGCAGTCTCCCCATTTTCATTGGCATACTCGTCCATATTGAAAGTGTGAACATGCTGACAAGGAATTTTTAACTCATTGATCAGACGAGCGGCAATTTCATATTGTGGCATTGGTCCTGCAGGAAGGATAAAGACAATCTTCTCACCTTTTTCTTTTGCCTCCTTTATCCGGCTAACTATATCCAATGCAAATTCAAGGTAAAAATCTTCTGGTTTCTCAATAATTCTTATTTTAAACTCAGGATTGGGGTGATTGCAGATTTCCTCCTTCCGGATTTTTCTTACCTTTTCACATATTTCTGTATTTCTGAACGGAATAAACTCGGCCAAATCAAACTTAAATTCTTCCATTTGCCTCCTCCCTTTGAGTTTTCTATTCACTATATTGTTTAATGTTTGAATTTGGATCCGCACAAATGGGGCTCTAACGCTTTGCTCAAGACAGTTGACCTTTCCTTTTGTATGCATGTAAAAGATTCACTGGCCACTTCAGAACTAGCTTTATTTTCTGTCTACAGAAAAACTCCTCGAATGTCAGAGATTCGACAAAAGTACTTTAGCTCCTTTGCAACATGGGCATAACCCATCATCCAGTGATGGCCGAATCCTTCCTCCTGAATGACATCGAGAAAGTTGTTGATAGGGATGTCAAATTTTATCTTCACAGGATTTCCCTCAAAAACCATCCCTGTTTCTATAGCCTCCCCCTCTATAGCACACATTCGGTAGGTTCCACGTCGACCCACGAGGTTCACAAAGGTAACCGAACCAGCTTTGGCTGGAAATCGCACACATGCCCCCCTTTCAAATAATCGCACAGGAGTTATTTCAATTTGTGAACTATTGGCTGCCAAAGAAAGGGGACAACAGCCGCAATGAGAGGTAATTATCGAATTTTCCCTCTCATCAACTTCTAATATCTCCCCAAAATGAGCTGGCTGGTTGCTGAAGGATTGAAGCAGAAACATTGCCAAGGATGAGTTAAGATCCCCCTCGCATCCGCAAGGGGTTCCATCGTCACCTAAGAGACTGCAGGCAAGGCATACCTTACCTGCATGTTGAGGATAACAGCCCAAAGAGAGAGTAAGAAAATTTTCATCCTTAATCTTATCCCGCAGGGCAAGGTAGAACCTGATGGATTCATCTAAGGCTTCATCTTCGACTTTTATCTTCCCGACTTGGGATTGTATTCTGCTTTTCTCTTCATTCATTATAGCATCAGGAAGAGTTTCTCCTCTCTTTTCAATTTCATTCCAGTCAAAGGAAGAAACTTGCGGACCAAATGTCCTTGTGATTTCTATCTCATCGAACGCAACTGCGGTCATCCCAGGAGTTCTCTGTCCAACCTTTCCAATCTTGCCCTTTTCCAACCCTTTTTTTACAAAGGCAGCCTTAGCATAGGAGAATATCGGTCTATATGTTGAGAAATCTTCAGGAGAACCGAAGAAAACAGAGTGTTCTATTCCAAGCTCTGTAAGCAAACATCCAAGTTGCTGGGCCCCCACTAGGGACCCAGACCGAATTCTGGGTACCGCCAGTATCGCAAGAGGAAGAGGAACTTGCCTGAGAATATCAACTGTTAAGTTATCAAAACTCCAAGTAATAATGGCTGCAATTAAAAGGTCAAGATCCTTTGACTTGAAAAATCTTGCTGCCTTAGAAGCTGCCTTCTCATCATAGACAACATCTTCTGCCATATACACATCCATCCCAGTCTGTTCCAGTTTCTTCTCTACAGTAGATATAAGGGGCTGGGCATTTTCCCATCCTTCCTCACTTTTCTCTAGCACCGCGTAAACCCCGACTTGTGGCTTTGGCATTTTATTTCTCCTTGCATTATCCTTTCATTCGAACTGTTGCAAAACTCCGTGCTCCAACTTCCAGTTTCGCAATGTTATCGGTAAGTTCTAATGATCCTTGACCTAGAGGATAGACTACAGTGGAAAACACCAAGATTATCGCAGGTAGCAGTAGTGAATAAGCAAGTTTATTTTTCTTTACCATGCTCACTCTCCTTGTTTATTCTATTATTTATGTTATCCTTTCCCATAGCTAACTTTGGCATTCTCAAGGTAAAATTGATCTCGATTGACCCCAAGCTTGAGATATGTGATAACCACCTCAAATTCTTTGATTCTTTAATGCCCTCTCCTCAAATTCAAATGGTATTGTAATAAAATTCCATGAGGAATCATGAAATCATGTGAAAAAATCTAAAATTAGCTTCTATATATTGCTTTCTTCCCATCTTTAAGGTTAATTATTATATTTTCAAAGGATACTCGCCTATTTCTCTCCAATGTTCAATCATAACTTGGATATTCTCCCATGGAGTGTCATGGTAAATTTGATCTACCGGGTATAATACAAAACCTCCATCTGGTGCAAGAGTCCGAATAGCAATATCTACCGCTTCTCGAATTTCTTTCTGAGTTCCCCTTCCTAAGGTAATTGCTGCATTCATACCGCCCCAAATAGTTATCTGGTCACCAATTTTTTCCTTTACCAAAGCAAGATCATCACCCCCCTGCACTGGGTCAACCCCTCTTAGGACGTCTACTCCAGTCTCTAAAAGATCTTCCAAAATTAAGGATGCTCCTCTCGTCAAAATATAACAGAATGGAACACCAGCACTATGAGCTAATTTAACTTCCTTAGCTAGTATTGGCTTTATAAATTTTCGGAATAAACGCGGAGACCATAAATCCGGCATCTCGTACCAACCACTGTGAACTATAAGATCAACTTTCTCTTTCAAAAGGAGTTCCAGTCGGGGTTTTTCCCACTGATAGATAATGTCCAAGAGTTCCTTAACGAAATCTGAGTCACTAGCTGCTTCCCAGATTAGCGGTTCAAGCCCAAAAAGCCAAACTGCCGTGTCAACTGCTGTGATCCATCCACTTTCTAAAAAAACATCTCGTTTTTTCGCAAAATTTCTTAAGTCTCTAGCTGAATTTCGATACTCCTTAATTTGGCTCTTTGTTGGGTCTCTTAAAATATACTTTAGCCTCTTTAAATCTTCTTGTCTCTTTATAAGGTATTCTTCGCTGCGTGGTACATTAAAATCGCTCAACAGGGGAACATCATCGCCAAAAGGCCAATCATCGGTTATTTTTACAGATTGACGTAAAGTCCCTTCTGGTGTTGAGTATTGTTTAGTTAAAATGGGGTAACGCTGTTTAGAACTTCTCGGTTTATAGTAAGCTCTGGTTTTTACAGGATAAATCCATGAATCAACCATTAAGTCATCTTCTCGAGGACCAGGAGGTTTAAGAAGAACTGAGTCATCGAGGCCCATTTCCAGCACTGCATTGACCCGTTGACGTTCATCTCGATAGGAGAAAGGTAGGTCTTCTTTCCGCCAAAGATTCCATAAAGGGACATGGTCTGGTTCATTGTGCGAAAGACTGCAAAGAACCCTTTCCCGGGAAGAGTAGGTTGATTTTATTCTCATTGATGCTCCTTCTTTAGAGCCCTTAGAGCTTGACTACCTTTCCTGTTCTTGAAGACTCATAGGCTGCCTCAGTGATCTCCTGGACTGTTTTTCCCACTTCGGGACCAATAATGGGTTTGGTTCTCTTTTCAATACAGTCTACAAAATGGTTAACTTCCCGTTGATAGGTTTCTAGAGTGCCATGCTCCTCTTTTAATTCTGGCTCAAAGCAGCCCCATTTTTCTCCCGTTTTTAAATGTACCTGGGTAGGAAAAACCCGGGCAAAGGGGAAATTTCTGCCTCACTCAATCACAGAAATAATATCTCCTTCGAAAGTAATCATCAGCAAGTCTAAATCATCAACGGTGTAAGGGCCAAATTTGGTGCGAATATGGGCATACACTGATTTGGGCTTTGAGTCTCCAATAAGATAGCGGGTGGTGTCAATGGCGTGGACTCCCATATCTACTACTGCTCCTCCTCCAGCCAGTTTCTTATCAGCGAACCAGCCTCCTGCTGCCCATCTCATATGTACGGCGTAAGATTTGGTCTGGACTATTCTACGGATGATACCTTCTTCAATTGCTTTTTTTACCCATTGGACACCCTGATGAAATCGCCACATGTAGCCGATAAGAAGTACAACCCTTGCCTTCTTGGCTGCTTGCACAACCTGCTCTTAGCCTCAGCCAGGGTATTGGTCATAGGTTTTCCCACTAGAACGTGTTTTTGACGATTTAACATCTCCAGGGCTATGGGTGCGTGAAGAGAATTAGGGGTGCAGATAGTCACTGCGTCAATTTGAGGATCCCGGGCCATTTCTTTATAATCGTTATAGACGTGAAGAATAGTAGTGGGCGGCTCATCGGTCTTCTCTCAGCACCTTATGGCAATAGATCTTTCATTTAGCACTATCTCTGTTGTATGCTTAATGGATACTGACTCACTTTCCTCCAACGGTTAATCATGATCTGAACGTTCCTCCACGGAGTATCCGAATAGATTTGATCCACCGGATATAATACAAAGCCTCCACCAGGGCCGAGGATCCGAATAGCAGTATCTACTGCGCCTTTAATTTCTTCAGAACTTCCCCTTCCTAATGTAATTGCCGCATTCATACCCCCCAGACACATATGCGGTTACCGATTTCCTCCTTTATGAAAGCAAGGTTATCTTTGCCTTGTATCGGATCTACTCCCCTCACAACATCTGCACCGATCTCTAAGAGGTCTTCTAGAATTAGAGAGACCCCTGCTGTCAAAATGTAGCAAAAGGGAATGCCGGCACTATGGGTCAAGTTGACTTCCTTGACTATTATTGGCTTTATGAACTGCCGGTAGAGATGTGGGGACCACAGGTGGGGCATCTCGTACCAGCCACTGTGAACAATAAGATCAACTTTTTCTTCCAAGAAAAGTTCCAGTCGAGGTTTTTCCCACTGATAAATAATATCCAACAATTCTTCTACGAAATCTGGGCTATCAACTACTTTCGAAATAAGGGGTTCAAACCCAAAGAGCCAAACTGCCGTGTCGACCCCGGTTATCCAACCGTCCTCTAACAAGACCCCTCTTTTTTGGGCAAAATTTTTGAGACCTCTTGCAGAATTCCAATAATCCTGAATTTGACCCTTTGTTGGCTCTTTCAAAAGTGGACTGCACCCCTGTGATTGGACAGATTAGGCTAGAGTGATCTGACAGGATACAGTTGATTTTTGATTTTCCATCGATAGTACCTCAAACTCATTTGGTGGACAATAGCCCAATGATGAGTGTAGTCGTTTCTCATTGTACACATCCTTGATAAAATGGAAAATTCTTCTTTCAGGATCCTCTATGGACTTATATTCCCAGAGATACACTTCCTCATCCTTTAGAGTCTTTATGAAGCTTTCGCAGGTAGCGTTGTCATAGGGATTACCTCTTCTGGACATACTGATTTGAAAACCATATTTTTTCAGCTCATTGACATACTCAGATGAGGTGTATTGAACTCGTCGATCAGAATGGTGGACACAGCCTGAAGCTGGACTTCTGTTCCTTATGGCCATCCGCAAAGCAGAAAGGGTTAGCTTTATATCTATATGTCGTGATAGAGCATACCCGATAACTTTGCGGGAGTAAAGATCTAAAATGACGGCCAGATAGACAAAGTCTGTTAGAATCCGAATGTAGGTGATATCAGAAACCCAGACCTGATTTATGGAAGTGATCACCAAGTCCTTAATGAGATTAGGAAATACGGGATAAGAATGGTTAG
>Ga0114930_10002235_pt1 | contig 17608 bp, 17 predicted proteins | sample AnhtaG_FD_87300 | JGI IMG/M metagenome (GOLD analysis project Ga0114930, IMG submission 87300) | Deep subsurface microbial communities from Anholt, Denmark to uncover new lineages of life (NeLLi) - Anholt_01485 metaG | ecosystem: Environmental > Aquatic > Marine > Oceanic > Sediment | place... | reverse complement strand
TCCAAGGAAAGAAGACGTACTATTTCTATATATAAAAGATTCTAATTCAAATAAAATTGTATCAAGTATTAGTTTAATGCCTTTAGTATGGAGATTTGGGATTACTATCATTCCAGTGTGCGAAATGGGATTTGTTGGGACATTAGAAAAATACCGTGGGAAAGATTTAATTGTTGAGTTAAATAAACTTTATGAACGTATTATGGCAGAAAAAGGATATATTATTTCTGTCATAAGAGGTATCCCTTATTATTATCGAAAATTAGGCTATGAATTTGCTATACCTCTTGATCACAGAATGTTTTTATCACTCTCAAAGATTCCTCAAGACGATTTGGAATTTTTAAAGATTAGGAAAGCAAACATAGCTGATATTGATCAAATTACTAACAAATACAAACAATATTACGAGGATTTCTTTATCTCAAATATTTTTGATAAGGATTGCTACATCTCTAAATTTTTTAATGACAATTACAATGAATTTAAAGCTTCAACATATATAATTGAGACGGGTAGAAAATCGATAGTATATTTCACGTTCGGAAAGTCTTATGATAATAAAGGATATGATATAAAAGCTTCACATATGAATCGCGAATGTGGGATAAAAATACTTCAATTTACTAAAGAAATCACCAGTATTGAAAATCCAGATCAAGTTGACTTGGCTGTTAGGGAGGATACAAACTTAGCGGAACTTATTGATGAACTTGGAGGAACAACATATGACACTTATGGTTGGCAAATAAAGGTTCCAAATTTAAAATTATGTTTAGAAACAATAAAACCAATATTAGAAAATAGAATTTATAATTCAAATTTTCAGGGTCTAACTCAAGACTTAAGAATAAGTAATTACAAAACAATATTTATCTTATCTTTTAATAATGGGCAAATTTCTTCTATTAAAATAGAAAAAGGATATCCGAAAGAAGAATCGTGCGATCTTCAAATACCTGGATCATTCTTGTTCAAGTTAATCTTAGGGGACAGGAGTTTTGAAGAGATAAATTACATTATAAAAGATGCCAAGATAAAACATGAATCAAGGGAAATTATTAATATTCTATTTCCTAAAGAAAATTCATATCCTGATACATATTATTAAATAAAAAAATGGAAAAAAAGCAAACAAAATAATTGGAACTGTTTTTTTTATTTTAGTTTATCCTTCATTTCTATATAGAAATCGAGGGAATTAGGATTACGTAAAGCCCCACGATTAGCTACTGACATACCATGAATGATTTTTGTCACCGCTATTTCAACTTTTTTATTACTAAAGGTGTAAGGAATGCCGTCTGGAGGTGTTTGATAAATTAATTTTGGAACATGTCTTGGAGAGGTTTTTTCTCGCAAAATTTGTTTAATTTTGGTTTTCAAATCATCATTGAGCTCGAAACCTTCGTTTAATAAGACGAACATAATAATACGAATATCTCCTTCCCATTTTTGTCTGATAACGAGTGAATCAGCAATCTCGGGAAGTTGTTCCACCACATTATAAATCTCTGCTGTGCCAATTCTAACACCAGAAGGTTTTAAAACAGCATCTGATCGCCCCCAAAATGTTATACCACCCGTATCGCTATGAATTACAATATAATCGCCATGTCTCCAAATAATTTTTCCTACATCTTTATAATAGTCAAAATAGGCTGCTTTGTATTTTGTCATGTTATCGTCGTCACCCCAAAAGTAAATCGGCATTGATGGTGCCGGAGCTTCACATACAAGTTCTGCTTGTTCATCTTCAATTGGTTCAGATTTTCCGGAATAAGACTCAACTTTCATTGCTAATGCTCTACCTTGTAATTCACCGGAATAAACTGGTAGAATTGGAATAGCCCCCGCAAAACAACCGTTAATGTCAGTTCCTCCACTAATCGAATTAAAAAAGAGATCCTTTTTAATTTCTCTATAGACGTACTCAAAACCTTCGGGAGAGAGCGTTGACGCCGTTTGCGAAATTTCTCTTAACGAGCTTAGATCGTATTTCTCGGCGGGTTTAACACCGAGTCCCATTAAATAATGGATATACGCAGCACTGGTGCCAAAAATTGATATTTTATACTTTTCTATTAATTCAAAAAATCTCAATGGATTGGGGTAAAGAGGATTACCATCATATAGAAATATTGTACAACCAACTGCTAGCCCACTAATGAGCCAATTCCACATCATCCAAGAAGGAGCAGTGATATAATTGAGCACATCACTTCTTTTGCAATCAGTTGAAAGGATCAGTTCCTTTAAATGATTGATTAACACACCACCAGTACCTTGAACAAGACACTTAGGCGCTCCTGTTGTTCCAGAAGAGAACATTACATATAGGGGATGATCAAAGGGCAATTGTTCAAAATCTAAAGTTGGGTCCTCATCCTTAGATATGAAATCGTCCCAATGGACAGCGTTAGCAATGCTACTAATATCCGGTTTTCCTTGTGAGATATAAGAAACAACGATAACTTTTTCAATCGATGGAATAGCATCGACTACAGCTTTGGCGTTTGAAATGATGTTAAATTCTTTATCTCTATAAAAATAGCCATCTACAGAAATCAAAACTTTTGGCTCAATTTGGCCAAATCTATCTATAACGGCGCTAGGTTGTAATTCAGCGCCACATGAAGCCCAAGTTGCTCCAATCGCTGTTGCTGCTAGCATAGCAATAGGTGTTTCAATTAAGTTTGGAATATAAGAAACAACTCGGTCCCCTACTTTAACACCCATTTCTTTAAGAGATTTTGCTAAACGAGCAACTGTTTTGTTTAATTCTTTGTAAGTTATTTGTTTGGTTACTTTAGTTTCGCCTTGAAATATAAAAGCTAATTGATCATCTTTATACTTCAGTAGATTTTCTGCGAAGTTTAAGCAAGCGCCAGGAAACCATTTGGTACCAGGAAAAACGCTTAAATCCTCTACTACTTTATCGTAAGGTTTAGATGAAATTATGCCAGAAAATTTCCACATTGCATCCCAGAAATCTTCGATTTTATCCACAGAAAATTTATATAGGTCTTTTCCCCCCTTTATATTCTGCCCGTATTCCTTATTAACAAATTCTATAAAATGTGTTATATTGGCATTTTTTATCCATTCTTCAGAAGGTTCCCATAGTTTCTTTCTTTCATCTTTCATAATATTTACACTTTAAATTTTAATTTGAACATTTCAAGAGTTATGAATAATGTAATTTAATATAATCTTGCACTGCTTTTAATTCTTCTAAATGAGTTTCGAGGTCACCAAATATATAAAACCGTACTTCTGGACCGGTGCCACTTGGTCTAAAATATAAAGTTGAATTTTTACTTTTTAATTGAAAAATATCTATATTGTTGATATTATCCGATAACGCACTCACTTTGTACTCTTTATCCTCAATTAAAACGGTTTTATTGTCGTTTTTCGCAAAATTATTCATGATTTTAATTTTTTCCTTATCAACTGCGGGAATTGTTCTATTTATTCCTTTAATTGACCAATCAATCGATTTTGAGATTTCATGGCCTCGAGCGATTAATTCCGTTATTAATACTAAGGCAGGGACGGGATATTTATCCGCGATAATTGGGAACTCAGAATCAAATCGGAACCTATCGATATTATCAACTCCAACAGGATTTAATATATTAATCGTATGTCCTCCTGATTCTTCCCACATTACGATTAAAAATTCTTCCTCAAATAAGTCATTTTTTTGTATTAGTTCAAACAATTGTTGTTTTAAAGGTTCTGCGTTATCAATTTTTCTTAAATTATTATTTTCATCTTCAAAATACAGAATAGCTTTATCCACTTTTGATTTATCGACCCCTATGCCTAATAAAAAGTATAAGATTACGCCTAAATGCTTATATCCCACACCAGTTAAAATATTTATAAAACTAGTATTATCTCCTCTTAAGTCACTTGGAATCGTTCTTACATTTATGATTTTCTTTTGATAATCATTAGCTAATATATTATGTAAGGCAGAATAAATCTCATTAGGAATGTAATAATTATATTCGCCATTTTCTTTCACGTACAAAGCGATTCTATCTCTATCTGCATCTAGTAGGATAGCGATATCTGAACCTTCTGATTCCATAACCTGTTTCAACTTATCTTCTCGAAGTTCCTTTATTGGGTTCGGAGGATTTATTTCCTCGTCAATTAGAATAACTTCGGCCCCTAATTGTTTAAATAATGTTACAATTCCTCTAGCTTTACCTAAATAAGGCCAAATTACTAATTTTTTATTCTTAATGCTTTCAATTTCTAAAATGTTTGATATAAGACTTATTACATAGTCGTTATTTTTCTTTTCAGCGTTAATGGGAATGGGTTTGAATTTAGTATCAAACTTAATCTCTTTAAAATTTAGTGCTTTCTTGGAAATTGCTTTAAATATATCTCCAGACATTGGCATTGGATAATCAATGTAAAATTTAATCCCATTCCAAGACAATTCATTATGAGAAGCAGTTAAAACAATTATTAAACTAACATCTTCCAGTAAAGCAACAGAAGCAGCGCCATAAGGAGCAGAAATCTTAGATTCTCCTAATTCGTCCTCTTGATGGTAAATTTCATAACCATCATAAGCAAATATCTGAGAGCAATACTTTAACAGAATACTTTTAGTTGGCCTATTATCTGTAACGATTAATATTTTAAGGTTTTTACCCTTTTTCATCTCTTTATATTGTTGGCTAATCGCTTTAAACACTCGGAAAAACAGGAAAAGCTTTCTGTTAGTTAATATTAACTTCTTTTTTCCTTTTTTTTCAATTTGATCAAGAATTTGAATTCTTAAACCGGAGGTTGGTGCAACAATTGGATCAATCAGAAATTTCTCTTCGTTAGTTAATTCTGGTAATCTTAGCGTTTTATGCGCTCCACTGTCAATAAATGAGTTATCTTCTAATTTAAAATCAATCAATTTTATCACATTAACAAAATATCTGATAATTAGCAATAAATTTGAAATTCTTAAATTTTTTATGTTTTCACTAGGATTTCAATTATGGTTCAGAACTATTGGTAAACTTTATTTATTGCATCTCTCAATATTGCAAGTATCTTTTCTCGATACACAGTATTAATTGCAATCATACCGTGTACTTTTATAGGAGGATCTCTTTCTATCACGGATAACATTCTTTCGATAAATTTAGGAGTTAGTCTATTGGGTATATCTTGTTTGTTTGCAATTCCAATAACTAACTTATCCTTATATTGTTTGTCTAATATATCGTGGATAATATCTTTCGTGGGATTTAAAGATTCGTAAGTAGAATCAAGTACTAGAAGAGCTATATCAGTTTTATCAAGTAAACTTTGCCAGAGGGCTCTAAAATTAGATTGCCCAGCAAAATCCCACAACACAATGGAGCGATTTACTCCTATATCAGCACCATTAAAATTCGTGATTTCCACATTAATGGTTGGTTGATATTCTAATGGTATATTTTCTCCACAGATAAGATGCACGAGTGTAGTTTTGCCAACGCCTCCCAGACCGATTATAGAAACTTTTATAGGCTCAAGGATAATATCGTCGACTTCTCTTTGAAATTCTGTAAATATTGAACGATTTCCTGTCCATTCTCCACTTGTTAATATTTCTCCATAATCTTCGATAAATTTTACTCTAATAGTAGTAATTTTTGAGTTAACCACTGAGTCATCGTCTACAAGATCAGTACAAACTACAATTATAATCTCATCAATTACAGTGTAAAAATATTTGAATTCATCTGTAGCTGTAGATCTGATGTCGCTTTTACTTATCTCTTTCATAAAACCCGAGAACGCGCTTAAGAATCCCGCTAACAAGTCTCTATCGACATCCGAACTACCATAATTTCGGAATAATAATGATTTACCATCACGAGTAAGAATGTTGATATACTGAATCAAGATAATCACAGAAAGTTGAAAGGTGAAAATAATTAACCCAAAAAACTTGGATTTATATTTTTGTGCATTATTTATTTACTTATAAAAAGAATAAAAAATTGATCTTATATAATATTCTCCCTAAAATGAGCAAAGAAGACTTTATTTTTTAGGATAAAAGAATTTTAATATTTAATACCTCAGAGTGAAATCAATGGATTCAAATGCAGAAGATTTACTTAGTTCCTTAAAAGAGTTCGATAAAAAAATGAGCGCTTTTTCTTCAATATTAGAAAAATTTGGTTTAGACATTATAACTAAAATGGGACAAACAAACCTGAAAATCACACAATTAACAGATAATGTTAACGAATTAAATAAAGCTACAATAGATATTAAAGGTTTGAAACCTCAATTAATCAACGTAATTGAAAACCAAAAATTCTTAGAAGACGAATTAAATTTGATTAAATCGTTAATAATGAATATTACCTCTACTCCTTCAAAAAAACCAGAAGTTGAGAATACGATCGAAAGAGATGAATCAGCAACAGACAGGAAGGATCTAATAGTAAACCATTTAAATGATCTCAAAGCTAATTTAGAAAACAAGGACGACCCCCAAGCTATTAAACCAATTTTAGAGAAAATCAAAGAAGAAATCTTCGAATTTACCGGCGGTCATAGAATATTATATGAAATTAAACAAATGTTAACACATTTAAGCTCTGCTAAGTCATTAAAAGATTTAATTGATGAAGATGATCCCGTTCCAAAAAGCCTTGAGAAACATTTAGAGGAAAAAATTACTTTTTGGATTAATAAATTAATGGTAAAAGACTAATTTCTACAAAAGTTTTTAGAAAAAATCTGCAAATTCTTAAAACATATTTTTCATTAAAATGTAAATTTTTATAACCTTAAGCTTAAATTGTAAATGTAAATTGTTAAGAAATATAAATAAGAAGTTCATATTTATTATAACTGAAATAAATTAAAAACACAAACGATCGAAAATCATATGAGTAATAACGAAAAAAAAGAAGGTGATATTATTTTTAAAGGGAAAACCGACACGATATATAAAGTTATCGTTATTGGAGACCCTGCTGTTGGGAAAACGAGCCTTCTTACAAATTTTGCTAGTGATCAGTTTGAGGAAAAATATTTACCGACTGTTGGTGTCTCAATTTTAAAAAAACCAATTGAACTAGAGGATAAGGATACCACAGTGAATTTATTATTTTGGGATATAGCAGGACAACCTCAATTCTATATGCTTCAACGCCCATATTTCAACGGGGCAGACGGAATGCTTCTAGTATTTGATATGACACGTACTAGTACGTTTAGTAACATTAACAATTGGTACAGTGCCGCGGTAAAGAATGGACTTAGTGGAATACCAAGAATTTTAATTGGCAACAAAGTAGATTTAAAAGAAGAGAGGAAAATAATACTACCAATGGCAGAACATCTAAGCGAAAAATTAAATGCTCCATATTTTGAAACTTCAGCTCTAACTGGAGAGAATGTTAAGGTAGTTTTTCATAAAATCGCAGAATTAGTTTATAAATCAAAGGAAAATTCCTAATAGCGTTATTTTTTTTATTGCTATCTTATTTTAAAGAGATTTCTTTTTTAATTTTAAATTCAGATAATTTCAGTTTCTCCCTTGCGATGAAGTATACTGAAGTAATTTTGAAATTTAATGGACTCCAATTACTTTGAAGGTTTTTTAAGAGTGCCTCTAAATTGTTTTTTCCTTTAATTTGTCCTACGCTTAAATGTGGTTTAAAACCTTTTTTATATAAATTGACATCGTTACAATCAGGAACGATTTCTAAGAGCTTATTTTGTAGGGAAACGACCGGATACTTTGGCTCTGGAGCCAACCAGATAGTATATTTCTGTTTTCCTTGGTTAAAATAGTTGAAATTATTAAAGGTCATTTCAAATAATTCTATCTTATTGCATATCGTTGAAAAAGAAGATTCAAGTTTATTAAATTCAGATTGAGGCTTGAAAGGATACAGTAGAGTGATGTGGGGCATCCACCTCTGAATATGTCTATCGTACTTTTTACGGATATCTTGAATCGTATCCCATGTCTTTTGGGGGGGGATAATTACAACCGCCGTAGAATGAACTTTAGACATATCTTAAGGTTAATATAAACGCGGGGATATAAAAGGTTTTTATTTAATGATTTTTATTCAATCTATGAACTATGAATATAAAAACTAGACATTTTATCCAAAAATCTCAAATAAAAGAGTTGCAAGACGATCTTTTACATCATTACGATGAGAAGTTTGTGGAACAGATTTTTCCTAAAAAAGCTCGAATAGAATTAATACAAACTGATGCTGGAGATACATTATATGCTGTAAACAATGTGTTAAAATTATGGAAATCTAACGAAGGTTACATTCCTGTCTTAACTCTCCTCTTAAACAAACAAGTAGATTTAAAAAAAATAGTTGTTGACAAAGGAGCAATACGTTTCGTGACAAATGGTGCAGATGTTATGAGACCAGGAATTACAAAAATTGATCCCTCGATAAAAATGGGGGACATAGTGGTAATTGTTGACGAAAATCACGATCGAGCTTTAGCTATAGGAAGGGCTATGTTTGACGCTAATCAAATGGAAGATAAAAATTCTGGTAAAGTTGTAAAAAACCTACACACAATACAGGATGATGTGTGGAAATTTGAAAAAGAGTTTAAGTAAATTCTGTTTTTAACATGAAAAGTAATTCTTCTTTTTTATCAGAGGAGGTCTTATTTAAATCAAAACTACTCAGATCACAAGAGTTTAAATTACAATTATTAAAAAGAAGCATAATCATTCGAAGCCCATTTTCCATGAATCCTTCTGGATCGTTTTCATTAGTAACTTTCATTAAATCAAGGATTTTATACATTTTCCATAAAATCTTTTCGTTTTCATCGTTTCTAGTTTTAATGAAATCATCGTAGAGATTCATATAGAAATCGCATTCTGCCATCATTTTGAAACCTAATCTCCTTTTTTGATACTTAAGTATAAATTATTTATCTAATATTTAAATTGAATTCTTATTATGAAAAACCGTTCCCATAATACAAACTTGCAATGGAAATTTTTTCCATTGTAAATCAACCCATGGTAAATTTTTTACGGTATTTACTACATTCCTTTTTACTTTGTAGTTTATATAGTAAAATGCTGTTTTATGTTTATAACGCATCTGAGTAATATGAGATAATTGTGAATTAAAATTTGCGTAATACGTGGATATAATAAGGATAACACAGTATTCTATTACTGAAACGGATCTTATATTATTTGGATACTATTCTAAGGGGCATCATTAGTAATATCATGATGACTCTTGAGGAATACATAAAAAAATAGGTCGTGTGTGAAAAAATGAGTATGTACAGAAGTTATCTTCTTAAAAATCAATTTTGGGCAAAAAAGGGAAATGAAAAGGATAATAGTGCTGAAAGTGAAAAAGTATTTATAAAACATGATTCAGAAATCGGCGGAATTTATGCTATCATTAATAATAACGAAAGAAAAGGCGTTAAGATCATAGTAAATGGAGAAGAACACTGGTTCAATAATTTTGATAAACTAGATTCATTTTTGGGTAGGCTGAAACAGAGGGAAGACGATTTTATGAAGATACTGAGAAGGAAAAATCTTTCTAAAAGATTGAGAAAATTGGATATTTAAGTAATTTTTTTAGGAATACCTTAGTTTTTATTCTTAATATTAAATAGTCCTGAAGAGATTCAACTTGTGTCTAATTCTATCTATTTTTAATATGCAATAGCTTTAAAATACATTAAACTTTTCAGTTTACTATTAATATCTTTATATTTTGAAAATATTTACTATTTGGGATATGAATGAATTTAGACGATCGCAAATACATATTCATTCGGAGTCTTCTCTTTTTAGGGATTTTTACTGGAATGCATTATCTGTTTAAATTTTTTCCAAATGTTATAACTCAAGTTTTTAGCAGTATCTATGAAAGCGTATTCCAGCACATGAAAGTTGGCTTCTACTCGTACCTCATCTTATCCGTAATTGAGTTCTTGGTTTTCAAGAAAAAAATTGCTGATACCACCAAATTTCTGTTTTCCCGTGTATTTTCTATGGTTTTATACCCATATTTAATATTTTTGTTCTTCTTATTCACTCGTGTTGTCTATCCTTGGCAAATGCAATTCGTCATAGAGATCATATCTGCACAAACTGTCGTATATGTCTCAGTATTATTTCTTGGTTTCCTTGAAGTAGAGATTTTGAAATTAGAATTTGGAAAGAGGTTAAGAGTTCTCTTGTTAATTTTACTAGTTCTCTTAATAATTGAGTTTGCAGCATTTTCATTCTACTTGCCATGGCATGATATTCTAGCAAATCCTTACGCTTAGAAAAAAAATCATAATTTCATTATTGATTATTATAAATAGGCTGTAATCCTGATTGAAAATGTCGCAATCTCAATTTAGCACCTCGTGAAATCTTTACTTTCGGAATTTGATCTCGATTTTTATAAAGTTCTGTTATTGCTGCTACTGCATAATCGATATGAGAAGAATCATAGACGTTTCTAGGTATGGCAAATCTAACTAAGTTTAATATGTTATCACGCTGTTCTGGTGTCTTCTTATCCCATTCAAACGCAAAAGGTCCTAGCTCGCAAGCTCTTATTCCATAATGTTTTAGTAATTCTATAGTAAATCCAACGCCACCAAAATCGTCAATTTCCATATCGATACCTTTAAAAAATTCCTCTACATTAATATATACAGCATGTCCACCAGCAGGAAGTACGACCGGTATTCCATTTTGAGCCAATTTTCTAGCAAATTCTCTAACTTGCCGTATTCTCTCAGCTAGATAGGGTTCTTTCACGACTTCGTATAAGCCTACTGTGAGGGCCATTATATCACGTCCACTTAAACCCCCATATGAATCGTTTCCGAACGTTAAAATTTGTTTTTCTTTTAATTTAGTTCCAATATTCCCGTTGTTTGAAAACTTCTTATAAAAAATTCCTCTATCTCTAAAAAACAAACCCCCGCCTATATTAGCAAGTCCATCTTTTTTAAAGCTAATTGTAAATCCGTCAACATATGAAAACATTTCTTGAACTATTTTTAAAATGCTGTAATTATTATATCCTTCTTCAAATTCTTTAATAAAGTGAGCATTTTCTGCGAACCTGCAAGCATCAAAGAAGAGTGGAATTTTATAACTCCGAGCAATCTCGCTTATAGCCTTAACATTTTTCAGAGAAACAGGTTGACCCGCAGCAGTATTATTAGTAATAGTGAGATAAATCAATGGAATGCTTTCAACACCTTTTTTCTCTATAAAAGCTATCAATTCTTCACCGTCCATGTTTCCTTTGAATGGATTATTTTTATCCATTTGATCTAAAGGGAAATCTTCAAATAGGTTTATTGAAAAAATATTAACTGGATGCATTCCATTAGCAGCAATATTTGCTTCAGTAGTGTCAAAATGTCCATTATTCGGAATAAAATAGTCCATTTCTGGGTTCTTCTCTTTTAAGATGGGAGCAATCGTTGAGAATAATAAATGTTCTGCACAGCGCCCTTGAGGCACCAAAAAGGAGTTTGGACGATCCAACTGATGAATACCTCCATTAACAAAACCCCCCTCGTACGATTTCAGGTATAATTCATCCATTAGTTTCCTTACATTTGTTTCTCCAGATAGTATTAAGTTTATCGACTTCTTAGGATCATTTCCTCTTTCAAATGTATCCCTTATTGCATCAAGTAGAACATAATATCCTTTATTGCGTCCATAAGATTCATCTCCGTGGAAAAGCGAAGCCCATTGCAAGTCAGTCATAGAAGAACTTCCACTATCAGAAAGAAAATCCAAAACAAGCAAATCAGCTGGGAACGAAAACATACTGTATTCTGTTTCCTTTAAAGCATTTTCTCTCTGTTCTTTGGTAACTTCTTTATTATTCCTTACAATTAAAGATCGCTTAGTCGGAACTGGAACATTTAGCTCATACATAGACTTCATGACAATCACTTATACTATTAAGTTTTAGAAATAGGATTTAATAATGAAAATAGAAATCGTGCATTATTATTTTTAAATAATTATTAGAAGGTATTAAAATCTTTTAGAAAAAAGAAATTATCTTATTGTTTTACTTTTTCCATCATAATTTTAGTGATTTTTCTAAACAACTCTTCTACATTTTCACCATTTTTTGAGGAACACTCAATATAACCACTTAAATTATTATCTTGTGCAAATGATTTAGCTTCTTTTGATGGAACGGTTCTAATTCCTTCAAGGTCAGTCTTACTGCCTACTAACAGGGCAGGTACAGTTTGATTATGGTTCTCATTGGCTGTTTTAAATACACTGAGCCAGTTGGATAAATTTTCAAATGTTACATATCTAGTTATATCAAACATAAGGATAGTTCCATTAGCTCCGTTGATAATACCCGGTAAGAGAAAACGGAATTTCTCCTCTCCCGCAAAATCCCAAATCTGCAAGGAAATATTCTTTCCATCTAATTCAAGCTTCTTTAAGAAGAAATCTACTCCTATTGTTCCGTGATATGATTGTTTAAATAATCCATGCAAATACCGGTGAGTTAAAGTAGTTTTGCCTACTCCAGCATCTCCGAAGATTGGTAACTTAAATTGTAATTTGGAAGGAATATTTTTACCCATTTCATTCACTTAGTCTGATAAGTTTTAGTTTTTCTTTTCCAAAATAATAATAATAGTAAGAATATTTGAATATTTATAATTACAAATATTTAAAAACCTTTGGTATACAAAAAAGTTAGATTTAGAAAAATTTTTAACGGGCTCTATTCACTTTTCATAGTTCCTGTTTAGATTCTTTCCTTACCTTTAAAATTTCTGCCCGCTCTTTCAATATTTCTTTAATTCTTTTTATATCTTGTGGATACCAAGATACTGATAATAACCACAATATGATCCCCGGTATTACGAAAATTGTTATTATTATCGCACTAACTTGATAATTCTGTCCGAAAGCCGAAATGAAAACACCTGCTATAAGGGGTCCCATACCGTATCCAATATTTTCTAAAAATTGATTCCACGATATTATTTGGCCTTGACCTTCTGGGAGGTTTATTTCTTGCAATACTGGGGGTTGGTTCACCCCATATAAAGAAGAAATCGCATCAGAACTTAAAATTAACATGCCCATCATATAAGTAATGGGAAGCGAGAAGAAAAGCATAATATCTGCTCCCTCTGCAGGAGTCAAATAGGGAATAGGGATAAAAAACATTAAAGCGAATGTTATTGAACCTCCAATTAAAGAGAATATTATGAAATATATCCTTCTAACTCCTTTATGTTTTGCTAACTTATCAGAAAAGCGTGCTAGTATAACTTGTCCAATAACACGTCCAGTAATTCCAAAAATAACAACGAATAATCCTGTTATGAGTGGAGAGAGATTATGTGGTGGAGTTTGGAGGTAAGGCAAAATAATCATATCCAAACTGCCCAGGAATACATTTGTGAAGATTCCCTCTATTAAAGCGGCTATATTGGTACGAGATAACATTGTTTTACGCATTAATTTTTTGTCCATTTTAAAATCATATTCAATCGTTTCATCCATGAGAATAGCTTGTAATTCTTTGTTTTGAATCCCCCTTTTTGGTTCCTTAACAATAAAATAAAAGATTAATCCAGATAATAAAACCGCAAAACCAATGCCTACGAAATATACTCTCCATAAACCAAACTGGACTAAAGAACCAGAAATGAGAAAACCAGACATCATAAATATTGAGCCCATAACACTAAAATATCCAAAGAATTTGGAACGATGTTCCAGAGGAACAATATCGTTAGATAGGGATACTATTGCGGGGTAGCTCCCACCAGAAAAAGTCCCAAAAATTAGAACCACTGTAAAAAAATACCCCCACGTAAGCAAACCTTGACCGGCGATAGCGAATCCAAGCAGAATCATACAAAAACTTCTGATTACTGCAATAAACATCAAGATTTTTATTCTTGAATATTTATCAATCAGCCTACCAAAGATTAATCCAGAAACAGATGAACTCCAAAGTAGTGTTGTCATTATAATTCCCATCTCTAACGCATGATATCCTTCTCCCGGCCAGATTAGCGAAGACAATGGTACCATGAGGATTATTATACCTGCAAACGATATACTGTTAAAACCATTAAGTAGATATACCGGCCAAATTAATTTATTATAGGATTTGTGAGAAGATTTTAATTCCATAAAAATATCGAACCTAATTTTCAAAATGACTTAAAGATATGAAATAGAAAATGAGATTTATAATTTTAAATTAATGAACATTGTCATGGTGATCTTTTTTAGTAGTTTAAAAATTGGTGGAACTTTAGAATTTGTTTTAAAGTTTCTTTAAAATAAAAAGAAAAAAATTAAGCTAAAGAAAACTTCTCTTCAGCGATTTTAATAATCTCAAAATAATAACTAATATAGTGTGTATTTACAACTGTTTGATAACGCGCTATAAAATCGTTAATGTGTTTCATTAAAGAAATGATGTGCGCGGGATCCTTTAATAAATCAAGTTGTTGTCTAAAATCTAGAAGCTTTTGCTTCACTCCTCTAACTATTTGTTCCTCTACATCTAACGGAAATTCTTTGCTTAGTAAGATTTCGGTTCCCTTAAACATTGTAGTTTCGCCACTCCAGTTTTTTAGATGTATTCCGTATTGCTCTTCAAATGACTCTGTAAAGTTTTTTATTCGTTTATGAATTATAGGTAGATCTTTTTCTGACAATAATGCAACAGTAACATAATCTCCATGATAGAGGATAACTTTTTTATCTTCTTGGTCTACAGTGCGAAGTGCTTTTTTACTCCCTGTAGCTTCTCGCACAAAATTAGTGAGAGCTGCAATCATTGCAGAGATAAGAGCAGGATCTTGAATTTCAATACCAAAAGAGTATTCATATAAACTTACCCCATCTTTAGTTAAAACAAATAGATTCCTTAACGATTTTTTCCAATTCCTCTGTTTAAATTGTCTCCTCGCAATTAATGCTAAAGGAACAGAAGCAACTGCGACTCCTATAATTATTCCTATAAACATTATAGCTTTAGCGGGATCCTCAACTTGGATAGATACGGAATAGTAAGCAATTTCTTGACCGTTCGTCCATAAGATTGTTGCTTCATAGAAACCTTCTGAAAACCCAGAACCCAAATTTATTTCGGAACTACTCATAGTTCCATTTACTGCGCTTAGCCCAGTATCGTTAAGTAATATTGACCCTAAAGGAGATTTTAGGATGATTTGGCCAATTCCTCCTAACATAGGTTGATTCATAGTATCAAATATTTCTGCGTCTAGTACAAAAGTTTGTCCAAGTTCTAACGAATTTGTTTCGGTAAATTGCGATCCTGATTTTACTTTAGATTTAATAGTATTGCAATAATTTGGTGAATGAAAAATCCCAGTATACATACCACGTTCTAGCGGAGGACCGAAAAAGTTCATTACTCCGTAGTATGATTTATTATACAAGTCCATAGGGATAAAGCCAATATCATTCATAGGAATACCGTGTGGATCCAAAAATTGTACGAAATCCCAATCTCTCTCAAATAAAAATATCGGAGGAGGCCACCCAAACGATATTTCCTCGTAATAATACTCTATCGTCCATTCATTGAAATTATCAGTCACTATATAAGTTCCTGTTGCATTTACAAGGTGAACATAATACATCTCTATATATACTTCGAGAGTTGGAATTGTTTGATTAGTAACAACGGTTATATTTATGGGAGAATTTATCTGGCTATCAATCGTGTACGAATAATATGCCTCGTAACCTCAAAATCCAAAACTACTCTGCTGATATATAGGGACAATTGTTTGGTTATTTATTATATATTTAAGATCTACTAAGGCAGGGTCAATGAGCGTTCTATAACGGAATTTACACAATAAATCAGCAGTAGCATCATTGATAAGGGGTACCATTTGGGTACCATTAAACCTAAGCGTTAAACCCTTGTTGAAACTAGAGTTTTTATAATTTTCAGCTTCCAAAAATTAAACAATTCCCCACCTTCAATCTCAGACTTTCCAGACAAAGCATGTAAAGCAAAAAAATATTTCTCACCAGGTTCAAAAATATTAGCACGAGGATAAAATGGTACCCATTCAGCAACAACATGTCTTGATTCATAATTCCAAATTACATCAATTTCATTGAAAGTGTCATCAAATATGCGTAAGACAATATAGTAATAATCAAATATAGGTCCTATTGGGATACTATAATTTATATACAACGAGATAACATCAATTGCGTACAATTCATGAGCAGTAAATTGCTGAGCAAAAAAAGTAGAAGGAGCAGGACTAATTTGATTAGAGGTATTATTAGCTATTATATATTCTCCGGATCCAGACTCGTTTATAATGTTGTCTGCATATATTTCTAATCTGTTTAAAATAAATTCTTTATTGTTCACAGACATATTATGAGATACGATATTTGTACTGGAGTTCTGATCCGACCACGAACTCCAATTTGAGTTGAATTCAAAATAAACAAGAGAAAGATCTCCTTCGTAATCTCCCGTAATATTTCCCCCAATACCATTTGAAAGTGATAATCCAGTGGTCGAAACAGTTGGAGTTTTAAAATCGTTGATTGGTAAAATGGATAGAGAAAATACAACAAGAATAGTTAACATTATGATTTTATTTTTTGTAGGCATACCTCATTCCTCAATAATCTATAATATCCTTAATAAAGGTTAGATATGTAGTAACAATTCTTATATAAATAACTAGCTTTTAATCCAAATTATTATTGGATTATATTGACACGTTTATGTATGAGCTGAATTTTATCATATATCACGTTTGAAGCTTGTTTAGAAAAAAATAAAGTTTAAAAGTTGAAAATAATTTCGGACATATTTGTCAAATCATTTCTTGCGTTAATCTTTAATGTTGTATTAACTTCTACTCGATCTAATACAAGTATTTCATTATAATGTAGGGAGATATTAACTACTATCAAATATCATAAAAATTTTAATGCGGAAGGTTAGACTTATAAATTAAGGTTTAAAGAACCTCGCTTTTTACTTCAATTGGGTACTGCTTTCTTTTTAGAAAAAGTTTTAGAAGCTTTTCTTCTTTTATCGAAATCATTTCAAGAAACTCTGCGTGTCTATATTCTTCTTTTTGGAATTCTCTTCGTAGTTCCATACCAAAAACCTCTAATTATATAATAATCTCTTTCGATTATATTTAAAAATCGTATATTAAAGGGATAATATTGTAATTACCAAGGTCAAGATTAGAAAATCTCCCAATATTTTGTTTGAAAGTTTCTAGATTTTCTTTAGAATTTCAAATTTGAACGTTTTTTACTCCAATTTCAAACCTTTAATTATTTCTTCCTAATGTTACTAATCATACTTTATAGGGTATTATTATAATCAATATATTTTTATATAGAAAATCACTTAAGTAAAGATAATTCACCTATATTAAATATAAAGTTATTAAAATTTTAGCCGTTTTTTAATAAATAATGAACTCTGATAACGAATTAGCGAAACGGATTCAAAACGGGACGATTCGAGGAATTATATTCGATTTTGATGGGACTCTCCTCGAT
>Ga0114930_10002234_pt1 | contig 17614 bp, 10 predicted proteins | sample AnhtaG_FD_87300 | JGI IMG/M metagenome (GOLD analysis project Ga0114930, IMG submission 87300) | Deep subsurface microbial communities from Anholt, Denmark to uncover new lineages of life (NeLLi) - Anholt_01485 metaG | ecosystem: Environmental > Aquatic > Marine > Oceanic > Sediment | place... | reverse complement strand
TTTCCCATCTCTTGCAGAGACATGTCTGCATCCCTCCTAGCAAGATAAAATCATTGTCCTACTATAAAAAATGTAATGGTCATCCGGTTTTTTTACCAAAAATTACCATTCTTAGAGACTATAAGAGTTAAGTTTTTTATAACCATACTCTAAAAGGATGTAATTAATCGATAATATTACTAATCATATCTGCAACTTTTTCTAAAAACACAACATCTGAATTGTCAAACGCACTAGGAATATCAGAATCAATATCAATCTCCCCAACAACAACCCCACTTTTCTTTATAGGGACAACAATTTCAGATCGAGTAGAAACAAAACACGCAAGATACCGATCGTCTTTAGAAACATCAGCAACCACCTCAGTTTTACCAGACTGCGCAGCAGAACCACAGATTCCTTTTCCGATAGATATCTTTGTATGCTCAGTTGCCTGCTCTCCATTCCAAGGACCAAGAACTAAATACTTCCCTTCAACAAGATAGATACCAACCCAACTATATTTGTCAAAATATTTGTAAAGATAGTCTACGACATTTTGTAAAACATCTGCAGCATCGCTTTTAAAAAGAATTTGTTTGACGGTTTCTTCTGCAACATCATAATCCAAAAACACCTACCTCCATCTAGTAATCTAAAAGATTTGTTTGATGATCTTGTGGACCAAGTGAGACAGTAAGTACCTTTTCTTCAGGAAGTTCAATTGATCCATACTTTCCCCCGCCCCCCGGAATAATACGGACTTTTTTCTCCCGGAACGCCTGGATTGCCTCAGCAATTGCAGGCGTAGTGGTTCTCGTTATATCATTGATATCTGCATCAATAAGAATGGTAATCTCATTTTCAAATGCAGATACCAGTTCCGCCCATCTTCGTGTAACGGTCTTAGTGAATGGCGTATGTTGCCCAACTGCCTTTGTAATGATCTCAGTCAAAGGAATGAGGTGGAGATAGGGAGGGCGATGATCGGGATGCTCAGGTTCTCTAAAATTTGCTCTCTCTTCAACTCTGTCTCTCACTCCCTTCTTAATCCTCTTCCCACAACTGCATTTCCATCGTCTCCTGATAGCTTCTTCAAGTGAGTAATGTGTGTAACAAGAAATACAGGCAGACTCGTTGTATTTACCTTCTTGAGGTGGCAATCCTACATTTAGCACAGGTTTATTACCACCAATGCGTAGAATTGCTTTTTTAATCTCATCAAAAGTTGCATCATTTACTTCAAATCGATTGAATTCCCGTGCAAGTCTTACAGGATGCGGACTATGACAATCTGAATTTGTCAAGAAAGTTAACCGATGTAGTTCTTGGATTTTATCAGCATAATCTGAATCAGCACTAAGCCCCAACTCCACAAAAGAAACATAATCAGTAAGATCACCATAGCAATCCGTAAGAGACGGATGATATGCATATATAGCAGTATATGGAGTAAAAGCATGTGCAGGGCCAACAAGCACATCAAAATCTTTTGCTAATGATGCAATCTCCTCCCCACTAAGATCCACGTTTGGTCTACCATCTGTTTCAAGATTTTTTGAATATGGCTTTATTTTTTCTTTAAAATCTTCAATAGCAGAAAAACATGGAAAATATAAGAGATGATGAACTCTATGACGACCTTCAACTTCAGTGCTCAGAATAAAACGCGTTCCATTCATCTCAAATGTTCCATCATCAATAACGTTGCATGCTTTTATCTCCTTTATCCAGCCACTATGAAGACAATCCCCTGTTGCCATCACATCAATACCTTTACGAGGAGCCTCAAGCGAGATGGTTTCAATATTCATTTTATCGCTTGTAGCGCCAGAATAAAGAGAATGAATATGGAGATCAGCATTGATGATCATAAAAACCTAAATCAGTATATATGATCGTGTTTTAGTATTTACCGAATTAAATCAATATCAGCAGCGAATAGCTAAAGACAAGCTCCTTTTAAATTCCTTAGCATTCCCGACACTTTACAATAGTTATAGTAATGGCATGAAATTATCGTACTTTTTTGATCTATGAATAAAACTGATACTTCTCAGTTTTACAATCACATGAATGTTCGAAAATTGATTGCTTTAGCTATATTACAAATAAAATCCAAGATTTATTTATTCAGTTTAGCTCCGCATCCGCCACAAAACTCAGCTCCCTCATCAATTTTTCCTCCACATTCGGGACAAAAGTTAACCCCTGGCGCATCCTGTGACGGCATCTGCATAGGCTGCGTAGGTGGTTGTTGTGATACTACTGGTGGCTGCTGTTGCTGCACCATTGTTGGTTTTTTATGTGGCATTGCAACAGGTGTTTTTGGCTGAAAAAATATTGTATTCGCCATAATCTCCAAAGTACCTGCCATCAGTATAATAATGCCTGAAATCAAAAGCAATTGTGCGCCTAAACCAAGCCCCCATCTCATTTGTAAGGGAATACTCACTCCTTCGATAGAAAGTAGAAATGTCTTTTGATTTCCAAGTGGAGAACTGGAAATAGAACTCAATATTTCTCCAATTGAACTACTAGCTTCGCTACCGGCAACAGCATCAGAAGGAATTATACTACCTATTGCCAAAATCACTACGATCAGTAAAATAATTGGAATAAGAAGTCTAATGCCACGCCATACATACTTTCGCCCCAGTTTTTTACTATGTGATATGCCAATAGTAGCTATTATCATGAACAGAAGACCTATACCAATTAATAATGAAAACGGAAATGAAACTGTACCTAGAGGAGTAGGACCATTTTGACTTGGAATAATTATTTGAACGCCATTTATGCCATCAATTTTCATCAAATCCGCCGTACCAGGGATTTCAAAATCCTGAAGAACATCAGCTCCAGATAAATCATAAGATACCCCATACCACGTGTTAAACAAGCCAAAAATGGCAATGACTATTCCTACAACACAAAGGATGTTACCTATGCTTTTTAAATTGAGACCGTTGATGTAAAACATTGAAATAATTCGTGGACCCAAACCATATTTTTTATGTCGCCTGTAAATAAGAAAACCAGTTATACATAAAGAAGCAGCAGTTATCAAGATAAATATTAAAACAAAATTGTAAAGGAACCATTCAAGCAAAAAAAGATTATCATTGGCCTGAAGGAGATTATTGCTCCATGAGACTGCATTCTCCCACATTGCACCGCCTTCTCTATACATTGGGCCTTCTGGTCCAATCTGTCCAAGAACTATAGCCCCTACAACATCAGATATATCATCACCACATTCTCCCCATCTGCCTCTAAAATCAAGCCACCCCTGCTCTTCTAAAGATTCTAGCGTGTATTCACCAGGCTTTAATATTTTCCCATTACTTCCCACGATATCGTTTGCCACACCTAGTTTTCCAGAATAAGATCGCAGATAGTTGGCATGACTTCCACGTGCTACATAAACTTTAATATGATCTCCATCCCGTTCAACTTGGCCCCATGTCGCCTTCTGACCACCATTGTGTTGACTATAAGCAACCCATTTAGAATCTCCACTGGGGATAACGACCTGCACCATCTCCCAGTCGCCTTCATGCTGATTCAATTCACCCTTATTAAAAGCATAAAACATCCAATATTGAACAATAGTTGTCCCACTTTCTGTATAGACACGATAGTAAACTGTGTAGCCTAGTGTGTTCTCCTGACTTTGATAATCATTTATTATACCATTGTCATTCACCGTTCCTTTTTGGTTGTCAAGATAACAATACTGATATTCATCTGCTGAATAAGAAGAAAGTACAGATCCAGATGGTGAATATGATATTGGCTCAGTAATACCGACTTGAAAAAGATATGAATTATCAATATGATACGAAACGTCAACTGGAAAGCAGGTTTCATCTTTTTCAAAATACAAGATAGGAGCATACTGTTGTGCAATATCGATATCCGCAGCATCTACAGTAGTCGTGAAACTACCTAAAAATAACGAAAAAACAAAACATATAGTAATAAACAATATTTTATACTTCATGTATCTCCTCCAAAAAAAGATATTCTCCTGCATTATTTAACCTTTCTCAAAAAATTATAGTACATCTGGAACAGTAACATTTATTAGCGCTTAACCCATATGTGCCTTCGAGAAAAATACCCTAGGAGAATGGGATAAAAAATATTCCAAAAAACCTGCAGGATTTAGTGTAAACTTTGTGAAATGGGGATTAACTATGCCTAATGAAGAAAAGAAGGGGGAAAGCACATACGATATAGACAAAATTCAAGTTTTAGAAGGACTTGAATCGGTACAGAAAAACCCAGGACTGTATATAGGCAGCACAGACACACGAGGACTACATCATCTTGTCTATGAAGTAGTCGATAATGCAATAGATGAAGCGCTTGCAGGATATTGCACCCACGTACAGGTTTCAATCAACAAGGATGGATCGGTAACAGTTATAGACAATGGACGAGGAATTCCCGTTGGCATACATAAAAAATACAAAAAACCTGGCGTGGAACTCGTGCTTACAACACTTCACGCAGGTGGTAAATTCGATGACGAGGCATATAAAGTCTCAGGGGGGCTCCATGGCGTTGGTGTCTCTGTTGTCAATGCTTTATCTTCCTGGCTTGAAGTTAAAGTCCGAAGAGATGGAAAAGAATACTATCAAAAATATGAACGAGGAAAAACCGTTTCTCCACTAAAAACAATTGGAACGTCAAAAGAAAACGGTACAACCGTTACCTTTCTTCCAGATCTAGATGTTTTTGAAACAGGAGAATTTTCCTACGAAACACTCACAACACGACTTCGAGAGATGGCTTTTCTCAATGCAGGACTTCAAATAGAAATAAAAGATGAAAAAAAAGGAAAACACGATACCTTTAGATATGATGGTGGCGTCAGTGAATTTGTCTCATATATAAATAGAAACAAAAACCCGTTATATCCAAACCCTATCTATTTTCAAGGAGAAAAAGAAGGCGTGCAGGTAGAAATTGCAATCCAATACACCGATAGCTACACAGAGAATGTTTTCACATTTGTAAACAACATAAATACCCATGAGGGAGGGACTCATCTTTTTGGTTTCAAAGCAGCACTTACAAGAGTTCTTAATGACTATGGAAAGAAAAATAAGATATTTGTTGATGAAAGTTTTAATCTCAGCGGAGAGGACTGTAGAGAGGGAATAACAACAGTCATCTCATGTAAAGTGAGACATCCGCAATTTGAAGGACAGACCAAAACAAAACTAGGGAACTCAGAAGTACGCGGTATTGTCGAAAGCATAACCCATGAGAAATTATCTGAATTTTGTGAAGAAAACCCAGTTGTTGCACATACAATTATTGATAAAGCTGTACTATCAAGTAAAGCACGTGATGCTGCAAGAAAAGCACGAGAGATGACACGAAGGAAAGGAATACTTGAATCTTCATCGCTTCCCGGAAAACTTGCAGATTGTTCAAGTAGAGATCCTGCTAAATCAGAGATCTATATCGTCGAAGGAGATTCTGCAGGTGGATGTTTTTCTGGAGATACAACAATTGCATTAGTTGATGGAAGGAATGTATCATTTAAACAATTAGTAGATGAGAATAATCAGGGAAAGAGGAATTTTTGTTACACGATAAAAAAAGATGGGTCGATTGGTATCGAGGAAATCAAACATCCAAGAATTACAAAACGAAATGCTAATGTAATAAAAATTACACTCGATAATGGTAAAGAAATTGTATGTACTCCTGACCATCCATTTATGACAAGGAATGGTTGTTATAAAAAAGCTCAAGAGTTGACTTTTATAGATTCACTTATGCCGCTTAGGGGTCAATTGTCAAAGATTGGAAAAAGGATAACTATTGAGGGATATGAACTAGTATATGATAATAAAGATCATCGATGGATATTTACTCACATTTTATCAGATAGTTGGAACAGAGAGAATGGCATTTATTCTTCTGAAATTGGTTCACATAAGCACCATATTGATTTTAATAAATTGAATAATAATCCAAATAATATTACGAGACTTCCAAAAGAAATACACATGCAATTACATAGGGATCAAGCAAGTAAAACTCTCCATACAGATGAAGTAAAAGAAAAATGTAAAAAGCTCAAACAAACAAAAGAGTTTCGAGAAAAAATGAGCAAAAGAATGAAAAAACCAGAAACTAGAAAGTTACTAAGTAAGAACGCAAAAGAACAATGGAAAGATCCAAATTATAAAGAATATATGAAAAATAAATATTTACATTTTTATTATAATAATAAGGATTATAGAGAGAACGTACTGAAGCGGTTATATGAACAACAAAAAGACTATTGGAGCGAATCAGAAAATAGAAAAATGCAATCGCAAAGGACAAAAAATTTCTTTAAAAATAATCCTGAAGCAAAGAATTATCTTTCAAAGATTGCAACAGAACAGTGGAAAGATGAAAAGTTACTCCAATGGAGAAGTGAGAAAACCAAAGAACAATGGACCCCTGAGTTTAGAGCCAAAAGAAAAGAGACATATGATAAAACATACTTTAGAAAAACAATACAATGTTTACATGAGGTTTATGATACCTTTGATAGAATAGACATAGTAGAATATAACAGATCGAGAGAAGAAAAGAGCGATAAAACTCTCTTAAAATTTGATACGTTTATCAATAGATTTTTTATGGGTGATGAAAAAGCAGCTGAAGAGGCTGTAGCAAATTACAATCACAAAATAGTGAATATCACGACATTAAAAGAAAAAATAGATGTTTATGATATCGAAGTACCTCGCACACATAATTTTGCATTAGCATGTGGAGTTTTTGTCCATAATAGTGCTAAACAAGCCAGAGACAGGGAATTCCAGGCAATATTGCCTCTTAGAGGGAAGATTTTAAATGTTGAAAAAGCACGAATGGATAAAATACTAAAAAGTCAAGAGATACTTGCATTGATTACTGCAATTGGAACAAGCATTGATGAAGAATTTGAACTTGAAAAAGCTAGATATCGCAAAATTATTCTGATGACTGATGCTGATGTTGATGGAGAACATATTAGAACTCTTCTCCTTACATTTTTCTTCCGATATATGCGTCCGCTAATCGAGGAAGGATATCTCTATATCGCGCAACCTCCACTTTTTAAAATAAGTAAAGGAAAAACGGCTCTCTATGCATTTTCTGATCGAGAGAAAGATCAAAAAGTTCAGGAGCTGGGAGGAACAGGCATTAGTCTTCAAAGATACAAAGGTCTAGGAGAGATGAATCCGAATCAATTATGGGAGACAACAATGGATCCTGAGTCTAGATTAATGTTACAAGTAACAGTTGAAGATGCAGTTGAGGCAGATGAACTATTTACCATTCTTATGGGGGAAAAAGTAGAACCAAGAAGAGAGTTTATTGAAACTCATGCAAAAGACGTGGTGAATCTTGACATATGAGGTGATAAAGCATGGATGAAGATATTAAAAAAGAAGAAACTCGAACTATTGAATCAGAGATGAAACGTGCCTTTATTGATTACTCAATGAGTGTCATTATGAGTCGTGCTCTTCCAGACGTCCGAGATGGCCTCAAACCAGTTCATAGAAGAATTCTGTATGCGATGAATGACATGGGCCTTACGTTTGAACGCCCATATAAAAAATCTGCAAGACTTGTCGGAGAAGTTCTTGGTAAATATCATCCTCATGGTGATCAAGCAGTATACGACTCCATGGTAAGGATGGCTCAGGATTTTTCATTACGATATCCTCTTGTTGATGGTCAAGGAAATTTTGGATGTTTTACAAAAGATACAAAAGTTGCATTAACTGATGGTAGGAACCTAAGTTTTGAAGAATTAATTGAAGAAAACAAGAAGGATATAAAAAATTATACATATACTATAAATAAAAATGGAACTGTTGAAATATCTGAGATTAACAATCCCCGGCTTACAAAGAAAAATCAAAAGATTTTGAAAATAATTTTGGATAATAACAGCGAAATAAAATGTACTCTTGATCATAAATTTATGCTACGAGATGGAACATACAAAGAGGCACAGTATCTCAAATCCATGGATTCTTTGATGCCGTTGTATTTGAGATTATCAACTGAAAAAGATAAACATAAACCAGCTTTGCAAGGTTATCAACTGATCTATCAACCAAAAACCAACAGTTGGACTCCAGTTCATAATCTATCTGATGAATGGAATTTAAAAAATAATGTTTACAAAAAAAATTATGGAAGGATACGGCATCATCTTGATTTCAATAAGTCTAATAATAATCCAGATAATATTAGTAGAATTAAATGGAAAGATCATTGGAAATTACACGCAGAACACGCATCAGAACTCCACAAAAACGGAGAATACAGGAAAAAAATAGCAGAAGGAAGGAAAAAATATTGGGCAGATCAAAATAACAGAAAAATTCAGTCTGAGAGATTATCCAAGAGAAATAGGAAAAATTGGAAAAAGCCAGATTATAGAAAAAAAATGAGGGAGACTTTAAGCAAAGTAAATAAAGAATATATAAAAAACCATCCAGAAAGAAGGAAAGAATATAGTGAAAGAGCGTCAAAAACTTTAAAAAGACTTTGGAAGGACCCGCAATATAGGGAGATGAAATCCAATTCCCTAAAAGAAAAATGGAAAGATCCTGAATATTATAATGAACGATCTGAACGAATGAAAGGATTATCTCAAAAAATTTGGTCTAACCCAGAACATCGGAAACACATGTCTGAACTATCTAAAGAATTGTGGGATAATGATCCAGAGCGTAGAAATTTCTTTTTAAGCATTTTCTCAGAAAATGGTAAGAATGCGAATTATTATAGATTCCTGGCTGTCTGTAGGAAAGTCATTAGGATCTATGGAGATATTAACAAAGAAAATTATGAGAAAGTTAGAACAAATTATAATTCTAGAAAGGGTGCCGGTATTATTAAGTTTGATAATGCACTCAATAAGTTCTTTGATAATGATTTAGAAAAAATGTACAAGAGTCTTGACTTAGCGGTTGTTAAATTAAATCATAAAGTTAAAGATGTTGTCTTACTAGATAAAAGAGAAAATGTCTATGATATAACTATAGAAAAAACACATAATTTTGCATTAGCAGGTGGTGTTTTTGTACATAATTCAATTGATGGTGATTCTGCGGCGGCTATGAGATATACTGAAAGTAAGATGGCGAAGATTTCAAAACTTATGCTTCAAGATATTGAAAAAGATACAGTTGAATGGAAAGATAATTTTGATGGATCATTAAAAGAACCAGAAGTTCTTCCTGCCATTATTCCAAATCTATTGATTAATGGATCTTCCGGAATTGCTGTCGGTATGGCAACAAATATGGCACCCCACAATCTTTCTGAAATTGTTGATGGTGTAATTCGAGTAATAGATAATCCAGACATATCTACAACAGAACTTATGGAGATTGTTAAAGGACCTGATTTTCCAACTGGTGGAATCATATACGGACGGGGAGGGATACTTAGTGCTCATTCGACAGGACGTGGGCTTGTTCGAATGCGTGCTAGAACAGAAATTGAAGAAACAGATAAACGAAAAAGAATTATTGTAACAGAAATACCATATCAAGTAAATAAATCAAATCTTTTGAAAAATATTGCAGAGCTTGTTAAAAATAAAAAAATCGAGGGCATTTCTGATCTTCGTGATGAAAGCGATCGAAAAGGTATGCGTATTGTCATTGAATTAAAACGTGATGCCATTGAAGATGTTGTTGTTAATCATTTATTCAGACATACTGATCTGCAATCAACTTTTGGTATTCTGAATCTTGCAATTGTAAAAGGTGAACCGAAGGTTCTCACCATTAAAGAGATGATGCAGCATTTTATTGAATATCGTATAGCGGTTATTACTCGTCGGACAAAATATCTTTTACGGAAGGCTCAGGAGAAAATCCATATTCTGGAAGGATTGATGATCGCGCTCAAGAACATTGACGAAGTGATTAAGATAATTAGGGGCAGTAAACAAGTTGAAGAAGCGAGACAAGGATTGATGAAGCGGTTTTCTCTTTCTGAGATTCAGGTGAAAGCTATTCTTGATATGCGGCTTCAGAAACTTACAGGCATGGAGATAGAGGCGGTAGAAAATGATTATAATGAGACAAAACAGCTAATAGAGCGTTTGGAAGAGCTGCTGAGCGATAAACAGAACATTCTCAATGAAATAAAACGAGAGCTCCTTGAGATTAAAGAGAAGTTTGGTGATGAGCGTCGTACTGAAATTGTCGAAGGCGAGATCGGTATTGAAATTGAGGACTTGATACCTGAACAGGAGGTTGTAATTACAATTACTGAATCAGGATACATTAAACGCATACCAACTGAAACATACAGGACACAACGTCGTGGAGGAAAAGGCCTTATTGGTATGAGAACAAAAGAAGAGGATGTTCTTGTTGATTCGTTTATCACATCAACACATGATTACATTATGTTTTTCACGAACCATGGCAAGACATTTTGGTTGAAAGGATATAGAATTCCTGAAGGAGATCGATATGCGAAGGGGAAAGCAATTATTAATCTCTTGCCAAGGCTGGAGGAAGGAGAACATGTGGAAACAGCAATCCCAATACATGAGTTTGATGATGAACATTATTTAGTCTTTTCAACTAAGAAAGGAATTGTAAAAAAGACAGTGCTTTCAGCATACAGTAACATTCGAGTTAATGGAATAAAAGCGATAAATCTAGATGAAGACGATGAACTTATAGGTATAAAACTTTCTGATGGGAATCAAACAATAATGATTTCTTCGTCTAATGGTCAAGCATGCAGATTCAGTGAAAAAGAAATCAGACCAATGGGGCGAGTCACAAGAGGAGTCATTGGAATCAGGTTGAAGAGTAAAGATGATGCTGTAGTTTCAATGGCTGTTGTTTCTGAAGAAGGATCTCTTCTTACAATTACCGTAAATGGTTTTGGGAAGCGATCTCCTATTCAGGAATATAGACATACCCATCGTGGAAGTAAAGGCGTAAGAACCATTGTTACAAACGAGAGAAACGGTAAAGTAATTTTTGTAAACGAAGTGACTGATGATCAAGAAATTATTTTAACGACAGAACAAGGAATGAACGTACGAATACCAGTAAAAGACATAAGAAGTCAAGGACGAAACACTATGGGTGTTCGAATAATGAGACTTAATGAAGGGGACAAGGTAGTCTCAGTAACAAGAGTAATGGCAGAAGAGGATGAAGAAGAACAAAACGAAAATGATGAATCGGTTCAGAAACAAAGAGATAATGAAACTGATGAGGGAAAAGAGGTAGAAACAGAAGAAAACAATGAAATAGGCGAGGAAACAACTGAAAAATAGTCTCGCAATTATTTTTTATTTTTTTTACTCGGACATTCAGAATTTAGACACACCGTTGTGCTGTCTTCCCCTCCACGTTTTATCTGAATAAGAGGCGTCTTACATTCATCACATACCTTGTTTGTTGTGACAACATCACCTGTTTTTGGTAAAGAATACGTATTTTTGCATCTTGGAAAATTTGTGCAACCAACAAACCTATCTCCGCTTCGAGATGTTCGAATTATCATGTCATTTCCACATTTGGGGCATTTTCCAATCAAATCTGAAGGTCCATCTGCAACTTTTGGACATCTAGGGTTTAAACACAACTCTATCTTCTTTTTCCCTTTCAGTATCACTTGGATGATTGGTGCGTTACAGGCATCACATGTTTTATCGGTCTTATCAATCATGCCTTTCTGAGGCAGGGGATATGCATTTCTACATGTGGGAAAGTTTGAGCAGCCGACAAATCGCTCTCCTTTTCTTGAATTCCGTATAATCATATCCTTTCCGCATTTCGGGCATTTTCCAATATGATTTTCTTTCATATGTGCACTGGTGATGCTTGTCTTGATTTTTTCTTTGTCTTTCTCCAGTGTTTTCATCACATCGGTAAGCATTTCTCTTGATTCTTTCACTGTCGCTTCAAGCGTTTTCTTTCCTTCTGCAATCGCACTCATGTCCTCTTCTAAAACCGATGTCATCTTGGGTTTAACAACATCACATTCTGCAAGTGCACCAATGACTGCAATGGCAATTGAGGTTGGAATTAGAGAGGACCCGGAGATATATTTTCTATTGTATAATTTGTTAATGATTTCATGACGTGTTGATTTTGTACCGAGCGCGAGTTGTTCCATTTTAGCAATCAAAGAACCCTGTGTGTATCTCTTCGGAGGTTTCGTTTTGTCTTCTTTTAAAGTAATTTTAGATACAGGAAGTGCTTCTCCCTTGTTGAGTTCGGGGAGAGGTTTTCGTTTTTCTTTAATATATGTGTAGATTTTTTTCCAGTTTGGTTCAATAAGGCGATAACCACTTGTTTTAAACTCTTCTCCTGAAATATTAATGGATGCGTCAACTGTTTCTGATACTGCATCTTTTGCAAGGGTTGCAAGAAATCTTCGGCAGATGAGTTCATACACTTTCTCCTGCTCAGAAGTGAGTTTTTTACCGGCCGGGATTCCAACAGGATGGATTGGCGGGTGATCTGTTGTCTGTTTTTTACCGCGTGTTGGATGTTCTCTCCCATTCGTTATTACTTCTTGTGCCTCTTTTGAAAAAGACGAATGTGTAAGTTTTTCTAAAATTCCTTTAATGTTAAGAGAAGATGGATAGACGGTGTTGTCTGTTCTTGGATATGAAGTTAAACCAGCCATATAGAGTTCTTCAGCGACAGTCATTGCTTTTGTTGCTGAAAGACCAAGATAGGATGATGCTTGAAGAAACGTGGTTGTGCTGAAGGGGGCGGGCGGTCTTTCTTGTTCTACAGTTTTTTTCACGTCTATGACTGTTGCTTGTTTACTATCTTTGACTTTATTGTAGATTTCCTGTGCTTGCTGTTCATCCCAGATTTGCCCTTCAACGTGTACTGCATCAAATGGTGTTTCTTTTTTTAATTTGGCGATAATTTTCCAAAACGTTTTTGGATTAAAATTTTGAATTTCTTTTTCTCGTTCAACAAGAATTGCTAGGGTTGGTGATTGAACCCGCCCTATTGAGAGAAAATCTTTTCCCAGGCGATTGGAGGTAAGTGAGATAAAACGTGTTAAAACAACACCCCAGACAAGATCGATGACTTGTCGTGCCTCTCCGGCATTTGAAAGATTGTAATCAACGTCTGTAAGATTTTCAAAAGCCTTTGTAATCTCATATCCTGTTATTGCGCTGAATTTTGCTCTTTTAATTTGTGTAATATTCTTGTTGTATTCTTTAATAAGATTTATAACTTCAACACCAATAAGTTCTCCTTCCCGATCAAAATCTGTCGCAACAATGAGATAAGGATTTTTATCGACAAGCGTTTTTAACGTTGCTGCTATATCTTTTTCACTGACTTTTTTACATGGCTCGATTTCAATAAGATCACATGGAGGCAGTCTTGTCCATTGATTAAACTCGGCAGAGTAATCAAGATTTATGATGTGGCCCCGCAGTCCTACAATTCTCCATGTTTCGCCTTCTTTTGTAAACTCATAAACAGGTGTTTTTCCCAGTCGCATATGTTTTGATTTTCCATTGGAAAGAATATATGCTATTCTATTTGCAGCGATGTTTTTTTCACAGATTACAAGCTTCATTTGTATTCCTAGTTTCTGAGAGTTCAACATAAAGATTTGATATAATTAGTTTACGCTGCCAAAGATTTAGGGTTGAAACTATTTATATAGAGAGAGCATTTCCTGATTTTGTTACCATGAAAATTCAGATAATAATGGGTTCTAAATCAGATATGCCGGTAGCTGAAAAAGCAAAGAAGATACTAGAAGAATTTGGAGTTAATCATGATATAACAGTAGCCTCAGCACATCGAACGCCTGACGTTTTAAAAGATATTGTTGAAAAAAGCGATGCAGATGTTTTTATAGGTATTGCTGGTCATGCTGCAGCACTCCCTGGAAGTATTGCAGCACATACAATTAAACCAGTTATTGGTGTTCCGGTAGGTGGAAAAGTAAATCTAGATGCCATTCTTTCAATTATTCAAATGCCGCCTGGAATCCCAGTAGGAGCAGTGGGACTTGACCGTGGTGATAATGCTGCGTTACTCGCCATTGAAATACTGGCTATATGTGATAAAAAATTAATGAAAAAACTTGAAAATTATCGGAGGGAAATGCGGAAAAAGGCACTTTCAAAATAAGAGGCGTACATAATGTTTGACGGTGAAAAATTTATAACAAAAACAGTTCCTACACTTCAAGAGGATATCAAGGACAAAGCATTGATCGCTTTCTCAGGTGGAGTGGATAGTACTGTTTGTACAGCTTTGGTTAACAAAGCAATCGGCAATCGATTAATAGCAGTTCACGTAGACACAGGATACATGAGGAAAAACGAACCTGGAAACGTCAAAAAAATGATGAAGGAGATGGGGCTGAATTTTAGATTTATTGATGCAAGTAAAGAGTTTTATGATGCTTTAAAAGGTGTTGAAGATCCTGAAAAAAAACGTAAAATTATTGGTGAAAAATTTATTCGCATATTTGAGAAAGTCGCAAAAAAAGAAAAAATAGAATATCTTGTACAAGGTACAATTGCACCTGATTGGATTGAATCAGGTGATGAACTAAGAGATACCATTAAATCTCATCATAATGTCGGTGGACTTCCTGAAACTATGCATTTGAAGTTGGTAGAGCCGCTTCGGGATCTCTACAAAGATGAGGTAAGGAAAGTTGCAAGAGTGCTGGGTTTAAAGGTTTCTGAAAGGCAACCGTTTCCTGGACCGGGTCTTGCAGTTAGAATCATTGGAGAGGCAACGCCAGAACGAACAAAGATTGTAAGAGAAGCATGTGATATTGTAGAAAAAGAAATTGAAAATGCTGTAGAAAAAAAACTTATGGAGAAACCTTGGCAGTATTTTGCGGTTCTTATTCCTATAAAAACTGTTGGCGTGCAGGGAGACAAAAGAGCATATGGATATACAATTGCAATACGAGCAGTGCAAAGTGTTGATGCGATGACGTGTAAATATAGTGATATTCCTCATACTGTTCTTGATACTATTTCTACGAAAATTACCAATGCCTTAGGAGATAAAATTAATCGAATTGTCTATGATGTAACAAATAAGCCGCCAGGTACTGTTGAATGGGAATAAAGTAAGAAAAGGAAAAACACAATGGTACGAATATACGTTATAGATAATGGTGGACAATGGACACATAGAGAATGGCGAACTCTTAGAGATCTTGATGTCGATACAAAAATAGTTCCAAATACAACTGCTTTTCAAGATTTATCTAATGAGGAGATAGATGGTTTAGTTCTCTCAGGCGGAGCTCCAAGAATAGGATTAGAAGACAATCCTGGCAATTGTGCTGAATATTTAGAAAAAGCAGAGTTCCCAATTCTTGGTATCTGTGCAGGGCATCAATTTATGGCGCGGTTTTTTGGAGGGGCGGTAGAGCCGTCGGAAATTCCTGAGTTTGGGAAGATAGAGTTAGTATTACTTACAGCAAATGAGTCTCTTTTTGAAGGGGTTTCAAAGAAATCGATTGTTTGGGAATCTCATAACGATGAGGTAATAAGATTACCAAAAGATTTCGAAATACTTGGTGAAAGTAAAAACTGTAAAATACAGGCAATGCGGCATAAGAAGAAACAATTGTATGGGTTGCAGTTTCATCCAGAGGTTGAACATACAGAATACGGTGAACAGATATTCAAAAATTTTGTAAAACTATGTGAAAAATAAGACAAATAGCTAGTGAGGAAAGAATCAAACTCCATCTAGTTCTAATATTTTTTTCTACTTTCTATACTCTTATGACTCTTTAACTCCAAACATTTATATATTACGCTGTTATATATAAGTATGGTAAGAAAGGATATGCAAAAAAAAATTATCAAGAAAGAGCTAGCCTATACAATAATAATATTGTTTGTTGGAGCAAGTATTTTTCCTAGTATCAATGGAAATATTACCGAAAATCATATCTTTAATAGATTAGAAACAAGAGTTCCACATGCCGTTATCGATGAAGCCGCAAACCCTTCAATAGATACTGATTGGTGGCCTATGTTCCATCATGATATTTTAAATACAGGATTTTCAACATCTGAAGCCCCAGATACTAATGAAACAAAATGGATATATACAGCATCGAGTAGTATTTTTTCTTCCCCTGCAGTTGTAGATGGAAGAGTTTTTGTAGGTTCTAATGGCGGAGAGGTTTACTGTCTTGATGCCGACACTGGAGATAAAATATGGGACTATCCCGCAGGCAGTGGAGTAGTTTCATCACCAGCGATTTCTGATGGAAGAGTCTATGTAGGTTGTGATAATGGAAAGGTATATTGTCTTAATGCTGACACTGGTAATAAGATCTGGGATTATCCAACGGGTGATCATGTTATTTCTTCTCCTGCAGTTTTTGACGGTAAAATATTGGTAGGCTCGTACGACAATAATATGTATTGCCTTGATGCTAATAATGGAAGTAAAATATGGGATTATCTCACAGGTGATTATATTTTGTCATCTCCTGCTGTCGCTGAGGGCAAAGTATATTTTGGTTCTTATGATCATTATATGTATTGTCTAAATATCGATAATGGTAGTGAAATTTGGAGACATAATCTTGGTAATTGGATTAGGTCATCTCCTGCTTTTTTTAATGGTAATATTTATGTAGCTTCATTTAATAGAAATTTATATTGTCTAAATGGGGAGAATGGGAGTACAATATGGGCTTCTTCAATTGGTGGTGCTACAGATTGTTCTCCTGCAATTGCTTATGGCAAAGTGTATATCTGTTCCGATGATGACCATTTGTATTGTTTTGATGCTTATTCTGGAGGGGAAATATGGAGGTATTCTATCGCTGAGCATCCTCAATGGTCGTCTCCGGCTGTCGCAGATGGAAAAGTATATGTTGGCGCCGGTCACTATGAAAATAAAATATATTGTATTAATGCAAATAATGGCACAGAGATATGGAATTATACTGCCGATGATGTAGTATGGTCTTCTCCAGCTATAGCTGACGGGAGAGTTTTTGTGGGTAGCCATGATGATAACATATACTGTTTTGAAGATCCCAATACTCCTCCTTACGCTCCAACTATCGATGGTGAAACACAAGGACATTATGGAGAATCATACGAATACATCTTTGTTTCGACTGATCCTGATGGAGACGATGTACGTTATTACATTGATTGGTATGATGATCAAGTTGAAGAATGGATTGGCCCCTATGAATCAGGAGAAGAAGTTATAGTGAGTCATACATGGGAGAAACGAGGAATATACACAATCAAGGCAAAAGCAAAGGATGAGTTTGATGCTGAATCCGACTGGGCGTATCTCGAAATAAAGATGCCTGTAAACCAACAATCAGCACATCCATGGTTTACTTGGTTTTTAGAACGATTTCCAAATGCTTTTCCAATACTTAGAAATCTAATTGGGATTTAGAGACAGTTACTGCCCAGTTAAAAACCAACTTTTCTTGGTTTGATTTACTTCCATCTCTTGAAAAGCGAATGTTTTATATCAAGCTGATCCAAGACTTTTCCTACAATAAAATCCACTAAATCAGCTATCTTTTTTGGCTTATGATAAAACCCAGGCATTGCGGGTAG